>Ga0208259_1000169_pt1 | contig 24331 bp, 24 predicted proteins | sample CryBogCBH22May08_FD_184618 | JGI IMG/M metagenome (GOLD analysis project Ga0208259, IMG submission 184618) | Freshwater microbial communities from Crystal Bog, Wisconsin, USA - CBH22May08 (SPAdes) | ecosystem: Environmental > Aquatic > Freshwater > Lake | place: Crystal Bog, Wisconsin, USA... | reverse complement strand
TTCGTACCTACGGCACTTAATACAAAATACAAAACGCCCATCTTTGCGATCGAAGCGAAGCAATCCTAGTTTCCAATTTGTGTATCGGGTAATAACAAAAAAAGCACCGCCCATTTCTGAACGATGCCTGTATTATTTTTTACTTTTACCTTTTTACTTTTAAACTGTATTATTTAGTTTTTCTTTTTTTTAGTTTTTAGTTTTTGTTCTAATGTATTCAACGTTAAACGCTTTAAACATTGAACCTTTTAAACCCCTGTATTCATTCTCACATTAGTTTTCCCCTTTCTTAAACTGTTCCTCTATTAATCGTTTTTCTCTTTCAATTTCAGCTATAAGTTCATCCTCAGTAGGCAGATATGGCATGTATTTGGTAGCAAACAATTGTTGACTATCTTTCAAAACCGAATACCTCGCAATTGTTCTATCAGTTTCAGTGCACAGCAATATTCCAATGCTAGGGTTGTCTGTTTCCTTTTTTTGCAAATCATCAAACATTCTCACATACATATCCAGTTGACCTACATCCTGATGAGTTATTTTATTTGTTTTAAGTTCAATAATTACAAAGCAGTTAAGAAGGTAATTATAAAAAACAAGGTCTATGTAAAAGTCTGAAGTTTCTGTTCTTATCAATTTCTGCCTTGCTACAAACGCAAATCCTTTCCCTAATTCAAGTAAAAACTGTTGAAGGTTGTCCAGCAATGCCTGCTCCAGTTGGTTCTCGGTGTATTGAGTTGCAGGTGTTAGTTGAAGAAACTCAAGAACGTAAGGGTTTTTTATAAATTCTAGTTTATCTAATTGATAACTATCCGTTTTTTGATGCATTTCATCCTTCACAATATCTTTTTCCGTTGAACTTAAAAGTCTTTCATAATAAAGGGTATTATAATTTCTTTCCAGCGTTCTATAACTCCAGTGTTGATTAGCTGCTTCATGAAGATAATAATTTCTTGCTTTTTCATTCAATACTCTTATCAGTAGCCTGTAATGACTCCAACTCAATTCGGGGCGCAGTGTGTCCCATTTTGGAAATGTAATAAAAAACTGTCTGAAACGTCTTAGTTCTCTTTCATTAAATCCTTTTCCAAATTCCCTAGATAGTTCTATGGACAGTTCTATCAATATTCCTTCACCATATGCTGCCCTTTTATTACCATGTTGTTCTTCTTCTACTATACGTTTGCCAATACTCCAATAGGCTTCTACCATAGCAGTATTAATTGCAGTATATGCCTTTTGCCTTGCCATAGCAAGTATCTGCTTAATTTCCTCGATATAGTTTAATCTCATAGCTAAAATCATTTAAATTTATCCGAACGCTATTAAATATTGCAAGCTTTAAAACATACTTCAAATAATGCTGTAAATATATCAAACTATCTTTAGTGGTTATTGTCTTTATTCTCTGCAGAGTTTACTTCTTTCTTCCCCGCAGCGTGTACTTCTCCGAAAAGTCTCATTTTCCCCTCAACAATTTCAACATTAAACACTCACAAGGGAAAATTGACTCGCGGCTAAGAGTCCCGAAAATAATCACTCAATACACAACATTAAAAAAGCCCCAATAAAGAATAGGCTCAACTTAATCTCCCCATTCACTTCCCTTACTTCAATCTCGCCACCTACGGGGCTTTAAATACAAAACAAAATACTCCTCTCTACCAATAGTTCGTACCTACGGCACTTAATACAAAATACAAAACGCCCATCTTTGCGATCGAAGCGAAGCAATCCTAGTTTCCAATTTGTGTATCGGGTAATAACAAAAAAAGCACCGCCCATTTCTGAACGATGCTTGTATTAACCTTGAACCTTTTAAACCTTGAATTTCTTGAACTGTATACGTATTTAACCTTGAACCTTTGAAACCTTGAACTTCTTGAACTGTATACGTATTCAACCTTAAACGATTTAAACGTTAAACGTCTTAAACCTACTTATCGCTGCTCCATTATCAATTCTTAATTACTTTAATTGCTTAGTCTCTACCCAGTTGATAATTGTTTCTGCTTCTTTAAGTCCTTCATTACAAATTTTAACGCTTGGGTTTCCATCATAAGCCATGGATAAATGTAGCGTATTGTACACTACATTGAATGCGTTTAAAACTTTTTTATCAATTTTTCCAAGTTCTTCCTGATACCATTCTACACTTTTCCTTCCTTTTTTTCTTAACCCAAATAGTCCATCCAATGCCTCCAGCACAGCTGAATAAGCAGTATGTCCAGCCATTTTTACATACTTTTTATCCTGATAATAGCCATCTTCTTTATGCGCTTTATCTTTCAGAATTTGTTTGGCATTATCAATATATCTATGCGCTTCTGCAATATGATTCATAAAACTATTTGTGTAAAGTTAGCTATTAAATGAATGAATAGAATTATTATTAAATTGTCAATTAAAGACTAATCCAAAAAGCAAACCATCCAACAGTTTTCATTACCCTTTTTGCGTCCGCTTTATATATTCTTAATATCATTTTTGAATATTTACCCGTAATAATTAATAAATAAATAAATAATAGTTGGTTGGATATCCAATTTAGTCAGTTAGTTTTACATCGTCCACTAAGAAAGAGGATAATAACTTCCTCTTCTACTTCCTGAACCAGTTAACATGAAAAAGCTACCCGCATTTTCTCCGTTTATGTTCTCCGAAAGTTTTCAAACTCCAGATACTGGTCATCAGCAAACTAATTTCTTTATAGAGTACATTCCTATTTTCCCATCTATCATCTTTCATTGTTTTAATAGTAATTTTAGTCCTAAAAAGGCCTGTAAATGGGCGGTTTGTATGGTAGAAAGACATCTTTCTGGTTTAAAAAGAAGTCTTTCTAAGGCAAAAAGAGTTATTTCTGCGACAGAAAGGGTACTTTCTAACCTAAAAAGGGTTCCTTTTAGTTCAAAAAGAAGTCTTTTTAATTCAAAAAGACTTCTTTCCAAGGCAGAAAGGGTTCTTTCCAGCGCAAAAAGAGTTCTTTCTTTTCCAGAAAGAACTCTTTCTACAATAGCTTCTTTTAATTTCAGCATTAAATGGCTACAGGTAATATCGTATCAGATAGCATATTTAATATTACCAGCATACAAATATTATCTCATTACAGGAGGTAATTATTTTGACCGATATTTTACTGATAACAACTCCAAATGTAAATCGTCTTTGCTGACGGGATTTGATGCCACTAAAAACAGTTTCCTGATAGGACTGAAACTGTTTGTGCATGCTGCCCGTGAAGACGGTTTAGCGGGAAAAGCATACTCCCAAATAGATAATACCTGTCCTGTGACAGGTGTTTAAATTTTTAGTTCGATTAAACAAATTATAATGTCCAATAAAATAATAACGGATTATAGTAATTTAGGCGATACTGAACTGGCTAATCAGGCTAAATCGGGAATTAAAGGGCTAACTGGAAATGCAAAATTCACGTTAGTACCTCAATTGGCTGCAGAATCTGCCGCAGAATCAGCTTTCAGTTCTGAGTTGGCAGCAATTGCCACTGGTAATAAAGTTAACGTCACCATTAAAAACAATGCAAGGGTTGTTTTACTAAGTGCAACAAATACTTTATGTTGTGAAGTAAACGTACAAGGTAAAGGATTGCTGGAAGTTTTACAAACCACTGGTTTTCCATTGGCAAAAACACCTGCCGCATTGGTAATGGGTGATGTAATAAATTTTCAGGTAAAACGTGGCGATATTGCCGGTAAAATGGATCTGACTGTTGATCATCCAAACTATGCCGACAATGGTACCATATTTGCGTATTGGGATCCTACAAATGGTCCTGCACCTGCAGATGTGAATCATTGGTTTCAACGCCATAGCAACGGACATAGTATATCTATTTCCGGACTGGTAATTGGTAAAATTTATCAATTTGCCAGTGCTTATAAAGGCAACGATGCTTTACCACTTATTTGGAGCGCCACAGTAAGCAAAATGGTAGGAGATTAATACTGCCATTGATGAAAATAAGAGCTGCAGGGACTGTAAAATCCTGCAGCTTTTTTTATGCATTTTTTTGATACCCCTTTTTACGTTTATTTTGTGGCCATGAAGATTGCTACCAAATTTATACATGCAGGATCGGAACCAGATCCTTCTACGGGTGCTATAATGACCCCTATTTATCAAACTTCCACTTATGTACAGGCTTCTCCGGGAAACCATAAAGGATACGAATATGCCCGTTCTCAGAATCCTACCCGTAAGGCACTGGAAGACGCTTATGCAATTATTGAAAATGCAAAACATGGTCTTGCTTTTTCCAGTGGTGTAGCAGCTACCGATACGGTTTTAAAGTTGTTGCAACCCGGCGACGAGGTAATTGCGGCATCGGATATGTATGGTGGCACCTACCGTTTATTCTCTAAAGTATATGAGAAGTTTGGTATTAAGTTTATCTATGTAGACATGGATAATGTAGATAATATTAAAGCGGTAATTACGGCTAATACAAAACTGATATGGGCCGAAACGCCTACCAATCCCTTGATGAATATTGTAGATATACAAGCTGTAGCAGCAATAGCTAAAGCACACAATATTATTCTTTGTGTAGATAATACATTCGCCTCTCCATACCTGCAAAACCCTTTGGATTTAGGTGCCGACATTGTAATGCATAGCGCTACCAAATATCTTGGCGGACATAGCGATGTGGTACAAGGAGCTTTAATGATGAATGATGATAAACTGAGAGAACAATTATACTTTATTCAAAAGAGTTGTGGTGCTGTTCCTGGCCCGCAGGATTGTTTCCTTGTTTTAAGAGGGATAAAAACCCTGCATGTTCGTATGCAGCGTCATTGCGAAAATGGTATCAAAATAGCTCACTATTTAAGAAATCATCCTAAGGTAGATAAAGTATTCTGGTGTGGTTTCGAAGATCATCCAGGTTATGCTGTTGCCAGCAAACAAATGCGTGGCTTTGGTGGTATGATGAGCTTTGAGCTGAAAGATAAAAACATGGATGCTACCATGAAAGTACTGTCTTCTACTCATCTGTTCTCCTTAGCAGAAAGTCTTGGTGGTGTAGAATCGCTAATCAATCATCCTGCCTCCATGACCCATGCTTCTATACCAAGAGAAGAAAGAATAAAGAATGGCCTGAACGATGGACTAATCCGCCTAAGTGTAGGGATAGAAGATGCTGATGATTTGATAGAAGATTTGAAGAATGCGATAGGGTAAAAAGTTCAAGGAGTTTAAAAGGTTTAAAAAGTTCAAGAAGTTTAATACGTTCAAGGTTTGAATCAATACATTTAAAAACACAAAAGAGGAGCTAAATTATTCGCTCCTCTTTTGCTTTTATATTGATTAAAGATTATACAAACCGATAAGCTGCATTTGTATTTCCTTAAACTTCTTGAACCTTTTAAACCTTTCGAACCTTTTGAACGGTTCTATATCTTCACCTTCACTACAATCTTCTTAATAATACCCTCTCCTATCTGCGGTGCATGAACATCTTCGGGAAAGAAGATAGCAAAGTCGCCTGCATGAAAATCAAAATAAGTGTCTGGTTTATCTTTAAAGAAAGTTACATCTTTCTCTGGGTTATAAGCATCAACAGGCGCTACACATTTATGTCTTGGTTTCCAGCCTAATTTCTCTGTTCCTTCAGGGCAAATCTGAATATCAATATAATTATCGTGTGCTTCAAACTTTGCTCCTTCTGCTTTGCTTCCTTCTTTAGCAGAAATCAAATAGAAAAGGTCTTTACCATCTATCTCATATTTCCCTACTTCAGCAGTAGCAAAATCAAGTTGTTTAATAGTTTCAAATGCCTTTGCAAATCTTGGATGCAGTGCATTATATTTCTCCGTATTGTCAAGATTACCTAAAATCATATTCTATAAAATTTAGTATTAATTTAAACTAAAAATCCGCCTGCCTAAGCAAACGGATTTTGTATTTGGGGTTATAATCTAGCGTTGTACTCTACCAGAACCATCTCCAGCAACCAGTTCATTTACTTCTTTCAAAGTAGCATGGTTAAAGTCACCAGGGATTGTATGTTTGATAGCAGATGCAGCAACAGCAAATTCAGCAGCATCTTTAAGGCTCTTACCGGTAACTAAAGCATAGATAAGACCTGAAGCAAATGAATCACCGCCACCTACACGGTCAACAATACGTAATTCATATTTCTTAGAATGGTAGAATTCTGTTCCATCATATAGTAATGCAGACCAGCCATTATCAGAAGCACTATGGCTTTCTCTTAAGGTAGTAGCAATATATTTGAAACCGAATTTTTCTTGCATTTGTTTGAAAACACTCTTGTATCCTTCCAGGTTTAATTCACCTTTAGTTACATCAGTACCTTCTGGTTTAAAACCTAAAGTAGTATCTGCATCTTCTTCATTACCAATACATACATCTACATATTGACAAAGTTCTGTCATAACAGATCTAGCTTTTTCAGGACTCCATAATTTCTTGCGGTAGTTTAAATCGATAGAAGTTGTAACGCCTTTTGCTTTTGCAGCTTTTAAAGCAGCCAAAGTTAAAGCAGCAGATTTGTCACTTAAAGCTGGAGTAATACCAGTAGTATGGAACCAAGAAGCTCCTTCAAAAATTTTATCAAAATCAAAATCACTGATTTCAGCTTCCGCAATAGAAGCTCCAGCACGATCGTAAATAACTTGAGAAGCCCTTACAGATGCTCCTGTTTCTAAGAAATAGATACCTAATCTTTTACCACCTTTAGCAATAAACTTGGTATTTACTCCATAACGGCTAACTGCATTAATAGCAGCCTGACCAATAGCATTGTCAGGAACTTTAGTCACGAATACGCCTTCTAAACCATAGTTAGCAGCAGCAACGGCAACGTTAGCTTCACCACCACCATAGTTTACATCGAAACTATCGGACTGAACAAATCTTTCAAAACCAGGAGTTGATAATCTTAACATGATTTCTCCTAAAGTAACAACTTTCTTTGACATAATTTTTTGTTGAATTTATTATTATTGAAGATTTAAAAAAGCAATCATAAATTTTACAATATAAAGCAAGACTTAAGAATGCAAAACTAATTAATAGAGACTTATAAATAAAAAATAATTACGGTAACGTTTACGTTGTTGATTCTAAAGGGTTTCAGCGAATTTCAGCCCTATTGTTTAATCCTGATTAAAATTATTTTTTATGGTTGAACCATTTTATTACCCCAACTTTGCTATCAAATTTTTAAACTGAAAAAATATGGATAAGAAATCAATTATTCTCGAAACGATTATCAAACAAGGAACATTGCCATTGTTTTTCTACAAAGATGAAGAAGTAAGTGCCGAAGTACTAAGATCTTTATATAAAGCTGGTATCAGAGCATTTGAATATACCAACAGAGGTGTAGCTGCATTAAAGAATTTTGAAGTTTTAAGAAAGGTTGCTGATACCGAATTACCTGGAATGTTCTTAGGTATAGGTACTATGAAGAATGGTAAAATGGCTCAGGATTTTGTAAACGCTGGTACCGACTTCCTGGTTTGCCCAGGTTTAGTTGAAGGTGTTGCAGAAGTTGCTATTAATAATAATATGTTATGGTGTCCAGGTTGTATGACTCCTACCGAAATTATTCAGGCGGAGAATTTGGGCGCTTCTTTCATTAAATTGTTCCCAGGAAATATCTTAGGCCCAGGATTTGTTTCTGCTATTAAAGAATTATTCCCTAATGTTTCTTTCATGGTTACAGGTGGTGTAGATACCTCCAGAGAGAATATCGATAGCTGGTTTAAATCAGGTGTTGCTGCGGTAGGAATGGGAAGTAAATTAATTACCAAACAACTACTGGAAGATAAGAACTACGAAAAAATTGAGTCTTCTACAAGAGAAGTATTAGAAATAATCAAGGATCTTAAGAAATAAACGCCGCTATAATCTTAATTTGACTAAAGGGACAGCATTACTGTCCCTTTTTTATTTTCAGTACTTATCGGTCAGATTTCTAATCAGTATACAAAAATTAATTTTATTGTAATTTTATTTATTAGTTATATCTTATTGATTTTCAATATATTATCAATATTCATATATGAATAAATATTCAACAGTTTATTATTCAGAAACCTACCCTCCTCTTGCGTTGTTAATTCATAATAATTGTTAATAACTGCTTTTTATATAATAAAACTGTCCAATGTCATAATTTTTATATCAGTACCTTACTAATTTAGCAGCCTAAATATATTATATATGAGTTTCACACCTTCGGCTACGCCAAGAGTTCCACAAAAGAAAGATGATAACAAAAATGTTATTTATATCCTGATTGCTTTATTAGCTCTTGCATTTGGATATATTGTGTATGATAAAACACAAACAAAAAATGTTATTGAACAAAAAGATCAGGCTATTTCTACTGCTACTAATGCGAAAGATTCATTAACTGCAGAATTTGCTAAAGTTTCCAAAAGAATGGATAGCTTAAATGCTAATAATGTAAGTCTTCAAGGAAATCTTGCTGAAAAGAATACAGCGTTGCTGAAACAAAAAGCAAACATTGATGAATTAGCACATAAGAAAAATTTATCTGCTGATGAGTTGAAGAAAGCAAGATTGATGATTGCTAATCTGAATGAGAAACTGGATGGCTTTATTGCAGAAATCAATAAGTTGAAAGCTGAAAATAAAGTATTGGATTCTTCCAACAAACAACTTACTTCGGATAAGAATCAATTAACTACCGAGAAAAAACAATTAATCGACACTTTAACTGCTACCACTAATACGAATAAAGTATTGGCTGATAAAGTAGATGTTGCTTCTACCTTAAAGGCATCTAATATTAATGTTACTGCTATTAAATTAAAAAGTGATGGTAGCGAGTCTATCGTTTCTAAAGCTAAGAATGCTACTTTATTGCGCATTTCCTGTACTCTGGATGAAAATAGAGTTGCTCCTACCGGAAACAAAACCTTATATGTTTGTGCATTTGGTCCAGATGGTAAACCAAGTGGTACAGAAGGAAACTTTGGTTTGAGAGATGGTAGCGAAAAACCTTTCACGAATAAAGTAGATGTTGCTTACGAACAAGGTAAGGTATCTAAAGTAAGTTTCAACTGGAAACCAGGAACCAAATTTGTTCCAGGTTCTTATAAAATTGAAATCTATAATAATGGTTTCAAGATTGGTGAAGCAATTAAAGATTTAAGAAAAGGTGGCTTATTTTAAGCGCTGATTAAAAATAATAAACAGGCTGTCTCCAACGAGGCAGCTTGTTTTGTTTTAGCCCCATTATTCAAGATATAACATAAACCGCATATTGCAGAAGATATCCTATTAACATCTTGAAACCTACAAAGATTTTATCCATTTATCCACGCTGTAAGTTTGGGATGAAGTTTCCTATATTTTTGAATGGATTATGAAACCTACAAAACAGCATCATCAAATAACCATAGAACATCATGTGATTCATTCCGTATATCTGGAAAGAACGGTAAAGTTTGATGTTTATCTTCCTGCCAATCTACCTCCTCCCGAGCATACCAGTTTACTAATTATTAATGATGGGCAGGATTTGCCTACCATGCCATTTGTCGACATTTTAAATGAACTAAACGAAAAACAGGAACTGGTTCCATTAATATGTGTGGGTATACATTGTGGTGATGAAAGAAGACGAGAATATGGAGTAGCTTATTCTGCTGATTATAAACAACATGGAGATAAGGCAGGATTATACAGCAAATTTATTTTCGATGAATTTATGCCTTATATCCGCAAAAAATACCATGCTCCTTCTTTCAAGGAAAAGTCATTTGCTGGTTTTTCGCTGGGTGGTTTAAGTGCATTGGATATAGTATGGAATCATGCTTCCGAATTTACCCGTGTTGGTATGTTTAGTGGTAGCTTATGGTGGAGACGAAAGGGCTACGATGAAGGTTATGATGACGAGAACGACAGATTGATGCATTTGCAGGTTCGTAAAGGACAGGTACATCCCTGGCTGCGCTTTTTCTTTCAATGTGGTCAGCTGGATGAACAGGAAGATAGAAATAATAATGGCGTCATTGATAGTATCGATGATACACTTGATCTTATTGTGGAACTAAAAGCAAAAGGTTTCTCCGATCATCATATTCATTATTACGAGATGCCGGAAGGAAAACATGATGTACCTACCTGGAAAGAAGCTTTTCCTGTTTTCCTTAAATGGGGATGGGGTAAATAAAAAACTGATTCTGCTCATACCCGTCATTTCTATACAGCTTATAATTATATTTGCGATTCATTATATACCAGAGCGATTATGTCAGAGACCACATTAAAGACCTACCATGCGGTACATTTCAATGATTTTAAGAAATACGATACTGCACAGATCAGAGAAAATTTCCTTTTAGCCGATTTAGAGAAAGATGATGCTATTGAATTGGTGTACACCCATTACGATAGAATGCTGGCAGGTTTAGCCAATCCTATTCAACATGCTTTGGAATTGCCAACTTATGTGAATCTTAAAAGCGAATACTTTCTAGAACGTAGAGAAATAGGTATTTTCAATATTGGCAATACGGGTAAAGTTGAAGCGGATGGTGTAGTGTATGAACTGGAAAAACAAGATTGTTTATACATTGGTAAAGGAACCAGGAAAGTAGTTTTCACTTCGAACGATGCGGCTAATCCTGCTAAATTTTTCCTTTGCTCTGCTCCTGCTCATCAAACTTTTCCTACTACACTTCGCAAGGTTGCCGATGCAAATCACTTGCAACTAGGTAGTACTGCTACTGCAAACGAAAGAGAACTGAATCAATTTATTTATGATGGTGGCGTTCAAAGCTGTCAGCTGGTAATGGGAATTACTTCCATTAAACCAGGCAGTGTATGGAATAGTGTACCACCTCATACGCATGACAGAAGAAGTGAGATTTATTTCTACTTCGATCTTGCTCCCGAAAATATTCTGCTACATGTAATGGGACAACCACAGGAAACAAGACATTTGGTGATTAAAAATAATGAGGGTATTGTTTCTCCTCCTTGGAGTGTACACTTTGGTACTGGTACCGGCAACTATAGTTTTATATGGGCTATGGCTGGCGAAAATAAACAGTTTACCGATATGGATCCTGCCCCTGTTACTACGCTACTTTAATCAATATAACAACTAACGATGAATACCATAGACAATGCTTCTTTTAGTTTAAAAGGTAAAGTAATTGTAGTTACCGGTGGTACGGGTGTACTGGGATATGCCATGATAAAAGGTATTGTAGCCAATGGCGGAACCGTTGGTATTCTGGGAAGGAAAAAACAGTTTGCCGAAGAGCGGGCACATGAAATAATTAATGCAGGTGGTCGTGCCATTCCTTTAGTTGCCGATGTGATGAATGAAAGTCATCTGGAAGCAGCTAAAAAAGAAGTAATGGATGCCTTTGGCCGTATTGATGGTTTATTAAATGCAGCTGGTGGCAATATTCCTGAAGGTATTCTGATGCCCGATGATGATATTTTCGATATGAATATCGAAGGAATGAAAAGGGCTATGGAACTGAATGTTTGGGGTACGGTAATTCCTACCAAAATCTTTGGCAAACAAATGGCCGAACAAGGTGGTGGCAGTATTGTAAATATCTCTACCGTAAATTCCAAACGTGTAGTGACCAGAGTAATGGGTTACAACATGGGAAAAGCTTCTATAGATTATTATACCGAATGGTTTGCTGTAGAACTGGCAAAACGTTTTGGCGATAAAATCAGGATCAATGCAATTGCTCCGGGTTTCTATCTGGCAGAACAAAACAGGGCTTTTCTAGTGCAACCCGATGGACATCTTACCCATCGCGGACAACAGGTAATTCAGAGTACTCCTTTCCATCGTTTTGGTCAGCCTTCCGAATTGCAAGGTGCCGCAGTATGGTTGCTAAGTGATGCTTCAAAATTTGTTACCGGTATCCGTATTTGTGTAGATGGAGGGTTCTCGCTGAATAGTGGTGTTTAATTAAATTGTTTTAAATTAACCAAATTATATTTCTTTACAAACTAAATCAAGATTGCTAAAATGTCTAAGCCAACTATTACAAAATACAGATGGGTAATTGTTACCCTCCTGTTATTCTCTACTACGATCAATTACATGGATAGAAATGTAATTGGCTATTTAAAAGATTATTTCTGTACCGCCCAGCCTAATGGTTTCGGATGGTCATCTACCGACTTCTCTTATCTTACTGCCATTTTCACCGGCTTTTATGCTGGCTTCACTCTTTTTGCTGGTTTTATTATCGATAAAATTGGTACTAAAAAAGGATTGGCAGGATCTTTAATTCTTTGGTCAGTTGCTGGTATTTCCAGTGCTTTTATGGGCATGGGATTATGGGCTCATAATGTAGCAAGAGCAATTTTTGGTGCTGGTGAAGCAGGAAACTTTCCAGCTTCAATCAAAACTGTTGCTGAATGGTTTCCTAAAAAAGAACGTGCCTTAGCTACCGGAATATTCAATTCTGGTTCCAATATTGGTGCCATGATTTGTGCTTTGATTATACCTGTCATCCTTGCTACCTGGAATCCTTCCGAAGGTGATGGTCATGGACTTTTCTTTGGTATTTTCCATGGATGGCAGATGGCCTTTATTATTACCGGTTTCATTGGCTTTATATGGTTATTATTCTGGAGCAGATTATATGGCACGCCAAAACAAATGCTTGCAAAAGGAAAGATTAATCAGGAAGAATACGACTATATACATAGTGGCGATGAAGCGGTAGTGGTAACTGAAGTAGTAAAAGAAAAAGTACCTTGGTACAAAATGCTTACTTACAAACAAACATGGGCATTTGTATTGGGTAAATTCATGACCGATGGAATATGGTGGTTCTTATTATTCTGGCTACCTACTTACATTAAACAACAGTTCTGCGTAGGTATGGACCCGGTTACTACCAAACATACCGTAATGATTTCTACTTTCATTGTATATGGTGTGGCCATTGTAGGGTCTATCTATGGAGGTTCTATTCCAATGACATTCATGAACAGAGGATGGCAGACTTATAAAGCCCGTATGACTGCATTATTAATTATTGCTTTCTGTCCTTTATTACTTTTAAGTACGCAATATGCAGCAAGTTTTGGTATTGTGGCTGCTATCATTATTATTAGTATTGGTGGTGCTGCTCATCAGGCTTGGAGCGCTAATTTATTTACTACCGTTTCCGATATGTTCCCTAAAAAAGCTGTAGGTTCTGTTACCGGTATTGGTGCAGCAGCAGGTGGCTTAGGTGGAGTATTAGTTCAGTTACTCGCAGGGGGACTGGAAGATAAATACCGTATTAAAGGGGTAATGGAAGCTGCACAAGCTGGACTTATTAAAGCTACCGATGCCATTCCTTTAGATAAAGTGAAAATGGATAATCTGAAGAGTGTATTAATCGACAATAATATGCTGACAGAAGCAAGACATTTTATTTCTTCCAATGTTTCTGTGGCTTATGGTATCATGTTTACTGTGTGTGCTTTAGCCTATTTATCAGCATGGACTATGATGAAATTGTTAGTTCCCAAACACGCTCCTATTACGAACATTTAGAGTCTATAATATTAAAAGGAGATTTTTTTCATCTTTGCGAAAATAATCTCCTTTTTAATTCTATAACAGAATTAGTATTTTGACATTCGACGTAATAATAGGTAGATATAAGTGTTCTTTGTTGTTTAAATACTTGTATTTGAAACTGAACTAAAAATGTTTATCCAATAATTAATATTTGTAAAAAGAAGCAGTAATAAAACTGATAGCTAAGTTTATTGATAAGATTACTTCTAGTATTGTTTTTTTTCTGAGTAATCTCAAAAATATCTATATATGAAATAAAGAACTCCAACTAATTTGCATATCCATAATTTACCCAAAAACACAGATTTTAAATGCAATAGATATTTATATTTTAAAGCCTAATTAGTGAAGTAATACCAATTAACACAATGAAAAGCTTATAATACTTGTTTACAAATTGTAAGGTTTATTTCCTTCACCTTAGGAAAGGGTTTGGGGTTTAAAATCAGTTAATTATCTGGTTAATTTTATCAACTACTTACACACTTTATTAGACAGAACCCTTTATCCCCCCTTCAACCATAATATTAAAACCCATAACACTAACTTCAACCGACATATTCTCCCCATCTTTCCTCATGATAGCTGTATTGTTTGCCATAATATAATATCAACTGACATAATAATATGATGATAATAGTATTTGTAAATCTTCAGGGAGTGAGGTTGGAAAATTAACTAATTATTTGGTCAATTGGAATAAGTTAATAATTATAACTAATTATAAAACTAATGCTTTCTTTTTATCTCTTCCCCTTTGCATAGCCTGATAAGTAAATATAGATAATACACTACAAAATATTGCTGCAATTATTCCTCCTGCTACATCTCTTGGGAAATGCTGAGCTAAATATACTCTGGAATAACCAACCAGTAAGGCAGGAATAATACCGAGATAAACTACCCACTTGTTATTGAAGATTATACAGGCAAAAAGATAAAAGGTAAATGCAGTTGTAGTATGCCCAGAAGGAAAACTGGAGATAAGATGAATATCTACCCCTTGTACGGTATGTATTAGGGATTTATCAGCGATTGCTTTCATGGGTCTAGGTTCATTAGCCATGAATATATATTTGAACGACTGTGCTACAATAGTGGTATAAACAAATCCAAACACCAGTAATAGAATTTCTTTATATTTTTTGTAAAAGATAAATAAAAGCAAACAGACTATCCAGCATGTACCATCGCCCAAATTTGTAAAGTATTCAAAAAAATAATCGGCAGCTTTACCAAGGTCTCCATTCAATAATAGAAAGAAGGCGTTATTGCCAAGTATAATTGTAATTACAATTAATACCACTGCAATGATGGAGGAAAATATGATGCCTTTATTGAAATTGTCTATCCAGAAACTCATTTATATATTTGATGGTTGATAATGAATAATGGATAATTTGAAGACTATATATCTAACAATTCTCCATTATCAATTAGACATTAATAATCCGGATGTACCCCAGTATAGTTCTCGGGTGTAATTCCTTTTAGTTCTTTCTTTAATGCAGCACTAATCTTTAAACCGTTAATAAAATTATGAATAGACTCTTTGTTAATAGCATTTTTCCCCCTTGTCAGTTCCTTTAATGCTTCATAAGGATTAGGATAGTTTTCCCTTCTTAATATAGTTTGTATAGCTTCAGCAACCACTGCCCAGTTGGCTTGTAAATCGCTCTCTATCTTCTGCTCATTCAACACCAGCTTACCCATTCCTTTTATAATAGAATTGAAGGAGATAATAGTGTGCGCAGCAGGCACCCCAATATTTCTCAATACTGTTGAATCGGTCAAATCTCTTTGCAATCTGCTGATAGGAAGTTTAGCAGAAAGATGTTCGAATAAAGCATTTGCAATACCAAGATTTCCTTCTGCATTTTCGAAATCAATAGGATTTACTTTATGTGGCATAGCACTGCTGCCCACCTCTCCTGCTTTAGTTTTTTGTTTAAAATAATCCATACTAATATAAATCCACAAATCTCTGCTAAAATCTATTAGAATATTGTTTATGCGTTTCATAGCATCAAACATTGCAGCAAGGTTATCGTAATGTTCTATCTGTGTAGTAAACTGCATTCTTTGTAGCCCTAGTCTATTATCTACAAAATCGTTAGCCAATGCTATCCATTTCTTTTCGGGGTAAGCAACAAAATGTGCATTAAAATTCCCGGTAGCACCACCAAACTTAGCAGCATAAGGAATAGTGGAAAGCTGCGCTATTTGTTGATCTAATCTTTCTACAAACACCATCCATTCCTTGCCCAATTTTGTAGGAGAAGCAGGCTGTCCATGTGTTCTGGCAAGTATAGTTACATTTTTAAATTGTTTTGCCTGATTGGCTATATGATGTTTTATATTAACTATGGCAGGCAAATACGTCTGCTCCATAAAATCTTTAATAGATAATGGGATGGCAGTATTATTGATATCCTGAGAGGTAAGTCCAAAGTGAATCCATTCCGTAATACCTTCTGCTTTAGCTTCTTTCAAAATATTTTTCAGAAAGTATTCTACCGCCTTTACATCATGATTGGTAGTCTTTTCTATTGTTTTAATAGCTTCAGCATCCTGAATTGAAAACACTTCCACCCTATCCCTTAATAATGTAGCGATAGCTTTTGGAAGTTTGAAAAACTTCTTTTCAGACAAGAATATAAAGTATTCTACTTCAACCTGTACTCTGTATTTTATTAACGCAAACTCAGAGAAATATCCAGATAAAGAGGCGGTTTGTGAGCGATAACGTCCATCAACGGGAGAAATAGCGGTAAGTGGAGATAGTTCCATTTTTAGTTCTTATTTGTCATTTATTGAGTATAATCAATAAATGTTAATTGCCAATGCTGTTTATTTGCAGCAAAAATAGAGTAATTGAATAAGAAGTATAGAATTGGTGCCGTAAGTTATTTAAATACCAAACCATTATTGCTTGGATTTGATAAAAACGAGTGGAATATTATAGAGGAATATCCAGCCTTGCTTGCACAAAAATTATTGACCGACGAAATAGATATCGGCCTAGTACCAGTAGCGGTAATTCCTAAATTAAAGGAGAGCTATATTATTTCCGATTATTGTATTGGAGCGGAAGATAAAGTAGACTCAGTGGCAATCTTTAGCGAAGTTGTAATGGATAAGATAGAGACCGTTATCCTTGATTATCAAAGCAGAACCTCGGTAAATCTTGCTAAAGTATTATTGAAATATTACTGGAAGAAAGAAGTAATCTTTAAGGAAGCTACCGAAGATTTTAGAAACCATATTAAGGGAACTACATCAGCTGTAGTAATTGGCGATAGAGCATTGGAACAGATTGCAATGACTACCTATTACTATGATCTTGCTAAGGCCTGGAAAGATTTTACAGGATTACCATTTGTTTTTGCAGCATGGGTTGCCAACAAACCAATAGACAAGGACTTTATTACTGCATTTAACCTTGCTACTGGATATGGAGTAAACCATCTGGAGACTGTTCTGGAACAAAACAACTTTGAACATTACGACCTCAGAAAATACTATACTGAATGTATAAGTTACGAACTGACTGAAGATAAAAGAAAAGGACTAGAACTATTCCTATCTTATTTAAATAAAATATAGGGGTAACAAAAAGGCCTCGAAACAATAATTGTTTCGAGGCCTTTTTCTATGGAGAATATTTTTTATTTAGAGTAAACGCTAGCAAGTTCACGTTTATTAAAGTAATAAGTAGCACCAAAAAATATCAGACCAAATACTACTGTGCTCGCAACACTCTTCCATAAGAAAGGAAGTCCATCAACATAGCAAGCTACTAGTCCACTAAAGTTCATAGTATGATGCCATCCGCCATTTGTTGCCCAAACAAAGAAGTTGGAAACAAGGAAGAAAACCAATGGAGCAGCAATATTTGCAGATAATATATTAGTAAACTTGAATTCTTTAGCATAGAAACCAATAAAGGCCAAACCAGCAATCATTGCATAGTTTACAACCTGATCGATACCATAAAAGCCTTCAATAGTACTTAAGTTACATACATACAATACCTGAAACAACAAATCGGAAACCAACATAGAAATTAATGGAAGTATAAATGCTAACTTCTTATTGCCTTTCTGAGCAAACAAAGCACCACTAAATACCGCTACAGCAATCTGAGGGGCAAATCCAAGAACAACTCTGAAAATAGCAGTTGCAAAAATTAATAATAAAATAGTAATAATAGTATTCTTACGCATGTTCAATTATAGTTATGGAACAAAAATAATGAGATTTGATATTGGGCGAACTTTTAGCAAAACTATCTTTATCAACGAATGTTGATATTTAACTTAAACATTTTTGAAAATCAGTAAATCTAGGTTTATAAAAAGATAGATTCTTATAAAACACCAATAGAACGAGCTACCACATCGGGAAGAAAAGGAGCTGCATTACCTTTATTACGGATAATGTCTCTTACAATGGTAGAAGCTACAGAAGTATATTTTGGTTCACCAGTCAGAAACACTGTTTCTATATTCTTATCAAGCGTTCTGTTGGCATCAGCAATAGTCTTTTCGTATTCAAAGTCGCTTACGTAGCGAATTCCACGAAGTATAAAATGTGCTTTTATCAGTTTACAGTATTCCACCGTCAAACCATCGTATGCTACCGCAAATACTTTAGGTTCGTCCTTGTAAATTTCCTGAATCCATTCTATTCTTTGCTCCACCGTATACATAGGAGCTTTTGAAGCATTAATACCAATACCTACGTATATTTTATCAAACAATGGCAGCGCCCTGTTCACTATATCTGTATGACCTAGAGTAATAGGATCAAATGTTCCAGGGAAAAGGCAGATTTTTTCAGCCATGATGACGGTATTTATGTTTAATCGTTAATCTCTATTCGATAACAGGTAAAGCACAGCCATTCTTACAGCAAGACCATTTTCTACCTGATGCAAAATAATGGAAGAATTTCCATCCGCAACATCACTATCCAGTTCTACTCCTCTATTTATTGGCCCGGGGTGCATAATAGTTATGTCTTTCCCTAAGGTCTCCAGCAATCTTTTATTAATTCCATAAGCCAGACTATACTCCCTTAAAGAAGAGAATAAAGGCTGATTCTGTCTTTCCAGTTGAATACGTAACACATTTGCAACATCACACCATTGCAGCGCTTTCTTTACATCGTATTCTACAGTAACATTCATAGCTTCGGCAATATATTTCGGTATCAGTGTTGGCGGCCCTGCTACCATCACTTTTGCACCCATTTTATTTAGTAGATAGATATTACTCAGCGCAACCCGGCTATGCATGATATCGCCAATAATAGCCACTTTTAAACCTTGCAGACTACCAAACTTTTCTATCATAGAAAATGCATCCAGCAAAGCTTGTGTAGGGTGCTCATTAATACCATCTCCGGCATTAATAATAGCAGCAGGAATATGTTTAGCCAGAAAATGAGGTGCACCACTCGCACTGTGCCTCATTACCACCATATCCACTTTCATACTTAGAATATTATTCACCGTATCCAACAAAGTCTCCCCTTTTGCTGCAGAAGAACCACTTACAGTAAAGTTTACTGTATCGGCACTCAATCTTTTTTCTGCTAACTCGAAAGAAATTCTGGTACGGGTACTATTCTCGTAGAAAAGATTAACAATAGTAATATCTCTAAGTGAAGGAACTTTCTTAACGGGCCTTTGTAAGACCTCTTTAAACTGAGTGGCAGTAGAGAGAATTGTTTCAATATCCTCCTTGAGGAGCTGCCTGATACCCAACAAATGTTTGGTAGATAGTTTCATTAAAAAGCAAAGATATAGTTTGGATTATTTATAACATAGAAAAAGATATTAACGCTTTATTTAATTCAAACATCTCCTTAACATACTTACTTTTAAATTAGCAGCAGCAAATAAAAGAACAACACATGAAACATACCCTATTAATAGTATCATTATTCCTGAGCTCTTTATTAATAGCTCAAAATAATCCCACTGATTCAAAAGTAAACGAGAAAAATTTTAGAAGATATGCTGAATTCAATCAAAATATTGATCCACTTAACCCAAACTATTCAATTCTGAATGCTTGTATGCTTTTGGCCATTAATGAAGAAAGAGTAAAACATAGGTTACCTGCATTGGAATGGCATATTGCTTTAGAGACTTCCGCATATTTCCATTCCAAAGCCATGGCTGATTATAAATTCTTTAGTCATTACAATATGCTTGATTCCAACAGATTAAGTGCTGAAAGCCGGGGATTACTGGCAGGTATAAAGAACCCGTTGATGGGTGAATGTATAGCGCAAAGTTCGTTTACTAAACCTACTTATCTTGCTATGTGCGATGTGTTTATTGATCTCTGGATGCATTCTGCTCCACATAAGAAAATTATACTATCAGAAAATGCTAATGCAATTGGTGTAGGCTTCTATTTCAACAATAAAATGGATTTGTACGCCACTATGGATGTACAGACTTATAGAATTCTTGTATTTGACAGCAGTAAAGTAGTAGACAAACTTCCTTTTCTGAGTTGGTTTCAGAAAGCAAGTGAATAAAGAACAATTCAATATTAAAACGGTTAAATCTGTATCTTTTCAAAAAGGTTTTCTCTTTATATAAACTTTTTTATAGGTTATTTGCAGTCTTATTATAACAAATGCAATACACATTAAAGAAATCTTTAGGTCAACACTTTTTGCACGACGAAAATATCTGTAGAAAGATAGCCGAGTGTATTGAAATAGAAAAAGCCGCTCAATTACTGGAGGTTGGTCCTGGGGCAGGTGCGCTGACTAAATACCTAATGAAATTCCAGAATACTAATTTCAAAGCAGTGGAACTGGATGATGAAAAGGTAACTTATCTGCAAGAAACATATCCTGACATAAAAGGTAAAATAATTCACGAAGACTTCCTAAAAGTAGAGCCTCCTTTTGAAGGTTCTTTTATGGTAGTAGGCAATTTTCCTTACAACATTTCTTCACAGATTTTGTTTAAAGTGGTAGAATGGAAAGCTCAGGTGCCTGTTTTAGTAGGTATGTTTCAGAAAGAAGTAGCTAAAAGAATTGCTGCAGTTCCTGGCAATAAAGATTATGGAATACTAAGTGTACTTACCAGTGCTTTTTATGATACTGAATATCTTTTTGATGTATCTCCGGGTTCCTTTAACCCTCCTCCTAAAGTAATGAGTGGGGTAATAAAGATGAGAGTAAGAAAAGATGTTCCTGATATGAAATCGGAAACACATTTCAGATTATTGGTAAAGACTGCTTTTAATCAACGTAGAAAAATGCTTCGAAATGCAGTTAAACCTATGTTTGATGCAGCTTTTCTAGAAGATGAGATATTTAATAAACGTGCAGAACAATTAACTATTGATCAATTTGCGGCACTTACTTTTAAAATGTTACAGAAATAAGATATGGGTAAAATAGTAGTAGCTGGACAGTGTCATGATATTTTTATTCAACAGTTTAAAGACTTAGATAAAGAGGTTATTTTAAGTCCTGAAATATCCTACAATCAGCTGTTGGAAATAGCTCCTGAAATGGAAGGTATTGTTGCTACTACCCGTACTGCTATTGACCATAAACTTATAGATGCGGCTTCTGGATTAAAATGGATTGGCAGGTTGGGAAGTGGAATGGATTTAATTGATACTGAATATGCTAAAACTAAAGGAATTGCCTGCATAAATAGCCCGGAAGGAAACTGCAATGCTGTTGCTGAACATGTAATGGGTATTCTATTAAATCTGAAGAATAATATTACCAATAGTTACCAGGAAATAAAGAACGGTGAATGGAATAGAGATAAGAACCGTGGCGATGAAATATTTGGAAGTACTATTGGGATCATTGGATTTGGTAATACAGGCAGAACATTATCAGAAAAGCTACAAGGGTTTAATGTAAAGATTCTTGCATACGATAAATATATTTCGGGTTATGGCAACGAATATGTTACAGAATCTACTATGGAAAACATTCAAAAGGAAGCAGATATTGTTAGTTTTCATGTTCCATTAACCGAAGAAACTTTTCATTTTGCCAATGATTCTTTTTTTGCTGCACTTTTTAAAAAACCATACTTCATCAATGCATGCCGTGGTAAAGTAACTGACACTGTAGCGTTAATCAATGCATTGAAAAAGGGACAAATAAAAGCGGCAGGATTAGATGTATTGGAAAATGAACTGCTATCCTCTTTTTCTGCAATAGAAACAGAACAATTGCAATGGTTACTTCAGCAACCCAATGTAATTATCACCCCTCATATTGCGGGATATTCCTTTCGTGCCACCTACGAAATGTCCCGAATTTTAGCAGATAAGATAGTCGCTAGATTCTATAAATAAAGGTAGTTTTTCTTTTTTTTCTAATTTTTAATTCTTCATTCATAATTCTTTATTAAGAAAGACCCTATATTTACTTTTTCAACGATTGTAATGCCACTCAACAGAAATTTTATTTATTGGATCGATAAACGCAGATGGAAGTTTTGCTTTCTACTGACTATGTTGGAAATGTCCTGAAGAATTATTTAGTGTAAAAAAAAATTATAGACTTCTATAATTATGCTTTTTTATTTCAAATTATTAATTCTTAATTCATAATTAATCATGTCACACTATTATAAGTTGGGAAATATCCCACACAAACGTCATACACAATTTCGCAAGCCCGATGGTAGTTTATATGCCGAACAACTATTTTCTACCGAGGGTTTCAGCAACGATTATTCTATACTTTACCATTGTAATCCTCCTACGTGCATTATAAAAACAGATGAACCATTTTCTGTTCAACCGAAGATTGTAGAAGAGAAAATGCTTAAGCCAAGAAGCTTCGAGGGTTTCAATATAAAGCCAGAAGATGATTTTTTGGAAAGCCGTAAGCCAGTATTGGTCAATAATGATTGTCACATTGTACTCGCTTCTCCTCGTAAAAGCATGGAAAATTACTTTTATAAGAATGCCGATGCCGATGAAATGATTTTTATACATGAAGGTACTGGGAAGCTTTTAACCCAATATGGCGAAATAGATTTCGCATATGGCGATTACCTAATAATTCCCCGTGGCTGTATCTATCAAATAAAGTTTGATACTGAGGCAAATAGACTGTTTATTGTAGAAAGCTTCAGTCCTATTCGTTACCCTAGAAATTATCTTTCAAAGGCAGGTCAGTTAATGGAACATTCCCCTTTCTGCGAGCGCGATATCCGTACGCCACAGAATCTTACTACTATAGAAGAAAAAGGTGACTTTCTGATTATGAACAAGAAAAAGGGAATGATGTATCCTATCCATTATGCATTTCATCCTTTCGATGTGGTTGGATGGGATGGTTGCTGCTACCCTTATGCTTTTAGCATTCACAATTTCGAACCTATTACGGGCAGGGTACATTTGCCCCCCCCTATCCATCAGACTTTCGAGGCACATAACTTTGTTATTTGCAGCTTTGTTCCACGCTTGTACGATTATCATCCCCTATCTATTCCTGCACCTTACAATCATAGCAATATTGATAGCGACGAAGTACTGTATTATGTAGATGGCGATTTTATGAGCCGAAAGAAAGTAACCCGAGGAATGATTTCCTTACATCCTGCTGGTATACCTCACGGTCCTCACCCTGGTGCAGTTGAAAAAAGTATAGGAAAGACTAAAACTGATGAATTAGCGGTAATGGTCGATACCTTCCACTCACTTTCGCTTACCCAATATGCTTTAGATACAGAAAATCCTGATTATCAGTATAGTTGGATGGAATAATATTTAATTTGCCAAAATAAATTCAGGGTTCTATTCTTAACAAGATAGAACCCTTTTTATAATATTCAATTGAAATTATAGTGACAATGAAAATACAATTTGCTTCCGATTTACACCTGGAAAATAGCAGGAATAAAGTAATGCTACAAAGGCGTCCTGATATTCCTGGTATGTGCTTTCGCAGAATGTAACAGAACGCCATTCGATTTGCCAGAAGCAGAGAATGAATTGAACTTTGGTTATCATCAGGAGTACTCTTCCATGAAACTTGGATTCTATTTATTTTCCGAGTCCATCAATATGTTTATCAGTAGTGCAGTAATGGCTACGTTATTCTTTGGCGGTTACGACTTACCGTTCTTTAATCCGGCAAATCATACCGCTAACTTCGCTGCAACTATCGGTATTATTACCTTGATGGCTAAAGTAGTGATGTTTATCTTCTTCTTTATGTGGGTACGTTGGACAGTTCCTCTTTTCCGTTACAATCAGTTGATGAACCTTTGCTGGAAAAATAAGATACCTTTGGCATTGTTTAATATGCTGGTAACGGCGGTGGTCTTTCTGATGCGCCACTAGTTTGATAATGATATTTATTTTATAGCACCTCATAAAGTATATAGTATTTTAAGGGTGTTTTTTAATACATTGAACCACTGAAATAATGGATAATTGATAATGGATAATTGATAATGGATAATTGATAATTGATAATGAAATACAGAGAACAGAGAGAATCGCAAGCGATTAAATGATTTTTGAAATTGTATGTTATAGTTTAATGAATTTAATAGGGTTAAGGTTTAATACATATAGTTTGTGAGGCTTCAACTTTTAGGGTAAACAGTCTTAAAGTGGCTATTATTATGCTTTATTGTTTGTTTTAATTTTTTTTTATTTGGGGGTTATTTTAGAAAGAATTGCTCTTTTTGAGTATAATATTTCGTGCTTTTTTATTCTTATTTCCTTTTTT
>Ga0208259_1000168_pt1 | contig 24476 bp, 32 predicted proteins | sample CryBogCBH22May08_FD_184618 | JGI IMG/M metagenome (GOLD analysis project Ga0208259, IMG submission 184618) | Freshwater microbial communities from Crystal Bog, Wisconsin, USA - CBH22May08 (SPAdes) | ecosystem: Environmental > Aquatic > Freshwater > Lake | place: Crystal Bog, Wisconsin, USA... | reverse complement strand
GAAATATGGAATTGAACCCAATACTCCGCCTACGGATCCTAAAGCCGCCAGCATCATGGGCGCTCAGTTCCTGAAGGATAATCTAAGCCACTTGGCTGGTAGCACTAAACGAGCTATTGGCGTTACTGAAGGATACTTGGCTCACTTCTTAGGAGCTGGTGGAGCTAGCTCGTTCCTAAAAGGAATGGAAACTAATCCAAACGACATAGCTGCTAGCCATGCAGATATGGCTAAACCAGCTAGAGATAATCCAGATATCTTTAGAGATAAAGCTAGTGGGCAATTACGCTCCTATTCCGAAATCTATACCTTGCTCAGCAATAGGCTAAAGTCAAAAGCCAAGGCCTATGGGATTGAGTTAGGTGAGATGCCTACGGCAGTAGCTGGTGCAGCAAATGCTGCTACTAATACTAGTGCTGGAAGCGCTGCGTCTTCTGGTAGCACAGATGCTAAAGCCACAGTACCGGTAGGTTCTAATAAACGCAATACTGGAGCAGCTCCAGCAGTAGCTATGGCTAGTGGGGCTGGTAGTACGGACGTGATGGCTCCTGGGCCTAATAAACGAGTCAAGACGGTGCCTACCGTGGTGGCTAGTTCGGACGGTCTTATGGGACCACCGGTTTCCGCTGCAGGCAGTACCGCTACTACTTATGCTGGCTCAGATAGCACATACTCCCCAACTACTGCAGCTGTAGGAACTGTAGATACGACTATGGGACCACCAGTCCCCACAGCTGGAGCATCCGACGAAGCTATGGGCCCTCCGGTACCTAATGCTGGCGCTACTGACCGCATGGCAGGAATACCTAGGCTCAATGGTAGGTTACGTGGGAATGCGTATGGTGGGGCGTATTCGGTTATGCAGCCCCCAGCTGGAATGACCGGTTCCGTAGGCACCAATACTACTTATAACCAAACTCCGGCTCCCATTGCTACTAACCGACCGTATGTCGCATCAGCCCCTACTGGGCCACAGCCCGCATTGGCTAGCGTATACGGAATGACGGCACCACCCATACCCACCATCTCTATGCCTAGAGCTACTGGTGGGTTTGATAAGACCCTGCTGGTCAATACGGAGACTATTCTGACTCAGCAATTAGATGTGCAAAAACAGATCTTGGCTGTACTGAGCAAGGTGGGCTTGGCTGGGGGTACCGCTAGTGGTATCGCTGCGACAACCGCTGCTCCTGGCGTCACTTCTGAACCAACTGCGCCTACGCCTAGCAGCTTAGCATATACCGTACCACCGGTACCTGTGTCTATGCGACGCGTCACTGGTTATAGGTGATATAAACCCCTACCCAAATCTATATTGAAATGGGTAGGGGGTTTGTTTAGCATAATCGGTATGCTACCCATCGCTTATTTAATATACATCCTCTTAATGTAGATTCGGAAATAGCACTATCCGATCTTCCAGTAAACTCAACAACATCCGACATTCTGTCAAAATACGTTTCTTCACCGGTAAAGACATCTACTATTTTAAAAGAAATTGGCCTATGCGGCCTATTTCTTTCTATATCTATTTTAAAACGCTTTAGTTCTTCGTTAGAATATACTTTCCATGGAGTTTCATCGGATACCTCTTTAAAATCTATATTTAAATATGGTAATGAAATCCCCTTTCGGCTAACCAGTTCTCGTAAAGTATAATAACTAATGTTTTCTGCAGCAGCAGCTGCATTGAGCGTTACGTATTCAGTTATTTTACCTGTGAATATATTTCTAATTTTAATAGCAATCGAATCGTGAGTTAAAATAGTATTTTCTTTATTTTTAATTACTTCTCTCCATGGCGTAGGATCATATTTCCTTTTAAATTGTAAATTACCGGAATATATTAATTGTCCTGGTTCTTCTACGCGTTTTCGTATTGTATCTCGTGTCCTACCTAATGCAGTAGAGCATTCTTCGTAACTTGAATACTCGGTAATTTCACCAGTTATTACATTTCGCACTAGTATAGGTATTGCTATTCCACCTCTATTGTATTCAGTTATAAGATCGGTGACATTTCGCCATGGCACAGGATCTTCTTTTCTTTTAAACAGATAACCACCAGGGTATGATAATTGCCCAGATTTTTTAGAGCGGCGTAGAACTGAGGTAGCGCTTGATGAAATAGCTTTGCCTGCTAGCGAATGACTACGATACTCCATGATTTCACCAGTTATTACATTTTTAACTAATACACCAAAGTTATCATTACGTAGACCAATTTCAAAAGCGTGTTCGCAATTTCTTTGACGAGTTACCCACTCCAAATTAGATAATACATTATTACCAGGTTTACCATCAATATGGTTTACATCTAATCGATCAATGTCTGGTGGGTAAACTAACCAGGCTAGTGCTAGTAATCTATGTTTTCCTATAGTAGTGTTTCGTCTTGAATTATCCGGGATAATTGAATATGTATGGTATTTTTTAATATAATTAGTTGGTCTGGTATTTTTTAAGAAATTAAGAACTATTCCTTCTTTATTGACCATATAACGACTATATCCAGGAATAAACGCATACCCAGCATGTGTATCTGCGCCTAGGCCTATTGGAAACTTCCAAATCAAATTACCTGGATGAACATTGTCTTTATTACCATCTAGAAACATTACCGAAATATCGTTCCAGTATTTAGTAGGAATATAAACTGGTTTAAAAGAATGAGCTACTACATCCGCTACTAAATAGGTACGCAGACCGTCGTATAACTTAGCAGTGATGCAGCGCTCGTTATTCTCGTTTCTAAACTCAGTAATATTTTCAGTAAGAGAGCGGATTAAACCAGTTTTATCTACTGATACGTTTCCACCACTCATTGGGACTCTAGAAAACTCGTCTTGAACCAGGTAATCTTTTAACATAACACATATCTTTCTGAAATAAACTCATAGGATATGTGTTATTTAAGTAATATAATAACTACACTTTCTCTGTTCCACGCATCACAGCACTTATGAGATTAACGCCTGGAAGCGTACTTACGTACGAACTTATATGTGATGCGCTAAGGAACGATCTTACGTCGGCTACCGTTCGGTTAATCTGATAAGAAAGTAAAGGCACGCGGTATGTAACGTCAGAAAGGTTCATACTGGCTAGCGTCATTAAGTAATCTGTGAAAGCATTTTCAGAATCAAATATACTACCTAATGCGCTAGAGATGCTGAAACCAGGCTGCACTGGTACAGCAATAATAGAAGATAAATCCATTACAGTAAAGTTAATTTCAATAGCTAGTGGATGACCTTCATTGTCGAATCCTAGATTACTAGTGCCGCGCGTAATGGATAACGAATCGATTATACCACACCGCACCATAGTGCGTCCTCTATCGTGTAATTCACATAAGAATGGACTCGTATGGGATTGCTTACCTGTAGCTAGCGGGAGGGCTCCAGCCAGTAGCATAGAGAGCGGCACCCACAAGTTAAACAATCTCGATATTGGATTTCCATATGGCGAGATTAACGTCATGGAGTAATTGCTTTTTGGAAGATTAGCGGTTGAGCTTTCCCAGTTCTTAGGAATATCTACAAACGCACTACCAGCTGCTGCAGCTATACCTTCTACGTGTAACACTTCTGCTGCTCCAGAGAGTACAGACTTAAATGCGTCTACCGCTAATCCTACTGCTCCAGTTACGTTACCATCGGCCATACTAATGCGTACCGATCTGGCTTGTGATGACATAGAGTTGATCTTACTAGCCAATGGATTTTCCATGGTATTAGAACTAAAACTCTCATTTACTGGACCAGTGTAATCTACCCTAAACGACGCATAATCGCTACCGTCGTTTAAATTGGATACTAGATAGTTTGCAAAACTCTCAGCATTACTATTTGCTTTATAGGCACTAGCATCTACTGGCGTTTGCGTACTGGCGGTGCTGGTATCCGTAGGTGGGGCATCTGTTGTGTTTTCTACATTACTGGATATGGGGTTATCGCTAGCGCGATAGTCTTTCTCTACGTTATGGGAATTGTTATTGGACTTATTCCAATCGGTATACTTGGAGAAATTAGATAAATATTCTTCTAATCTCCACGGCTGTAATGGTGCGATTCTTTGCTTAGCCGTTTTCATAGCGTTTGTCACTATAGCGTAAAAGTCACTAGCGCCAGCGCCTCCCTTAGCCTTAGCAAAAGCATCTCCCACTATTTTCTCAAATGCAATAGATTGGCGATTGGCGCGATTAGCCATGCCATAGACATCAATACTACCGTTATCTTTTAATACATTTCCAGGTATGAACTTACCTACAAAACTAGCAATCGTGCTGCTATCTAAATTGGTGGCACCCATACCGTTTTGTAGAATGGATTTGGATTGATTAGTATTGACTTGAGAGCTGAGGCCTGAGTTTACTGCCATCTGGTTTACTAGAGACGTGACGGTATTCCAATATAATGGCATAGTAGGTTTTAAAGTATAAAACTTACTAGATGGCCAATTCATCAAGAATCTGGCTGCCTGACCTAATGCTAAGAAAGCAATAGGAATAATGAACATCGGTACGATAGCTAATCCGATCGCAGTGCCTGCGGCTCCAAAGAAACTGGTCATCATGTTATCGGTAAATCTACCAGCCCTAGCAGCCGCAGCCATATCTCCGCTGTAGAATCCAGTAAGAAACTGAGTCAATGAGTTATAACTAGCGACACCAAAGCGTAAATGAATTACTTGAGCATTTTGATCATGGGCTTCATGGTAATAACTACCTTGTCCTTGGGTTCCTGGACCATGCGGAGCATCTATACTCACTTCTTTACTATCTAAGTGAATGCCTAGATGCCTAATATCGGCATACCTGGTATATTGCGGTAATGGATTAATCCACTTATTACCACCAATAGACGAATCGGTATACGAGAGTTGAGCATAAGTAAATCTGCGATTCGCAATGTCCTGAGCAGATAAACCTAATTGAATACCATCTCTAGTTTGAGCGCCTACGATGAATGCTTGCTTTAGCCAAGAAGAGTCTTTTGGAATGCCTGCGGAAATAGCTTGCTCTTCTGGAGGTGCTGCGGTCAATAGCAATGGATTACCAGATGCATCCAGCAACAGTTGAGTACCTATTGAGTTGATTAGGCTAGTCTTTGTGACGCCTGTTGGTTGTGTAGCCACGTGTTTTATCCTTTTCGATACATTGGATTTACTTATTAAAATTAAAATGGAACAGATTACCCATACCCTAGGACTCGCTTCCTAGGGTATGGGTTTTTGTTATGCATCCATAGTCACTAAATCGTTGATGTTACTATCTGGAAAAGAATAATTAATCGCATCTGCTGCGTTCATACTAGATAGTGAGGCTATCCCTGAGGCATCTGCATCGGCAGCTTCATTATCCAAATGTTGTTGTAACGCGTAAGTAGCAACCATTGGATCGCTCGTAGCTAAGCATGCTGTTCCAACTAACGGATCCCCTGGTGCGGATAGAGCCGCAAACGCATCCGCATCGCTTACGGAAGAATCCAAAGTAGTAATATGTACAGTACCATCTGTGTCATGCACTGTGCCCGTGCGCGTACCATCTGGGTCAGTAGATACGGTCATGTACCTGCCATCTCCAATTGAACGGGTCACCAGGATCGTTTTACCGTATCCCTCGATATCGGACACGTAGGTGGATTCCCTAGTACCATTTGGTAAAATAGTGGGGCCTGGGACTACTGGTGTCTCCCCGAGCATGCTACCAATATCTAACGTGGGCGCTGGGCTACTTTGTGGCAAATATGCGAGCGTATTAGTAATGCTGCCATCTGGATTATTAACTAACGTACTCACCATTCCAGGCGCGGTAGGTGGGACGTATGTCGCCACATTGGCTGCAGGAACAGTTACTATAGTAGTCGGCTTTACTACGATGGGAATATGCGCTATCGATGCTGTAACTGCAATTACTTTTTGTAAATCTGCACTAGCGCCTAATAGGGCGGTAAGATCATTAACGCCACCTGCTTGCGTAGTGGCTTTATTCCAAGTAGGATTAATAGCTGTAAACGCGCTGCGTAATTGAGCGCCAATGAGCGCAAAGTCTTTACTACTCTCATCTGGAGCAAACGCGTAGTTCTTACTAAAGTTATTTACTACGTGCCTTTTGTTCGGTAATGGAATTCCAGATTTTGCTACTTCAGATAGCAACCCTAGATTCCCGTTAGAAACCGCCGTATTGGCTGCTAGAGAGGCCAAGGTGCCTTTAATTCTAGTATTAGCTGGGGTAGGTGCCATACTGCCTATAATCGCTCCGTAGGCCCCTGGCAGCCTCATGGACGATGCTATCGCAATCACGTTGCTTAGTATGATCGGTATTGCGGTTTGATCAGTAACCGTAGGCGTATATGTACCATTAGATAGCGCGGCCGTCATAGCCACCATTCCATTCACATCGTGCAACGTAGAATTAATTACGTTAGACGTAACTCCATTGTTCGTAATCGAAATGGAATTTTTAGGAATAATGTTACTAGCACTTCCAGAAGAAGTAAACGCCTGCGCTACTACTATCGCATTCTTAATCGCAATAGGTAAACTATTAAATGCAGATTGGATTAGTGGGTTAGAAGATAGTACCCCATTGAGCAATGCCGATGCGCTCAGCGGTAGGGAGGCTAGTTTCTTATAATCACCTATTAATGCGTTAGCCGTTCCTAAATAGGAACTCATAGTGGCTAGCATCGTCAGTGGATTAATTGCTTGTATTGGAGCAGCAATGTCCACTGGAGATGATGCGCTATCCGCAGTATACACATCCACCGTAGCTAATTTATCGTTAGAACCAGTAGAGAACGTAGTCTTAGCTAAATTCGCAATACTGGCACCAGCTGTGGCGCTAATAGAACCAGACCCGCCTAGCCCTAATGACGCTAAAGCGGAAGCCGCAGCATTGGCTGGTGAGGGGATACTCGATAAGAGAGCCGCTGGATTACCTAACCTACTGGTGAGTCCAGCGACACTAGCATTTATACCAGATAAACTGGGCATCGTTGGTAGGGCTGAAGTAAGTGATGCAGTAGCGGAAGCTATAGTGCCACTAGCTGTAGCCGATGCTTTAGCCAGAGCGCCATTAACTGCAGATAAGCCAGCCGCTTGCGCTTCTATAGTAGCTGCCGATAATGTGCTGGTTACATAAGGAGTGATTGTATCTGCCATTTTAATACCAAAAAAGAAAGGGATGGCATAGGTGCCACGGAAACCCGGTCAAAGGATTCCGTGGCACCAGCCAGGCATAAACTACTTTTAACTATCAATAGCGACGGTTGTTGTTTCCGTTGTTCTGGCGATTATTCGCATTGTCTTGATTCCACACCCGGCGCTCCAGGAATGCAAAATCAGGAGCCAGCGTTTCATCTCCAGACCTATGGATTTCTTTGAGCACGTAGCTAATTTCTTCCAGAATAGGCATGTACCAGCTCTCAAGAGGAGTACTCATGGGCATGTCTGTTCCTTCTGGGAGATAAAAGCAGCGATAGCGCAAAGCGTTACCCGTCATATAGCTTTTTAGTTCTGCATTACAGCAGACCTTAGCCCAAGTAGCTTCAGCAATCAGGCGGTTAAACCCTTCCACCTTGCGGCTGATCATACGGTGGCGTGCAGCCTTGCAGCCTTGACCATGCAAGTAACGCATAGATTCATCTGGAGTCTCACTAGCGATGAAATACCAGAACGCTCCTACGGATGCAAACTCGCCAGCATCCACAATTTCAAACGGTACATGCGCATTAATGTCTAGCATAGCGCCCAGCTTAGTCGTAGCGGCGGCAGACGTATTGATAAAGTCTACGCCATCACGGCCATGCTGCCGATAACCTACCAACGCATTAGCCAGGAGTTCGCGACCACGCTCGTTGTGGTGCACCACTGGAGCTGGAGCACGTTCTTGACGCTGTTGTTGGTGCTGTTGGCGCTGTGGTTTAGCACGTGCGCCAATACCTTCTTTGACTAGACGGTTGATGACTGCTGTGTTTGCTAGTTGAGATGGTGCGGCTGTTCCGATCTTAGTGACGCCACTACTGCCTTTGATCTTGGTTACGTTGTTGTTACGGATTGCGGTAACTGCTGATGCGTTGATCTGAGTACCGCTAATGCGGGCGAGGTCTTGTTTATTTAGTGTTGGTTCTTCTTTGATTTGTTCATCACTTTGTACGCCCTCTGGGCCTTTGTAGTGAGCTGGTGGTTGGTTTGTTTCTGTTTCTAATTGTTCTTCATCCATGATGGCTGAATCGAGTGCTTCTCCGAAGAGCGTCTCATCAGCTACGATATCAAAACTAGGATCAAAACCTTCAGGGATGATCAGTTCTGCTGCTCCGATATCCAGGGTGTTTGTTGCTTTATCCCATACGAGTTCTGCTGGCCGTTCCGGCTCTCCAGCTTGGATGCAATGTTGATAATAGGCATTCAGCACTTCTTCAGACGTTACTGCAGCTTTCAGTGAGATCACTAGCTGTCCCGTGAGTTTACGGTATACTAGCACTGCGTCAGAGATATCTGTAGGGATGGTGGCTTGAACTTCAGTCATGATTGCAAATTTCCTTTTGGACTATCGATTAGTATTGTAGTTTAAAGAGCGCTTGGCTCTGGTTCTATTGCTCGGCGTGTGGTATTGCTAATGTGTATCAGAAATACTACTACCAGATGCTTATTGCTGAGGAGTATGTTCACGACCTTCACTGGCTTATACAGACCAATGAAAGCTAAGAACCTATTCCATACGGTCAACTGCTTACCATTTGGATAGAGAGACGTAGGCATCGATTGCTTTAACTCTGGTGGAATTAAAGAATAATCAACATCAGGCCCATCTAAGCTCAATCCTTCTGCGAGGTTAGTCGCTAAGTCTAGAGCAAACGTATTACTATTTCCAGCTAATGTGTAAAACCTGAATGTAAGATCGAGCACGTAGTCTGTGATCACAGAGGAACCAAAGATCGAGTCTCCGATTTCAATCAACGAATCAGGGCGTAGCATAACGCTGGGATTGAAGAGACAAATAGTTTTAATCCATTGGGTTATTACTATCGTATCTTCAATACTCAAATCGGCTAACATTTCTTCTTGCAAAGAGGTCAGTGTTTTGAGTACTTCATACATTTCTACCTGTGGCAAACGATTGGCAATGCGCATCTTTTTTCCCTATTTTTCAATCTTCATTATCCTCAGCACTATCTGCTGAGAGATCCACCTCAATTTGATGTATAGATGTTTTACCAGTAATAAACATGAGATTTGCAGTCAACATGAAGCTTTTGACTTCTATCACCCGGAGTCCTTTGATAAAGACTTTGAATGTCATCGTTGGCTTTGTGAGTTCTCTGCGCAAGTTACCTTTGTTAAAGTAACTAGCTACCTTACTGTTCTCTATATCCTTACGCTGTTTGTTTACGAACTTCAAGCAGTAATTATCAAACTGTTCTGGACCTATGTTTCTATCTTGCAGGATGGATGCCCAATAGCCCGAGAGCTTTCCTCCTGCGCCGGTAGCCACCGTGCCTCCATGGATGAATTCTAGATAGTCCTGGTTAGTGGTAAAATCTTCTTCATCTATGATTGGAATAGTGGCTGGTTCTAAAGTAATTTCATGTTTGGTTTTTGTATTATCGTGGTTAGTGAGATCGGTCGTGAGTTTGACTTTCTTGACACTGATGACTCTGAGTACTTTGATAAAGACTTTGAAGGTCATAGTGGGTTTGATAATCTCCCTACGCAAGTTACCTCTATTGAAATAACCTTTCTCATCAGCTTCTGGACTGTTGGCTTTTGCTTGCCTCATGAACATAGCTGACTTTAATTCCATAGCGTTATAGGTAATTCCTAGTTCGCTTAGGATATTAGACCAGAGCTTTGCTAGAAAGCCCCCTGTGCCAGTAAACCTGCTACGATTTCTGACGAAATCATTGTAGAGATTTTCTGCTTGTCTATCGTTTTTAGCCAAGGGAATAGCTCCTTAGTTGATTAGTAATCGTACTTAAGTTCTGTGTGAACATACTCAGTACGCGCTTGTTGTAACCTTCTATTCCTAGATCAAAAGGAATGAGGTCCTGGTAGAGTAGATGGTATTCTAGAACTAACGATTGGAAGATCGTAATGGCTCTAGGAGCATCTATGTAGCGAGATTTATTGTCTTGTAGAAAGGACTCTATTGAAACAGTTTGTTTGTTCAGTAGTAGCACCTTAGTGACTTTGACGTTCTTCTTGAGTTCACGATTAGTATCGTCTAATATATCTATCAAATCGATTATAGTCTTTGAATATGAATCGAAGTAATGAATACATGCAGATGAGATTTGGATGGTATTAAATAAGTTTGGTTGTAGCGCTATGGCTGAGTTAGCTATAGTTGGATAAGTCCTTTCGTTTTCAGAGTAAGAGTTGAGTTTCCAATAGCGATATTTGCTCTTTAATCTGAGCAGTAGCGTAGGGGTCTTCATTGAAGAGCTCCTAGGTGAAATTTAGTTAGGTTGCATTGAATGTTGCAAAATCTATTTAATTAGTTTGCTATGTCACGTAGATAATATATCGCTGTAAATACTTTCAGCACAGGCTGTACGCATCAATATCCTGTAGCGGGCCTAGTAGCCTAGTAATCCACAATTAAGAGGTGATTGAATGGCTGAAATAAATAGCGAAGAAACGGATATCGAATATTCTAAAGCTAAGCGTAGGGAGCTTATCGACGTTCTGAGTAAGGGAGGACCTCCTAGAGATATTAAAGAACAGTCGATTATGCTACAGGCATTGGACGGTTTAGATCGTATTGCTCTGACTAAGCTTAGACTGAAGAGTGAAGAAGGTATCAGCAGTAGCCAGGTCGCAGCAGCAGCTATCCTAGCTCAACTCTTTAATAATCCACAGACTAAAGCGGTGGGCCGTAGTCTGGAGGTGGTAGCTGAGATTCCGGTATTGCGGGAAGGCCTACCAGCCGTTACTATCGTAGACGGTGAACTCGATAACGTAGCTATGAAAGATACGTACGATCACTTCATGAAAAGAAACGGTGTAGAAGAGAGTATTTGATTGAAGACAAAAACCCCTACCCAAATCTTTCGGAATGGGTAGGGGTTTTTGCTATTTCTTCATTTCTGCGTCGTTATGTGGTAATTCAGCACTATACAAAGATACTGATGCGTATCGAATTGTTACGAAATGTGCTAGTGCTTTAGCCATCAGGTCAAATACGTCAGCGCCGTGTTTCTTAAACAGTTTCTTCTGCTCCTCAGTAAACTCGGATATAAAGTTTATCCTAGGTAAATAGAATCCAGTATTCTTTAATCCTTTACCCATCAAATCTTTATGATGCATATTAAACCATTCGTGATATCTATACATCACTACCGCTAAGTAGTTATTCTTAACGTACTCTACGGTCATGTCTTCTGGCTTTAGATTGATGAGATTGATACTAGCTATTTTACCTAGCTTATGTACGATCAAAGTCAATAATTCGTTAGCTTCTTCATTTGAAAATTCAAATGGATAGAGATTCACATCTAGCTCTAATGGGCCAGCTAAATTAATCCTATCTGCTTGCTTCAATACATCGACTAGGATACTAGCTACTAGCGGCAGTATTTTAGTTATGAGAGAATTCTTCAATACGATAGGTTTATACGCATTGAAGACGCCGTCATATACTGCTGGTGCTAATTCTCCAAATTCCTCAGTAGAGAAGGCGTCTGCTGTACGCGTAAAGTAACTCTTTTCTTTACTGACATCGAATGCAAAGTCTGGTGAAATAGTTACTAGAGTACCTAATCGTAAATCAAACAGAGCATCCAGCGACAAATATACTCGAGTGGCTGTGAGCATGGCCATTAGTAGGTATCCTGATTTCTTTTGAATGTAAGTTATATTTCTCAGCTAGTTCTAACATCTGTCCAGTACCATGAGAAGTGCCGTCATAGAAGGCTAAGCAATGAGTAGCCACTTTAGCCATTTCTTCATTGCGTAGAAAACCTGCTCTCTTTTGGTACTTATCCCAATCTGCTGGTATCTGTAGACAGGGATACCTGTAATACCTGCACCAATCTATAATTAATCTATCTGCCCCACTAGGAGCAGCACCAGATACGAATAGAATAGGAGTTAGAAACTCGTCTAGATAACTGAGCATGACGTCATGAAAGAGTCGTTTATTTGACCAGTATCTCGTACCACAGACCACTACTACGTTATCGTAATCTTTAGGATCTAATGTTTGTAATTCTTGAATAGGAGGCGAAGCCATAGCGTATTCCTGTATTGACTACAGCATCGTCCCTTACTTATGTTTTTAGCTGACTAGGTTACTCTTGATCATCATAGCGGCTAGGTATGATTGTAGTACCGCAGTAGCTTTTACGCCTGATGCAAAAGGCTCAATCGCTTTCTGTGAGAAGCCACCAGTACGCGAGATAGCCGTATTCATAGCTATGAAACCTTTTTCATCACCACCACGATACTTCATGAATTCCGTGAGAGAATGTTCCATTCCCATAGCGGCTAGCACTTGTACTTCTGGATAAGAAATCTTAGAGCCTTTAGACTTACCAGTGGGCTGGCCTGTCAAATTATCCACGCTATTATTATCTTCGGCGATACTGATCTTCTTCTCCAGGAGCTGAGCTTGCCTACGTACTGGCAGATCTAAGATCAGATAGGGAATAGGGGTAGTATATCCGGGCAGCCCATCTCTAGGTGGAATGCGTACGTGTTGGAAGAATTTGTAATTGAGTTCTTTAGCGATACGCAAGTTATTCTCTACGTTTAGTTTGACTTCTGAGAAGTTAGGAGCTATGATGCACAGATTGATGGAGCCGTCTTCGATACAGTGAATCATGCGTTCAAAGTCTTCGTCGCTCATAGCTTTGAATTTAATTTTGTAGAGTTCTACGTTCTTACCAGACGTGTCTATCTCGTTTATAAAACGGAGGATATATTCCTCTGCAGCTTTACGCTTACCAGCCATAATTAGTTCCTCTATTTGTTACAGAGGATTTCATTACCAAAATTTAATTAGAGCATAATCCCCATACCCAACCGCGAGGCTGAGTATGGGGTAAGCGTTTAATCTTCTTGTGGTCTAGGATATCCCTTAGGCGTGACCCAATTGAGTTCTGGATCTTCCGGATACCGCATCGGACACGTAGTCCACGGTTCATATTCGATACCGCTCTTTACGAGTTCTATGTTCTCTGGAGTATCTTCAGAGCGAAACAGTGGAATCCATTCTGAGGTCTCACGCAGGTACTTCCATTTAGTATCTTTGAAACCAGGTATGCTCAGCAGATCCTCGTCCCCATTATCCAGATGACTGGTTTGAATGACTCCAATACCAGATACATTGAGGCTGGGACTATCTCTGAGATAGAGTGTTTTCAGGATGTATTCTAAAGAATACACTTGTCCTTGTTTTGGCAGTATGCGTACGTGGTTCATCGGTGCTTAATCCCATTTAGTTCGTTGTATCTTAATTGATATGCATCCAATGCAGCATTAATGCCACACTCATGCGTAATGCGGTACCAGCGTATCCATGAGGCGTTGTCACTTACCTCTGGCTCATTCATAGCCAACTTAGGTGGTGTGATAGCTACTTTGTGTTTAGCTATTAGTGCTTCTTGCACTCTGGTAGCAAATTTGATATCTAATTCAGTATCGTTCTTAGACCGTGGAGATAGTAGTTTAGTGACCTCTCCACGGTCTAAGTAGTTGATTGAAATTTCAGGTGGCATAGTAGCTGCAGTAATAGGAGGATTGTTTAAATGAGTTTAAAGGCGTTGTTGTATCCGTTAAAACACGAATACCTACGCTTCAAAACATTCCAGAACAACCAAGCCCAATTATCCGCAGCCTCTTCATCTTTAAAGACGATGTAAAGACCTCCGGCATACCCACGTTTGAGTTTCATTTTAATTTCCTAGTAATTGAGTTGCGTTAATTAAACAAGCTAATAATCCAATTAGCTAAATTACCATTAGCTATGTAAACAATTGCCATAGCTACGCCGAGCATAGCAAATAATACAATACGCAGCAGGACGAATCCTACGAATATCGCAAACAAGAGTCTAAGGATATCCATGGATTCTCCAGTAGTTGGTTTATGGTTTCCAGAAGCTAGCGTCTGTACAGCTAGGACCATCGGATAATTTAAACTGAACCAAAGTCTCTAGGAATTCCAAGAGTTCAGTAGAACGATTATTACCTGGATTTGGAATGATGATCAAAGCGCGTTGCGCAAAGGTATACGAGAAAGTATCTTTACCGTAAACGGCTAACGCATCATTGAGCGTAGGAGAATTTGCGTTAGTAATACCAACGCTAAATGGCACGTAGATCGCAAAGTTATCTTCACGATATTGCGTATTCTGGATCAGATAGTTGTAATGAACAAACTGTTGAATACGCGTGTAAATTGATTCAAAATGCGCATGGGCAGGATCCCACGGTTTCATAGCTACAAACGTCTCTAACGTATCCCAGTAGATCGTTTTGAGTTCTTGGATACTCATCCCAGAAAAAGCAGTGTATTCTGGGCGTATGATGCGTATAGCAACATCTGGCGTTGGTGTCATCAAGAAGTCGATGAACGTAGCATCGATTGGTTTACGTTTTTGTTTGAACACGATAGTTTTCTCTAGTTAAGTTGTTTGTTTAATTAAATTTGAATATATCGTTAATCGCACGCAATGCGTGCTCCCCATCTGTCGCATGGAGTCTACTTAGTTGCGATTGATTATCGAGTTTATTTAAGTTGAAGTGATCATAAAAAGCTTGCGAAAGCATTTTTGTACCACAGCCACCACTTTTGAACTTTTTCATGAAAAGGTCAAACTTGTATTTCCGCAATTGGAGTTTTCCATAGCCATTTTTCAATTCCTTAGATATTTAGTTTGTTAGAAATGATCGCGTTCACTTTCCATAATGTCGTCATGCACGCATTGCGGGCACAGCGTTCCTTGACCACGATTGATTTCGGCACATGCTCCACAGTTAGAACATACCGGATGACCTTCCTCGTCAACTGTTTGAAGAAAACCAAATTCATTGGTAATATCTATATCGGTATCTCTCATTTAAATACTCCTAGTTAAGTTGTTTGTTTATTTGCAATAGCTTTAATTCGTTTAACTAACACCTCTTCTCCACTCAGGGGAGGAGCTGCTATGAATTCCTCAGCTATTGCCCTATGAGCCTCTGGATCTTTGAGAAGAGCTTTAAGATGCCAGAGAGCCTGCATTCGATGTCCATCAAATTGGAGGGCTAAACGCCTCCATTCTTTTTCAGCATTAGCCATTTCGTTACTCGATTGCGATCTTCAGACTCTTAGCGATCTTTACGCACAGATCGTTTACCGTATCTGGCATATCGTCGAATTCTTCGTTGTCAAAGAACTCTGGTAAATTATCTTCAATTTCTAAGAGGGTCTCAAAATAATCTACATCGTCCATACCCAGATCTTTAATCAGTTTCTTGTCCAACAAAATATCTTTGATCTGAGTGCCGATTACGGTACTGATAGATTCAATTACGATAATTTTCAACTCAGAATAAGTAGTCATGGTGTAGTTTCCTATTTAATTACGTGGTTAAATTCAAGAAGATGATATATTGTTTCAAAATAATAGAGCACAACTCCCTACCCTAAATATTAGATTAGGGTAGGGGGGTTTGTCATTAATGCAGTTCAGCAGCTATGATGATCAATGCTGGTACGATAGTCTTACGCATATTTTCCAAGTACTCTTGCAGCGTAGTATTAGCGTCAAGCATATAGCGCTCAATACTAGTTTGTACGGTAGCCATACCTAGGCGAATGCGAATAGCTCTGCTCAACAGAAAGCGTTGCAGTTCTGGATTCTTTCCTACAGCTTCTACTACTCCTGGTTCTGTGAGCCAAGTAGCTACCAATGGATAATGGAGTTCTTCCATGATAGCCTCGATAGCTGCTACGAGATCGAGATCTTCTGCTGTTCGTGGACGAGTCAGAGGAGACTGGGTGATGTTCTCAAAGTTCATAATGAATGGAATATTTATTTAATCTACTTAGAAGGTTTAATATACTTCCAAGGCGTTGTACTGATTTTATTGTAGGCTTCAATAGCCTTATCTGGAGGGTTTTCCATCCAGTATGGAATATACGCAGTAGGTCCTTTGCATCGCATACGCAACAGATCGTGCGTAGTGAGGAATGGAACTTCTTGCTTATCGTTGTCAAACGTCCAATAGCCGCGAGTTCGAAGAAGCGTTGGGATGTCGTATCCTAATGCGATCAGATCATCATAGAGTTCTTTAGGCGTACAGACATAAGCATCATAATCCTTCCAGAGCATCTGCATCTGTAGCATCTCAGATGTAAAGTTCATAGCCCTACGCAATAGCGGATCATTATCGAGCTTAGTACGCACTACTGTACGTGAGAGCTTTACTTCTGGCATGAGCTCCAGATAATAGTTTTGCATATTACCACCCAGACCAAAGCGATCTACTGTTTTGATGTAGTGGAATTCCGATAGGCTAGGCAATACACCATCCCGCTGAGACACCAGGATCTGCATAGACAAACCGCTACGGCCCTTCTTGTTACGCAGCAGAGTGAGTGTGACTACAGACAGATCTGTATCCATCTTCATATCGTCATCTGTATTGCGTGGATACTCAGGACCCTTAGTACCATCATTGATCAGTGGTGTTGCATTGGCACATTGCCAGCAAGCCGTGGTCAAGAACATAAACTGGTCTGTGACGCCCTTCATGGTATCTCCGTTCTTGAGATACTGCAGCTTCTTAATAGGAGCTGCTCTAGGGTCCATAGCGATGGTCTTACCAATGTGGGCTGTCATTAGGAAGAAGTTATTTGTAGATCCAGCTAAGCGTGGTAGATCGTTAATGAAACGTGCTTTACTAGCGCCTTGTTTCATATATGAAGTATTGGCTCCAGACTCACCTAGCTCATTGCTATCGAGCATATTGACCACGTCTTCCGTCTCGAAACGAGTCAGTGAATCTACGGAGTCGAATGTTGGCTCCATAATCTTAAATGGATTACCTTCTTTATCTACAAACGGAGTGACGCGCAGCAGGCTGCTTTCCGCTTTCTTCTTATCCATCAAATAGGTCTTGCGATTATCCCACCACTTGTTACCTAGATAGAGAGTATTATCAGTGAGCTGCCAGCGACCATTATCTATTGGATTAGCCTTACCAAAGAAGCCTGGAATATTACTAGCAATATGGTGCTTACGTTCTGGAGACATATTGGTCTCTGTATCATAAGTAGCTGCTGTAGAGTTTTCAAAATAAGTCATAGGCACGAGCATCATGTAGTCCATGATGGCTGACTTAAAGTTGTTAGCAATACCTACGACTCCCGTGAATGGGGTGAGTCCTCCATTGAGGATAGCTTCACCATATTTACCGTAGAGGATTTCTCCGGTAGGAATATCCATGAGACAGCCTATGACGTATGCTACTTTGACTGCTGGAATTGTATCAAATTTCTGTTTTAGATCAAAGGCCAATTTAGACTTTCGTATTGGTTGAATAGAATGCTTTTATAGAGTATTATCTCTAGTACAAACTATCAGGCCCATACGTTTATTTTCCCTGCATTGAAATCCTCTGAATAACCTCACACTGAAAGAACCCAATGAATTTTGAATTTACATATACTCCTGAAGAACACCGTGCGATCGCTCAGGAAGGCATCCAGGAGCTCATCGCCGCTGGCGCTAATGCTGCTCACCAAGTCAAAGAAAAGCTGCTGGAAGTCTTTCCTAGTATGCTGCAAGGCTTCTCTGGTCGTGAGAAGTTAGCTAAGCTGCCTGAGTTCATTATTAGCAATGCCGCTAAGCGTGAATTCGTCAAGAACTTAGAGACTACCCATTATGCTGAGTTAAAAGAATTGCGTGCTTATGTACCAGAAGGTTTGTCTGTTACATATTTGCAATACGTTAAAACGCTACTAGCAGCTAGTACGCATCTAAAGACTATCGTACCAGATACGGTTAATCCATACGTACTCTATTTAGCACACCTGATGAGTAATAAAGGTAAGATCCTCAGCACAGAGAGCCACGCTATCGAATATGATCGTTTAGAGCATAATCGTACTGAGCTCTATGCTAGTTTGAATACGTGCTATACTGCTGGTAAATACGAAGTAGAAACCGTCGTAGGTAAGGTCGTAGAGAGTAACGGTCAATGGATGGAAGTATTTAATGACTTAGATAAGATCATGGAAAACTTACGTACTATTGATCGTGAGAAGATCCGTGAATTGACTAAGCAGTGTGATGAATACATGGCTATTCTCTTTAAGCTATTGCAAGAAGGCAAGATGGACCAGATTACTCCTGAAGTAGGAGAGACGCTGACGCGTGGGTGTTTCTCTGTTTCTCAAGAGTTAGAATTACTCAGCATCGTTTACTATCGTGCTATTGCTTTTGACGCAGCTATCGAGCGTTCTCTCTTGAAGATTAATGAAATTCTGAGCTGATACAAAAAAAGAATAATAGACATAAACTCCCTACCCAAACCGTGAGGAATGGGTAGGGATTATGCTATTTAATCAGCACATGCTGCTGCTGCAGCATCCAGGGAATCTTTTTCACGGGCTGCCAAAAACAGATTCTCAATACGCTGACCAACGTTAGGATAAATGGTATCGTATTCTGGTTCACCCAAGAGCATGAACAGCGTGATGCTGTCTTCTGCCAAATTTGTGCCAACTGCGCTGCCGAGATAGAGCTGCTCGATTTCACGAGGCAGATTACCGACAATGACGGATTCGCTATCGCTGTAGCGTTGGAAGATCACTGCATTGCCGAAACGAGTAGATACGAGCAACAGCTTGCGACCATTATCGGTTACGCACTTTGCCATGGTGCCAACTGTAAGCACTGGTGCGTGTTCACCAGATACGGCAAAATCGTAATATCCGGTACGATTCGAGAATTCAGGATTGAATTCGATTTCAGTAGTAACTTGATCGAAAGCCTTGAAAAAGGCAGCAGCGTTGGATGTAGACATGGAAATACTCCTAGTAAAAAAGGGTTGAGTTGATGGAGAAAAATACTCCTCGTAATCCACTCGTGAGAATAGATTACGGGTAATGCTTTAATAGCCGAGTTTGCGCATCATGTCTCGGATAGTATCTCCTAGAGCTATGATTGTGTCCGAATAAGCTCGCAACATTTCAACATCGACTTCGTGTTGCAAGAGAACGACTTCGGTGCTGGCGACTAACTCATCGGCTTTTGACAGCGTTTCATGGACCATCTTGGATACGATTTCTGGTCCTTTAAAATCGTAATAGATCAAGGCATGTGCTGATTGCACAAACCGCTTGAAATCCTTACAACCAGAAATCAGCTTGTTACGAAAATCGTCTTTGTGACGCTCCACATCCATTTCGATTTCTTCTACTGGCGTAAGAACCGAATTGATCGTGATACCGCCGATTGTAATTGTTTCCATTTTGTAATACTCTTTGTAAAATAGTTGATTAACCGCGATATGCGAGCATTACACCAATAGCTGCAAACACAGCCATAGTAGCTACGCCATAGAAGATTTCGGTAGCGATGTACTTGTACGAAGAGGTGTCGGGTTCGATGTTCATGATAAATTCCTAGTAAAGTTAGTTGATTATCAAAGGCTATTGTAGCTTTTGTCAATGAGGTTATATGTTGTCATAAAAATCTGCACCACAGATTTTTATGAGTCTTCTTCTATGATAGTAACATAATCCCCTACCCTAGACGTATAGTCGTGGGTAGGGGTATTTGATCTATCAATATTTCTTCAGAAATACTTTCTCGTATAGCTCATCGATAAATGCACGTTCCTTAGGATCGGTAGTTCTACCATCAATTACTTCAGTAAAGTAGTCTGGCAATGCTGGAATAGTCGTATCGTTAGATTTAAGCTCATAATCAAGCTTAATCCAATTAAAGGCTTTATTCTCCGCATTATAGAATACGTCTACTTCCCATTTCTCTTCCATATTTGGAATAGCGATAGTGTAGCGATCTTTCTCCATACCACTAGTAGCAATGGTCTTAAAGCTATCAAAGTAGTCCTTTGAGATAATAGTAGTAGTCTCGTTATCACTACCGTTACCTACTGGTACTTTTAATGTGAGGCTATATTCTACTTCAGTCTTATCGTGTTCTTTGGTAGCGCGCACTCGCAAGCGAGGCAGCTTCTTAGTATCGGTTACTCCGTCTTTATGAATACGAACTTGGAATTGCTCCTGACTCACTATAGACTCAGCTGCGGCCATCAATGGAGCAATAGACTCTATGCGCGCGTAGAAAGTCAGTTCCTTTTCAACCTGCGTGTTACCACTCGTATCGTCTTCTAGGGCTAGCGAGAATAATTTCTTCATTATTTTGTTTCCATTATGGCTAAAGCTATGTCTTTAATTGCAGAGAGTGCAGTAGCTATGTAGTCTGGTACCGAAATATCGGTACCGGTAACGGTGGCGTAACCTACGGTACCAATTATAAGCAAGATGAAACCTATTAGAGCTAACACAAACGTCTTGACTAACCAATGCCCCATGCGCTTGTCTTCGAGCTCGCCTACGGCTTCTATGACCTCGGTAGCTTCTTCTTTAGAATGCAGACCTTTCATGATCTCCACTGCTTTTTCAAAATCTTGTACCGTAAAATTGGTATTGTCTAATTTGCGGCGCGTGTGCTCTGCCGGTTTATTACCGATAGCTTCGGAAATAGTAACTGCGGCTGGTACTGCATTAGCGGCTTGTTCGCTGATTGGTTCTTCCATATCGACGATTCCTTCTACTGTAGGGGCTATTTGATTGGGGCGTCGTAGAGCTTAGCTTGCTCTACGTACCATTTATTCAGTGCTGCCCAATGGTTATTGCACGTTGTAAGATTAGAATATAAATCTGACGATAGATTAAAGAGGAGTTTTTCTTTATCGGCGATGCTGCTAGCCAAGTATGTGTTCTGATCTGGCGGTGGTGTGACTGGACACGGCACCAACATTTCTGGGGTAGGTTTTATCAATTGGTATTGAATGATAGTATCTGGACGCACTGGAGCTGGGCAGCAAGCAACTATTAGGAGTAGCGTAATTACGATTAAGAGGATTCGTTTAATGGATTGCATTTTAATTCTTTCTTTAGTAACTGAGCTCTACTGGGTGTTTGATGGTAAACAGAAATTCTGCTTCTAGTCCGATAGCCATGAGGCCCAGGATAGAAATAGCTACCAATATACACAATACTTTTTTAATAGGATCTTTCATTTAACTGGGTACCTTACATTGAGCGGTGGCATCTGCTGATGCCTCACAATAGTTAGACCAGAGAGTCGTGATATAGATCGTGGAGACCTGGGTTGCTGTATCGACCGTAGGAGCGGCTGGACTGGCATTTGGTAGCTGAGTACCAGCAGCTGTGTCTGAGCCCACCTGAGGCGTTTCAGGGGCTACTGTGGGCTTCTTATTCTGCAGATCAGCTACGCGCTTAGCCACGTCCTTCTTTTGAGTATCGTGCTTATTAGAAATGGACTTATCTGTAGCAATAATACCAGTTTCCGCAATATCCGTGACCTTGTCTGATCCTACTTTAGTAGCAGCTTCTTGAGCTTGTTTCTTAGCTACTGCTTTCTCAGTAGTAGCAGAATTCTTATAAGTATAATAATCACTCACAAAGTGACTAGCCCTATAAGTACCATAACCGCCTACTGCAATGCAGAGTATTACTACGAGTAATTTCAACGCATCCGTAATGCTACTAAATGGATTAAGAAAAGCCATGATAAATTCCTTTTTATTGTTAAATCTCAAATCTAGATATTTCTGATTTTCGATATTGTTTCAATGTGTAATAAGCTACGGCTAATGCATCGATAGAGTGTTCGTCTAATTGGTTTAATTGAGATTCACACGTAGTTACTAATTCGTCTATCTTGAGGATGCACTTCTTTACTACTTCTTTATCCGCATTGCCTGGCGCTCCAATTCCTTGCTTCACCGAACTCGGACTCGTAGAATTCAAGAATTTCCACGGAGAATGTTTATGCATTGCAGATCTTACTGCACAAACAACCTCTACCAGAGCGCCATACGCAGCTGGACGCAAACGGTTAATAAAAGGTGCTTCAATTGCAAAAATTAAAGGACGCTTTTCATCAAAGATGTTTACCAACTCCTCTTCTAACGCATTGATTCTAGAATACCGATCTCCGTGCATTGCAGCGGTCCAGTCACCCCGTGGCAACTTGGACCCAGTCAATGTGAGAGCGCCACATTGATAGATATGCATATCCACCACAGAGAAATCGATATAGGAAACGCCGAGCTTCTCTGTGCCAGGATCGATGCCAATAATAGTAGCTCGATCACTGGCCTCTGTGGGGATATGGATCATATTAAGACAACACCAAGAGAGGCTCGTTTGCGCCTACGGCCAAAGAGCCACTGATACCAGATGCAGTAAACTGCACCACGTGTAGAGTGTTAATGAAGCTAGTAATTTGCGCCGCTACTACTTCACTGAAGGTACTACCGCTACCCAGAGTGATTGGATGGTCCTGACCTGAGCAGAGTCCGATTTCGGAGATAATAGCAAATGCTGGATCTCCGTATAGAATCGTAGCAGCATTCATGAGCTCTGTGCATTCTGAAGCCGTAAACGAAATAGGCAAGCTAGCGCTGGTTACCAAATACTGACTGGACAAAATAGACACGTTATTACCAGATAGATTTGGGGCCGTTGGCGACATGTTGCCAGCGCCTGGCACGTAGTTGCTAGTAGTAGTCACTCCGTTAGATACTGTTTGCAATACGGTAGATACCACACTAGACGACGTGTCCAAGCGCTTGAGATAATACGCGTAGTAAGGATTACCACCAACCGTTACTGTAGTGCGTATAGCGTACTTCATCTGTGTACTAGCGTCGATATCGTTATTAGTGGCGCGCAGGATAAATGGCAAATACTTATACAGACCCGTATCGGTGGCTTCGTGTGGAACCGATTGGATTAGTGGAACGCCACCGGTACCAGTAGCTAAAGAATGACCACCGTTGCCAATACAAAAGTATTTGATAGTAGGCGTGGTAGTTGGGGTTACTCCCGCCAATACGGAGAACTTTTCATTAAGCGTAGTATCGGCTTTGAGTACGAATGGAATACCGGTCGTGAGAAAGGTTTGCAGTTCTGAGCCTGCAGCAGTGCGTGTTACGTTTTCCAAAATTGTTCCTAAATAGGGTTATTGATTAGATGGAATAGTTAGGATTCCAATTGACACAGGATTCCTAACTGCCTATACTTATTGCGGTATGCGATAATTGTCCACTACTGCTTTCTGTTGCGCCAGAGACAATGTGTTAAAACTAGTTTGCATATCCACGCTATACGCTGCAGATAAGTAGATATTTGAATTACCTGTCATGTCTGAATTATTCACATACGTAATAGTTGGCGTCAGTACCAAGTTAATGACTTCAGAATCACTCATAGCTGAATGTGATAATACGGCTATTGGATTTACTTCGTATTGATGCACTATAGATTCGATCACATCCTCTTCTAGAGCCCCAATAGTAATATCCACATTGCAACCACTAAAAGTTTCTTGATTCTGATAGTTATACGCGCGAATATCTGGGCGTGGCACCACCATGGTGGCTATGTTTCTACCGCTAGCTACTATTTGAGTCGAATACGCCGAGAGATAGGTCAGTAGGCTCACCATAGCAGCCTGTATAGTAGACTGATTCGTCAGAGTAGACACGTCTGCGTTGGTAGCATAATTAAATAGTTCCATAGCCATTCGATTATAATCGCTAGGAGAATAACTAGATAAATCCAATCCTACTTCTAATAGCAATTGAGAATAGAGCATACCGCCATTAGGACTATCTTGCATAGCGCCTAGCGTATAGGTTGCGTCTTCATATAACGAATTAGCAGCTACCGATAGCATTGCTCTAGAATTTGGATCATTCTGAAATGAGTATAAATTATATTGATCGATTTGAGCAGCGTAGATCGCGTTAGCTAGCGCAGTAAAATTCATTAGAGAATCTACCGTGGTAGGCAGCGTTACTGCAGTGCTCAATAACGTAGTAATGAGCGAAGGATCCACGTGTTTTTGGTCTACGAGACTCAACAAATACGCCCTGTTTGGCACATTAGGAATGAGCACCTTATTCGCTCGAATAGTAGGTACTCTGGTAAGCGTTGGATAATTAAGCCCAGTAGAAATAGGAGTATTTGATTTAGTAAACGCGTATACCCATAGAGCTAGCGCTTGCTGGTGCGATAGCCGGGCCGGCACGCTAGCGCCTACTGGCGTATACTCGATTGGAACCGCATACCGATCAGTAGCGACCACCTGAATCCATAAATTCATTAGAATTTCTACTAGGGTAGCCGGTAGTGGAGCTACCACGTCGTTCAGCCCGCACTCGATCACTTTTGTAGGCAATAGAGCTCTCGTGGAC
>Ga0208259_1000166_pt1 | contig 24886 bp, 27 predicted proteins | sample CryBogCBH22May08_FD_184618 | JGI IMG/M metagenome (GOLD analysis project Ga0208259, IMG submission 184618) | Freshwater microbial communities from Crystal Bog, Wisconsin, USA - CBH22May08 (SPAdes) | ecosystem: Environmental > Aquatic > Freshwater > Lake | place: Crystal Bog, Wisconsin, USA... | reverse complement strand
CAGGCAGTCCACCTTAATCCTGATAAGACCAAAGCTAACCAAAAACCAAACGCAGAGGAGATAACTCGGAACAAAAAAGCCGCTTAAGATTTAACCGTCGAGGCGACAACTACTCTGAAAATTTCCGAAAGCGCGGACACGTGAACATTATACGTTTGAAAACGCAAATAAACTAGGCGTGTTACCGAGTGTCACCCGCGTGAAAAGAGTTGGCTGTGCGGATACCTTAAAGGCATCGCTTTATACATAAGTCCTAAAAAGCTAGCAAAATCATAGTTGTTGCTAAAAAACCACTATCTTGATTCACAAGTGAAATTCAGACTTGTGTATAAAGGTATGCCTTAATGGGCATAAATGAATCTGCACCTACAGGGGACTTTTGAATTTGTAATATTGCAGCAGTTGCGGTGTAAGGCTTGGTCTTTGTTGAGGAAAACAGTGGGTTTATGTCAGGCTGTACCTTATAAAAAAACCCGCCAAGCTGGGTAGCTTGCGGGTTTTAGTTGTACCAAGCCCTGCCCGTGCCAATGGCACAACACAGGCAAAGCCTTTAAGCCTTATTTGGCTTTGTTACGTTCAGTGACTTCTTTAATCACTTCGTCAGCCACGTTTTTAGGGCAAGGCATGTAATGCGAGAACTCCATGGAAAACTGGCCACGGCCTGAAGTCATGGTACGCAAGTCGCCAATATAGCCGAACATTTCACTCAGTGGCACGTCTGATTTGATACGTACGCCAGTAATGCCGGGGTCTTGTGATTTGATCATGCCACGGCGGCGGTTAAGGTCACCAATCACGTCACCGACATGCGATTCTGGGGTGAAGGTGTCCACTTTCATGATCGGTTCAATCAACTGTGGCCCCGCTTTAGGGATGGATTGACGGAACGCGGCTTTAGCGGCGATTTCAAAAGCGATGGATGACGAGTCAACAGCATGGAAGCCGCCGTCGGTCAGCACCACTTTAAAGTCCAAACACGGGAAGCCCGCCAACACGCCTTTATCCAACATGCTTTTGAAGCCTTTTTCCACCGCCGGCCAGTATTCGCGCGGCACGTTACCACCGGTGACTTCTGAGGCAAAGACAAAGCCTGAACCGGGTTCACCTGGCTCAATACGGTAGTTGATTTTGGCGTACTGCCCAGAACCACCGGATTGTTTCTTGTGGGTGTAATCGTCTTCAACCGCTCTGGTGATGGTTTCGCGGTAAGCAACTTGCGGTTTGCCGACAATAACATCCACACCGTGGGTACGTTTCAAGATATCGACTTTAATATCCAAATGCAGCTCGCCCATACCTTTCAGGATAGTCTCGCCGCTGTCTTCGTCAGTTTCAACGTGGAAAGACGGGTCTTCCTGAATCATTTTACCTAAGGCAATGCCCATTTTTTCAGAGGCTGCTTTGTCTTTAGGTGAAATTGCCAACGAGATGACGGGGTCAGGGAACACCATTGGTTCCAGGGTGGCAGGGAATTTGGGGTCACACAAGGTGTGTCCGGTCTGCACGTTTTTCATGCCCAACACGGCAATAATATCGCCCGCTTGGGCGGATTCCAGTTCGTTACGGGTATCGGCATGCATTTCTACGATACGGCCAATACGCTCGGTTTTGCCGGTGAAAGTGTTCAATACCGAAGTGCCTTTTTCCAATTTGCCGCAATAGATACGCAAGAAGGTCAAAGCGCCAAAGCGGTCATCCATAATTTTGAATGCCAAGGCGCGTAGCGGTTTATCAGCGTCAACAATGGCAAATTCACCGGTTGGCTTGCCTTCCAAATCAACTTCAGGCTGTGGCTTGACTTCGGTCGGGCAAGGCAGATAATCAATAACGCCATCCAGCACCAATTGCACACCTTTGTTTTTGAAAGAAGAACCGCAGAAAGTCGGGAAGAAATCCATTTTGATGGTGCCGTTACGCAAACAACGTTTTATTTCTTCAATGCTTGGTTCTTCACCTTCCAAGTAACGTTCCATGACATCATCGTCTTGGTCGGCAACCGAATCGATCATTTTTTCGCGCCAAGCTTTGGCATCTTCCAGCATGTCGGCTGGAATGTCCTGGATGGTGTAGTTCATTGGGTCGCCAGAATCATCCCATACCCAAGCTTGCATGTTCAGCAGGTCAACCACACCAACAAAGCCGTCTTCACGGCCAATAGGCAAGGTCATGACCACCGGTTTTGCACCCAATACGTCTTCGACTTGTTTGACCACACGATAAAAGTCCGCGCCTATTCTGTCCAATTTATTGACATAAATGATACGTGATACTTTGGAGTCGTTGGCATAGCGCCAGTTGGTTTCAGATTGTGGCTCTACCCCGCCTGAACCACAAAACACACCGATACCACCATCCAGCACTTTTAAAGAACGGTACACTTCAATAGTAAAGTCAACGTGACCCGGGGTGTCGATGATATTGAAACGGTGGTCTTTCCAAAAACAAGTGGTGGCCGCTGACTGGATGGTGATGCCGCGTTCGCGCTCTTGATCCATGAAGTCAGTGGTGGTTGCGCCGTCGTGAACCTCGCCAATTTTATGGATTTTGCCGGTCAGTTTCAAAATCCGTTCGGTAGTGGTGGTTTTACCGGCGTCCACGTGTGCGAAAATACCGATGTTTCTATATAAGCTAAGGTCTGTCATGTGTTTACTCTAAAGTAGGGCTTAAAAAGCTTTTTATGTGGCCCGTCTGATTTATCGGCTCAGAAAGGTTTTTTAAATGGGATGTACTCGCTGTGTTTTCTATGGTATCAAGCCAGCCCGTTTTGCATCGGCTGCTGGAGACTAACCTAAAGTCTTCCTATTTTAACCTAAAAGCAATGCAAAAACATAGGGAACGCTGGCCAACAAAACAGAATGGGCGTTCGGTCAAAACAGCGCCCCTGTCATCCCTTAATTTGCGCGACTTAATTCACTCAGTCTGTACTTCAGTACATTTCAATTGCTGGGCCGTGGGGATTGGGCGGAACGCATAAAAGAGATGGGGGCCTCGTCGTCGTTGTCAAAAGTGACCATTTCCCACGCCTCGGTGTCTTCCAATAAGGTGCGCAGCAATTTATTGTTTAGCGCGTGACCTGATTTGTAACCGGTAAATTCACCAATCAGGCTATGCCCTAACAAATATAGGTCGCCAATGGCATCGAGGATTTTGTGTTTGACAAACTCATCGGCGCAACGCAGCCCGTCTTCATTGATGATCTTGTGTTCATCAACAACAATGGCGTTGTCCAAGCTGCCGCCTAAAGCAAGATTATTTCTTCTCAGCATTTCAATATCTTTCATAAAGCCAAAGGTTCTGGCGCGGCTGACTTCCTTAACAAAAGTCGTCGATGAAAAATCCATGGTTGCGGTTTTGACATGATCTTCAAAAGCCGGATGCTCAAAGTCAATGGTAAAGGTGACTTTAAAGCCATCAAAGGGTTCAAAAGCAGCCCATTTGTCGCCATCATCGACACGCACACTGCGTTTGATACGGATATATTGTTTGGGACTGTCTTGTTCTTCCACACCCGCTGATTGCAGCAAAAATACGAACGGCCCGGCACTGCCGTCCATAATGGGCACCTCGGCGGCACTGACATCAATAATGGCGTTGTCTATGCCCAAACCGGCGAATGCCGACAATAAATGCTCAATAGTGGATACTTTTACGCCGTTTGACACCAAGGTGGTGGATAGGTTGGTCTCGCCCACATTGCGCGGCGTTGCCTGTATGGTGACGGGTTGGTCAAGATCAACGCGGCGGAAGCGGATGCCAGTATTGGCTTCTGCCGGACGAAGGGTAAGGAACACCTTGTCACCCGTATGCAGACCCACACCAGTAGCCCGAATGGTGTTTTTTAACGTACGCTGTTTAATCATAGTGTCATTAACCGCTTAGGTAAATATAAGCAAAGTTGCCAAGTATAACATAAGCTTTACAAAATTTGATGTTAAAAGGCTTTATATATGCTGTCAGGCAGTAGCCAAATGGCTTGACAAAGCAAATATGAGCGGGTTCTTGCTGCTCAAGCCACTACTTTTCATCGGTTTTGTTGTGTAATAAACTCACCAGGCATTTGGCAACTTGTCTGTGGGCACAACCTTAAATAGCCCTAAGCCGAGACCTTTCTAAGAGTGTCCAGTAGCTTAAGGAACGACTGCCTTAACGCCTCATCTGGCAATGCTTCGCTTTGTTTTTGTAGCACACTGAGTGTGTCGGTTGATGGCACATGGGTCGTGTAAAACCTGCTGGACGACGCACCCGACTGCATGACCACTATTTTTACTTGCATACTGTCGGCGGGACTGACCGCCTTTTGGCTTAAATTGGCCAAAATAGTTCCCTGATAAAAACGCAACTGGCTCGACCAGGCCGACGAATGGGTATACACCAGTAGCTTTTTGTTTTTAATGGCACAATGCAACACTGCTTGGGCAAGCTGTTCGGGCAGCATCGAACACACCCGCTGCCTTAGCCGTTGATGTTCCGCCACTTGTGCGTACAGATTGCCGAGTTGGCTATAATTGAACGAACTTACCGTTTTAAATGAAAGTGGTTTTGGGGGCATGGGTGTTTTTTAGTGTGTCAATAACCGTTGATCGCCCAGTGCCATGCTAAAAATTCTGTATTATTAGTTATATAAAACTATGGCTTAACAATAAGGCTACGGCCTTTTTTAGTACGGCTAAGCGCTTCAAATCTCATAGTAGCGCAGCATTAGGCAAAGTGCATCTGGACTTTACGGGCAATTTTTCCTACACCGGCTAGGCATACCATGTAAAATTGCCGCTGTTATGTTTGATTTAGGAAACGGACGTGTTTGAAGGAACTACTATACTTTCTGTACGCAGAGGCAACAAGGTTGTCATTGGCGGCGACGGGCAAGTCACGCTGGGCAACACCGTCATGAAAGGCAATGCCCGCAAAGTGCGGCGATTGTACCATGACCAAGTGATTGCCGGTTTTGCCGGTGCTACAGCCGATGCCTTCACTTTATTTGAGCATTTTGAGGGCAAGCTGGAAAAACATCGCGGCAACCTGACCCGCGCCGCCGTGGAAATGGCCAAAGATTGGCGTACCGACCGCGCTTTGCGTAAATTGGAAGCCTTGCTGGTTATTGCCGATGCCAAAACCTCGCTAATCTTGTCTGGCACCGGTGATGTGATCGAGCCGGAATATGACCTGATGGCGATAGGCTCAGGCGGGGCGTATGCCCAAGCGGCGGCGCGCGCCTTATTGGAAAACTCGGAGTTGAGTGCGCGTGATATTGTCGAACGGTCTTTACATATCGCCGCCGACATTTGCATCTACACCAACCACAATTTGCGTATTGAAGAACTGGACGCGGAGTAAACGGACACACCATGACGACCTCTACAACCCCCATGACCCCGAAAGAAATTGTCAGTGAGCTGGACAAACATATTGTCGGACAAGCCAACGCCAAACGGGCTGTTGCTATCGCCTTAAGAAACCGTTGGCGACGGCAGCAAGTGGCAGGCAGTTTGCGCGATGAAATCACCCCCAAAAATATCCTGATGATTGGCCCCACCGGAGTCGGCAAAACCGAAATTGCCCGCCGTTTGGCACGTTTGGCCAACGCCCCTTTTATTAAAATTGAAGCCACCAAATTTACCGAAGTCGGCTATGTTGGCCGTGATGTTGAATCTATCGTGCGCGATCTGGTCGATACCGCCGTAAAAATGACCCGTCAAGCTGAACTGGAAAAAGTGCAAGTACGCGCAGCCGATGCTGCTGAAGAGCGGGTGTTGGATATTCTGTTGCCTATGGCAGATGGTGGCATGTTGTCAGAAAGCCAAGCCGCCACACGTGAAAAAATGCGTAAAAGGTTGCGCGACGGCAGTATGGATGACAAAGAAATAGACTTGGAAGTGCAGGTCGCCCCGATGGGGGTGGAAATTATGGCACCGCCCGGTATGGAAGAAATGACCAGCCAGTTGCAAGGCATGTTCCAGAACATGAGTTCCGAACGCACCCGCACCCGCAAAATGAAAATTGCCAAGGCACTCAAGGTATTGCAGGAAGAAGAGGCCGGTAAGCTGCTGAATGACGAGGAAATCAAGCAACGCGCAGTGGATGCGGTTGAGCAAAACGGCATTGTTTTTTTGGACGAGATAGATAAAATCTGTAAACGTTCGGAATTGGGCGGTGGTGGCGGGGAAGTCTCCCGCGAGGGTGTGCAGCGGGATTTGTTGCCACTGGTCGAAGGCAGCACCGTGTCCACCAAATACGGGTCGGTGAAAACTGACCATGTGCTGTTTATTGCCTCGGGTGCGTTTCATGTTGCCAAACCGTCGGACTTGATCCCTGAACTGCAAGGCCGCTTCCCCATTCGGGTTGAACTGAGCGCTTTGTCCGCCGATGATTTTGTCCGTATTTTGACTGAACCCAATGCCTCGCTCACCGAACAATATGCGGCGTTATTGGCAACCGAAGGCGTTTTCCTGAGCTTTACGCCGGATGGCATCAAACGCATTGCCGAACTGGGTTTTGAAGTCAACGAAAAAACTGAGAATATTGGCGCCAGACGGCTGCACACCATGCTGGAACGGCTATTGGAGGATATTTCTTATCACGCGCCCGATTTGCTGGAAAAATCGGTGGTGATTGATGCCGGTTATGTTGACAGCCATTTGGGCGAGTTTGTCCAAGACGAAGATTTAAGCCGCTATATTTTGTAACAGCCTACTTGTAAATCTATGAGAGTGATCGTAAAACCCTGCAACAGCCTGCCGACTGAGATCAAGCTGCACCAAGTCTCCAAAATACTTGAAATCCATTATGACGACGGCAGTGTATTTGAACTGCCCTGCGAGTATCTGCGGGTGTTCACCCAGTCCGCTGATGCAGTCGGTCATGGCCCCGGGCAGGAAGTGTTGCAGACCGGCAAGGAAGAGGTGGCTATTGTCGCACTTGAACCGGTCGGCAATTATGCCATTCGCCCCACCTTTAGCGATGGCCACGACACAGGGCTTTATACTTGGGATTTACTTTATAAATTAGGCGCCGATTACCCTTGCCTTTGGGCCGAATATCTCCGTAAACTAGAGGAAGCGGGCTATCAACGTAAACAAGCTTTACAAAATTAGGTGACAACATGACAACTGACAACACGACCCATTTTGGCTTTAAACAAGTCGCCAAAGAAGAAAAGGTCAAAATGGTACGCGGCGTATTTGATTCGGTGGCGGGCAATTACGACATCATGAATGATCTGATGTCCTTGGGCATCCACCGCCTATGGAAACGCATTGCCGTGCAGCTGGCCAATGTCCGTAAAGGTGAACAGGTGCTGGATTTGGCGGGTGGTACGGGTGATTTGACCGCATTATTTGAACAACGCGTCGGCAAAACTGGACAAGTGGTGCTGGCGGACATCAACGCGCAAATGCTACGCACAGGCCGCGACCGCCTGATTGACAAGGGTTTGGCGGGCAATATCCGCTACGCGCAAGTCAATGCCGAATGCTTGCCGTTTGAAGACGACACCTTTGATTGTGTCTGTATCGCTTTTGGATTGCGTAACGTCACAGATAAAGACGCCGCCCTGCGTTCCATGCATCGGGTGCTGAAACCCGGCGGACGGGTCATCGTGCTGGAATTCTCCCATCCGACTGATCCGGTCACCGAAAAAGTGTACGATTTTTATTCGTTCAACCTGTTGCCCAAAATAGGCAAACTGGTTGCCAAGGATGAACAAAGCTACCGCTATTTGGCAGAATCCATCCGTATGCACCCGAAGCAGGAAGACTTGAAAAAAATGATGCAGGATGCTGGTTTGGAACGCTGCGAATACTTTAATATGACGCAAGGCATTGTTGCCGTCCACCGAGGCTATAAGATTTAACATGGCCATCAAACCGTTGCTGCTGGGTGCATTGCAAACGGCACTTAACCAAACCCTTAGCATGGATACACAGCATAAGGCATTGCTGGCCCCGCTGGATGGCAAAGTGATTGCGGTCACGCTGACCCCTTTTAATGAAACTTTTTATCTTTGCCCCTCCGCCGATAACATCCATTTGCTCGACACCTGCCCTACCCCCGCCGACACCCACCTGACCGGTTCGCTATGGGCTTTGGGACTGATGGGGCTAAGTGGCAACCCCATGCGTTCGTTTTTTTCCGGCACCGTCACCATCACTGGCGATATGCAAGCCGGACGGCATTTTCAGGCATTGTTCGCCAAGCTGAATATTGATTTGGAAAGCCAACTGGCCCGCTATACCGGGCAACGGGCCGCCGCACAAATGGCTGGCCTGTTCCGCGCAGGACAGCGCTGGGGCAGTGAATCATTGGACACTTTCCGGCTTAATGCCGCCGAATTTTTGCAAGAGGAAACCCGTGATTTGCCAGCCGTTGCTGAAATGGACAGTTTTTATCATCAGGTTGATGATCTGCGTTTGGCATTCGACCGCCTTAACAGCCGTGTCGGGCAATTGGAAGCAATCTTAAACACCCAGCCAATAGAACCATAATAAAAAATGCGCCTTGCAGCGGTTGTCGTTTGCTTTTCCCCACCCAAAGGTATCCTGTGATCCGTCCTAAATTGCTTTTACGCCTCATCCGCATCAATTGGATTTTAGTCATCCACGGCTTAGATGAAATAGTTTTAAACACCCCCCTGTTCCGCTCCATCCGCTTTTTGGCGGTGTTTTCACCTTACTATTGGCTCAATAAAAAGCCTGCTTCCCGTGGTGTGCGTATCCGTCAGGCTTTAGAAGACCTAGGGCCTGTTTATGTAAAATTTGGCCAGGCCCTGTCAACCCGCAAAGATTTATTGCCAGAAGACATTGCCGATGAACTGGTCAAGCTACAAGACCGGGTGCCACCTTTCAGCAATGCCATTGCCCGCGGCATCATTGAAAAAGAGCTGGGCATATCCGTTGAGGAAGCTTTTGCCGAATTTGAACCCGAACCAATGGCATCCGCGTCGGTGGCGCAAGTGCACGGGGCGGTGTTGCACAGCGGCGAGCATGTGGTGGTGAAAGTACTACGCCCCGATATTGAAGACCGCATCCATTCGGACATGGGCTTGATCTACGAATTGGCACGGCTGGCAGAACGCTTCTCGGCGGATGCCCGGCGTTTGCGTCCGATGGAGGTGGTGGCAGAGTTTGAACGCTCTACTTTGGATGAGCTTGATTTGGTCAGGGAAGCCGCCAATGCGGCAAAAATACGCCGTAACTTTGAAGGTTCGGACATTATCTACATACCTGAAATACATTGGCCATTGACCAAGCAAAAAGTATTGGTGATGGAACGCATCCACGGCATTCCGGTGGGTGAAATTGACCAATTAAGGGCGTCAGGTGCGGATTTTAAATTGCTGGCTGAACGCGGTGTGGAAATCTTTTTTACCCAAGTGTTCCGCGACAATTTTTTCCATGCCGACATGCATCCCGGCAATATTTTTGTCGATCCGCCCGCGCGTTATATTGCCATTGACTTTGGTATTGTCGGCTCCTTGTCACTATCTGACCAACATTACTTGGCAGAAAATTTTCTGGCCTTTTTCAACCGTGATTACCGCAAGGTTGCGGAAATGCATGTTGAATCCGGTTGGGTGCCACGCACCACCCGCATTGAAGAGTTTGAATCGGCCATCCGCAGTGTTTGCGAACCTATTTTTGAAAAACCCTTAAAAGACATATCCTTTGGGCAACTGTTGCTGAGGCTGTTCCAGACCGCACGGCGTTTTGACATGCGCGTACAACCCCAATTGGTGTTACTGCAAAAAACCTTGTTGAATATTGAGGGCTTGGGCAGGGAGCTTTATCCCGAATTGGATTTATGGCAGACCGCCAAACCTTATTTGGAAAAGTGGTTCACTGAACGGATGGGGCCAAAGGCAAAAATCAACCAATTGCTAAAGCAGTTCCCAGAATTTTCGCAACGTTTCCCTGAAGTGCCGGGCTTGCTGTACAAAGCGTTGGATAATGCCGCCAACGCGAGCCATCAAGCGGATCGGCACAACAAGGAGTTGGCATTGTTACGGGAACAAATGGAACAAAACAATCGCCGTACGCTGTGGGTGGTTTCGCTTAGTGCAGCCTTGCTGAGTGCGGTGATGTTCTTCCACTAGGCCAGCGGCCCACTATGCCCGATAACGCCATTAATGGCGTTTGCCACCTTTGCCGGCGCTGGTGTCTTCAAAGCGGACTTTTAACGGCTTGCCGCAATAAAAATTGCCATCGAGTGCGGCAATCGCCGCCCTGGCCTCGTGGCCTTCCATCGAGATAAAACCAAAACCACGGCATTTGCCACTAAAAATATCAGTGACTATTTCAATGGTGCGGACTTTACCGTATTCGGAAAAAAGGGTGTTTACAGATGCTTCAGTGGCATCGAGAGGCAAATTGCCTACAAAAATTCGTTTCAATTGACATATCCTAAGATTAACAGAGTGATGATGGCTATAAAGCCTGAGTAATGAAGCCCCACCAAAAAATGGGGCGAACAGCGTGGCTGGTTATGCCGCCGTCACATTGGAGGCTTGCGGGCCTTTTTGTCCTGGGCCAACATCGTAGTTGACCGCTTGGCCTTCAGTTAAAGTGCGGAATCCACCAGTGCCGTTGATAGCGGAAAAATGCACAAACACATCCGCACTGCCGTCAGCAGGGGAAATAAAACCAAACCCTTTGGATTCGTTAAACCATTTAACGGTGCCTGTTGCCATACTAATACCCCTAGCACCCTACTGGGCGCCCAAAAAAACAATTAAAGTTGATTGCAAATCGAACAAAACACAGAAAGGAAAAATGCGGGTAGGATATTTCAGAAAAGTGCTGGTGAAGATGCAAAACCTGAGTAGGAGTTTCGCATTAAGGCGGAGGACTAACTACTGCTTCCCATTATAAAGGCTTAGATACGCTAAAGCTATCGATTAATGCACCCTTAGCTATTTAGCTATTTGCCCAAGCTAAAGCGGGGCTGCTGTGTACCGAAGCACCTAACCGCGAATCCTTTGTAGGCTTTTTTAGACAAACTGAATGTAGCTGGCTTGATTGTGGCCTGTTACAGCAAATGCTTGACCGCCTCGCGCTCTTCTATCAGTTCCGCTGCGGAATTGTCCAAGCGTTGTTGGCTGAATGCGTTAATGGCCAATCCTTGGACAATTTTAACCGCACCGTTGCAAACTTCAACCGGATAAGAATAAACCACGCCCGGCGCGATGCCATAACTGCCGTCAGACAGCAGCCCCATGCTCACCCAATCACCTGGCGCTGTGCCAAAAATCCAAGTCTTCATCTGGTCGATTGCAGCATTGGCGGCGGAGGCGGCGGAAGATTGCCCACGGGCTTGGATAACGGCGGTGCCACGCTGTTGCACAGTGGGGATAAACTCATTGGTAAACCAATCTTGCCCGACCAGTGGCAAAGCCGGTTGGCCGTTGACTTTGGCGTGGTGTAAATCGGGGTATTGGCTGGCTGAATGGTTGCCCCAAACCGTCATATTTTTAACGTTGTCAGTCAGCACACCGCATTTTTCGGCCAACTGGCTAACAGCACGATTATGGTCAAGACGGGTCATGCAAGAAAAGTTTTCTGCGGTCAAGTCCGGCGCGTTACTGATGGCAATTAAGGTGTTGGTGTTGGCCGGATTACCGGTAACTAATACCTTGACCTGACGGCTGGCAACCTCATTCAGCGCCTTGCCTTGCACAGCAAATATTTCGGCATTGGCCAGCAACAAGTCTTTACGTTCCATCCCAGCACCACGTGGGCGGGCACCGACCAAAAAGGCGTATTCGACATCTTTAAAAGCCGTTTTAGGGTCGTCGGTTATAACAATGCCGTGCAGCAATGGATTGGCGCAGTCTTGCAGCTCCATCACCACCCCTTCCAATGCCTTTAGTGCCGCCGGAACTTCCAACAAATGCAAAATAATAGGCTGGTCAGCCCCCAACAATTGGCCTGCCGTCAAACGGAACAGCAACGAATAACTGATTTGCCCGGCCGCGCCAGTGACCACTACAGGTATCGGTTTTTTCATTATTTTTCCTTATGTTGGGTAATAGTAACAGCTATCGTTGCGGGCAAGCTGGATAGGGGTGAAAAGCCAAAGCTAGCACCTATTAGGATAATGTGCTAATCGTACCATTGTTGAGTTTGCAAAACATCTATTATTGTTTTGGGCGGCGGGGAGTGGTGAGTGGCAGACTAGAGTGGCCCCGAAATACGGGCAGTGCCGTTGGCTGATGCAGCAGGCTTAGTCAGTTATGCAGAGGCCAACCATTCCGCCAACACATAGTCCTCTTCAACCGCTGTCAGCACAACTGGAATAGTCTGGTTTTCAACCTGTTCACCCGCATCGATCAGGCCAGCGACACGCAAATAATTGGGGGTATAGCCGAACACCCGTTGTTTGCCGTTTGCTAAGCTTTCGCTGTAACCTTCCCATAGTACGGCAAAATGCTTGCCTAAATTGGCCTGATAAAATTGCTGCTTCATGGTATCGGCAAGCAAATGCAACTGCTGGCTACGCTGCTTTTTGATGGCATCAGGTATTTGACCCGCTAATGTGGCGGCCTTTGTGCCTTCCCGTTGGGAATAAGTGAAAATATGGATATGGCCAAAACCAACCGACTGGATAAAATTTAAACTGTCTTGCCATTCCAACTCGCTTTCACCCGGAAAGCCGACAATAATGTCCGTGGTGATATTAAAATCCGCTATTTTTTCCCGTAATTGATTAAGGATTAGGCTGAATTCATTGGTGCTAGTGCGCCGTGCCATGCGTTTTAGCACCGTATCGGAACCGCTTTGCAAGGGCAAATGCAAATGCGGCATTAGCCGTGGGTTTTGGAACAACTGAAAAAATTCACCCGAAAATTCCCACGGCTCCAACGACCCCAGCCGCAGACGGGGAATGGGTGTTTGCTCCAGCAAAGCTTTTATCAAGTCAACCAAATTCAGTTTTAAATCGCTGCCGTAACCGCCCAAATGGACACCCGTCAAAATCACCTCATGCACACCCTGACCATAAAGCGCATTGATTTCATCAACAATGGCGGTGATGGGGCGGCTTACCTCTTCGCCACGCGCCACGGTGACAATACAATAAGTGCAGCGGTAACGGCAGCCATCCTGTACTTTGACAAAAGCGCGTTGCCGTCCGCGCTTAAATAAAGACACCTGGCCTGGCTCGGTCGAAAAATAAGGCATGGTGTCCCAAACCAATTCGGTCAAAGCTTTTGCGACCAACTGGTCTTTATCGCCATTGCTGACCACCAAATCAACCCCCAATAACGCCGAAGCCTCTTCTGGCTTGAGTGTCGCGTAACAGCCGCTCACCACCAATTTTGCCCTAGGGTTGTCACGATGGATGCGGCGGATTAGGTTACGCGATTTTCTGGTCGCGTCATGGGTGACAGCACAAGAATTGATCACAATCAATTGGGCGGATTGCACCTGTTGGGTAATACCATGACCGGCCTGCTGGAACGCCTGCGCCCATGTTTCCAACTCCGCCTCATTCAAACGGCAACCCAGCGTTTTAAGATGTACCAACATGTGCCTAAAAAACCATCAACAGTGACAATAGCGGCAATAATGCCGCAGAAAAACCAATAATTATCCCATAAATAGCCACAAGGTAAATAAATTTGATCAACGCAAAACCATTATAACTATAAAAAATTCTGGCTTATCGGGTAGAAACACCTATTTCCCATAAATGTTGTAGTATTATTTTAATAATTTTAGTGTAGGATTTAAGCCATAAAAGCAACCCCAATCAGAAACATAACGGGGCAATTTACCCGTTAGAAACAGGAAAAACAATGCTATTTTTTCGCCATCCGACTTACCCACGCCAGTCATTTATCATTTTAGGGCTGTTAGCGTTGTTGACGCTTAGCAATTGCAATAACGCCTTTGCCGTACCCAGTTTTTCGCGCCAGACCGGTGAACCGTGCAGCGAGTGCCATACCCAATCATTTGGCGCAAACCTGACACCTTTTGGGCGCGAATTCAAACTAGGTGGCTATACCATGAGCGGCGGCTCGTCCAATCTACCGCCAATTAGTGCCATGATTGAAGGCTCGTTGACACATACCGACAAAAACCAAGACCCCAGCAGCTTTGGACAGACGGGCTATAGCCCGAACAATAATTTTACTTTTGACCAAGCATCGCTGTTTTACGCCGGAAAAGTCTATGGCAACGTCGGTGCATTCAGCCAGTTCACCTATGATGGTTTTGCCGATAGCGTGGCGGTGGACAACACCGACATACGCTTTGCCGATGACACCGAAATTATGGATACCCCCATCAATTACGGTATCTCCTTAAACAACAATCCCACCGTGCAGGACTTATGGAACACCACACCGGCTTGGGGATTCCCTTATACCGGCACGGCACTGCAACCAGGGGTAATGACCGCGCCGATCATTGATGGTGGCCTAGGGGTTTCGCAAGTGGGCGGCGCCACGGCTTATACCCTGATCGACAACCTGCTGTATTTGGAAGCGGGCGCTTATGATTCCTTCTCAAATAACCTGCAAGGGGCTTTGGCAGGGGCCGTGCCTGGTGGTTACCTTAAATTGGCGGGCCCGGCGCCTTATTGGCGCAGTGCCCTGCAATACGACAAATTCGGCCACTATTTCGCGTTTGGCCATTATGGCATGAGTGCGGATGTGCAAGCACCCAACACCAATCCCGGCGGCTCAGGTGCCGACCACTACACGGATGTTGCCTTTGATGCCACCTATCAATATATGGCCAACCCAAAACATATTTTTGAAGTGAAAACCACCTATATTTATGAAGACCAAAACTTTGCGGTAAGCCGCGACAACGGCAGCCACAATACCGGCCTAAATAGTTATAAACTGAATACCGCTTATACCTTTGAGCAAACTTATGGCGTAACCTTCGCCTATAACTTGCTGACCGGCTCACATAATAGCAACGTCTATCCTGATGCGCCTAACAAACCCAACAGCGAGTATTTCACCGCCGAACTGGTTTACGTACCGTTTGGCAAGTCCAATTCGACGCTAGCCCCTTGGCTGAATATAAGGACAAGTTTGCAATATATTGGCTACTCGCAGCTCAATGGCGTGGGCACGTCGGCTAACATGAACAATACTTTTTTAGTGAATGGTTGGTTAGCGTTTTAAAGCTGCTAAAATCTGCCGTGCAGACTTAAAAACTGATGTGTGCCGATAGATGCGCCCTGCCCTACTTTGGCAATTTGCCCACTTAAAAAGCCATAGCCCATGAACAAACATGAACAATTTAAGCGCTTTAAAGACATTTCCGTCAGCGAACGGATTTTAAACACCATTTTTTTGCTTACTATTGGTTTAGGCTACTTGGCGGCACTGGCCAACTTATACTATACCCACCAAGGACTGGATGGAAAACCGGGGTTGTCGATTGAAGATGTGGTCATCAGCTATCACGGCTCAACCACCCAGACCCGTTTGGGCACTGCTATTAAAGGCATCATGAAATCGAATCTCAAATATCCAACCGATAGCGATGTGATCATGAAATGGATACATGCGGGTGCTGATGAAGCGGGCTATAACGAAAAAATAGCCCCCATTTTAAACCGTGATTGCATTATATGCCACTCTCCCAGCCTTAACCCAAGCTTGCCTGATTTGACCAGTTACGATGGCGTGTCAAAAGTGGCGCGCGGTGATGGCGGCGCATCCATACCCACGTTAGTGCGTGTATCCCACATCCATTTGTTTGGCATTGCCTTTATTTTGTTTTTTATTGGCCGTATCTTTTTGCTGTGCGAGATCAATATCTATGTCAAACGCATTGCCGTGGTCATTCCGTTTGCCGCCATGCTAATAGACATACTGTCTTGGTTTATAACCAAATCCACCCCTTCTTTTGCCTACGTGGTGGTGATCAGTGGTGCTTTGATGGGTATTTCAATGGGTATGCAAATATTGCTCAGTATTTACCAAATGTGGTTTTTTCACCGGCGCAAACATCCGGTTTGTTAGCAGCGGGCCGGACAAAAAGGTATTATCATCAGCTTATACCGCAATTCTGCCCAGCGGTTTGATGTCCGGTAATGGCTGTTGCGCGGCTTGCCATAAATCCCATTAGCTTTGCATACCCAACCATATATCTGGGGTTGTACCTTACCAGATGGGCATGCGTAAGGCCATTACCGCTGTGATGCCCGCTTTGCCGTTCAGTACCTTGGACAGGATGACGAGGGATATTTGCATTTTTCCGTCAGCCGTTACGTGCGCTATTTCAAAATGGCTATTATTGCCCATTCCCCGAAATTGTAAAATCAGCATTTTTGACCGGGTGGCAGCTTTATTCTGTCTCGGATTCTAGGCGATTCGGTTCGTCAATAACATCATTATCCAATCAAAATTAATTGTCATCGTCCGTAAAAAAGCCAGCGTTGAAGTCCCGCGCGCTATGCAGGACACGGATAATCTCGACCCCGTGCGGCAAGGGGCGATAGAAAATAACGTATCGGCCAATCGGAAAGCTCCGCAAGTCTTCAGCCAGCTCATCACGCAAACGGCCAATGCCTGGCTGCTGCGCCAGGGTGTGGAATTTTTTGTCAATGCGGTCAACAAAATCATCTGCCCGCGCTTCGCTGTCATCCGCTATGTAGTCCCATATTTCGGCCAAGTCTGTTTTGGCGCGGGGGCGTTTAACAATGGCTGGCATTTATGCCTCTTAGCTAGCGTTCATCCGTGCCGCCCTTTTTTTGCGGCCTTCCTGTTTGATTTCTTCCGGGTTCCAGGGTGTCGGTTCGCCGCTGTCAAGGCCGTCGCGGATGTCTTGCCGCAGTTGTTCGAGCTTAACATCCCGTAGCCTGTCTTGCGCGTCCATGAGGCGCAATGCTTCGCGCACAACTTCGCTGGCGGAATTGTAAAGGCCGGATGTCACTTTTTGCTTGATCATATTTTCAAGCTGGGGGGTAAGGTTGACGTTCATAGTCATGGTGGGTTGTCTACGTCTGTTTATGCTAGTTGTTATCCGACACTAACACGGTTTATAGTGATATGTCAAAGATTGACAATCATTGACAGGCGAAGTCCAACAAAAGGGAAGCTCGAAAAACCGCCCCATTATAAGATAATAACCCCATGAGCCACCGATTTTAAAAGCCGATGATCAAAGTAAGCCTGTTTGCCGCCGAAGAACGTGAAACCAAGCTGGACACGCTCGGCGATGTCCTCTGGATTCTGGAAAAGCATATCGATTTTTCTGCCTTAGCGGCTTCAGTTGACCAAGCCGCACCACGTCCAAGCCATGAGCGGGGTGGCCGCCCACCGTTCCCAACTGAACTGTGGACGATTTCGGTTTGGCGAGTAAGATATTGTTCTTCGGTGCTGACACGAAGGTATATACGGGCAAATTTCATGGGGGGTAGCCAAATTGGGTGTACTGTAATTGGCTAACTATAAATCATGTGTACAAAAAGGTGGACAGCAATGTAATTTAGCCACCGCCTATTTGGATATCTAACAGGAAAATTAGCATAATTTCCTTTTGCTTAGCTGATTTTACAATTTCGGGGGATGGGCAATAATAGCCAAAATGCCGATTTTACTAGCGATAGTGTCAAGATTAACGTCGAACAAATCTTCAAAATGCTATCACCTAGCACAGATATAAAGACACTATGAAGATGCAAGCTGGATTGTCATGGATGGATAAAACTATAAATAAAGTCTATAATTAACGAAATTTTGTTGTATTTAGGCTTTAAAGGTTTTTATATGCTGCATAGCTATGCTTTTTACAATTTTCAGTCGTTTGCAGAGAGGGTTGAGGTCGATCTTACCGTCAAGCGTAACATTACGCTAACGGACTGGATGGTTGATGATAGTTGTGGCAGTCGTGTATCCAAAATTATGGGTATTGTTGGTCACAATGCCAGCGGCAAAACAGCATTACTTAAACCTGTAGCATTTTTACATTGGTTTATTTGTCATTCCTTTTCAAGTCAACCTGATTCCCCGATTCCCTTCCAACCACATGCTGCACTTGTTAACCAACCAACTGGATTTGAATGTATCTTCGATTACGAAGGCAGTTTGTGGCGTTACGAATTACAGGCAACACCCGGCAGAGTATTACGCGAAGCTTTGTACCAAAAAAAGGAGCGCTTTAATTATGTCTTTATCCGTTCCTGGGATGAAGCCAGCAACAGTTATGAAGTCAAACAGCAAGAATTTGGCTTATCAGCAAAATCGGCAAAAAAAGTTCGTCAGAACGTCTCATTGATTTCCTGGGCTGCCCAATATGATGTTGCACTAGCCAAGACATTCATAGCCAGCAGGGTTATCACTAATGTAAATGTAGTTGGTCGCCTGCCGATTAGTGATCAGGCGGTTATGCAGGCTGCTGAACATTTTTCAGATAACCCAAATCAACACAATTCAATGACGAATTTGCTGTCCAGTTGGGATTTGGGCTTATCTAATATTTTTTTACAAGAAGTACAAATAAGCCCTATTGAAGCACCGCAATTGAAAACATGGATTGCGTTCGGCGAGCATTCCAGCGGTGATACTACATTTAGGTTACCCTTTAATAGGGAATCGAGCGGTACGCAGGGCGCATTTGTGCTTTTATCGCGGCTCTTACCGATTCTTGAAGCGGGAGGATTGGCTGTGATTGATGAATTCGAGAATGACTTACATCCGCATATGCTCGAACCAATCTTGGATTTATTTGCAAATCCCGCGACCAATCCCTATGACGCACAGTTGATTTTTTCGACTCACGCGATTGAAGTATTAAATTTGCTTGAAAAGTCGCAGGTAATGTTAGTTGAAAAAGACGAGGATTGCATCAGCACGGCCTTTCGTTTGGATACGGTTGATGGTATTCGTAATGATGATAATTTCTACGCAAAATACATGGCGGGCGCTTACGGAGCGGTACCCAATTTATGAGCAAATCTAGGCCGCAAAAACAGACACTGCTCTTAGGGAAGCTCTGATTAATTCAAAAATCAATTTTCCTGCTTTTTAAAATCATTGGGTTATGCATGGCTTGTGACAGGAAATCGATTAATTCAGAGCTTCCTTAGTCGGTGAAGGCTATGATGAAGTTGCCTTTTTAACTTATCTGAAATCAGAATTGGTAAACAGAGATGCTGGTTTGGAAGTTAAGATCAAAAACGCTAAGGGGAAAGGTGCTAAACACGTTATTGAATGGACCATTCGCCAAGCCAAACAAGCCGATTATGATAAGGTTGCCGCGTTATTGGATACTGATACCGATTGGACACCTGCCGTTCAAAAACAGGCCAAAGCCAATAAAATCATTGTACTGACATCCGATCCTTGCTTTGAGGCCATGCTATTACGTTTGATTGGCGTTACCCCGGAAATTGATACCAAAAAGCTGAAAAAGCAGTTTGAGCCTTATGTGAATGGTGTTTCTTCAGTCCCGGAAAATTACGCAGTAAATTTTAGTCCCGTTATGCTGAAAAATAAGCGGCAAATGGAAATGACCATCGAAGAGTTGTTGAAATTGTTCAAGGCGTAGCAGTTTTAAAAAATCTTGTGGCGTATTCATGCCGAGGCCTATTTATTGCTTTGCCGTGGCCATTCCGTTTGCCGCCGCCATGCTAATAGATATACTGTCCTGTCGTGGTGTTGCTCGGCTTGCCATAAATCCCATTGTTCCCCCTGAGTCAGACTAGTTGTCATCCAACACATAAACACCTAACAAGTTTATTTGGCGGTTTTTCTATGCAAAATTTAACCACTAATACACATTACAGTCTTGTTGTTTCAAGTCATACGGATAATGCACTTCGTCGGTTTCTTGCCAGCCAAGGCGGCCTTTCTAGTCTTCAGGTGTCCATGGGATTAATGAGTTGCACGCCGGAAATCCAGTCGAAATCATTGGTATTTCGCGTGGCTAAAGGCAAGTTATGATCCATAGCAGTTGCGGCGATCAAGGCATGCCCCAATGACATTTTGCGTTGCTGCCGCAGATTAATGGCATGTTCGCATTGCCGCGCTGTTAAGGGGATATTTCGAGCATCGGCGATAATACGGCGGCAATAGCATCATTTTGCACAATTGATAAATTCCAGTAGCCCAACACTTCTACTTTACTGATGATTGAATAAGCCGGTTCAATTGTCAGCAACCATTGCCGCAATGCTTCATGCTCTTTTTGCACTAAATAAATCAGAATATTGCTATCCAGTAAGATCATGCTCCTCTTCCTGGTAATGGACGGTCTTGTCGAATTTCCCGCTGCCAGGCGGCTGCATCGGTAATGTCGGCAAAGGCGTTAGAGGCGACAGCCGCCTTCAGTGCCTCTTTTAACTCCAATTGCTGGACGTTGATATTTTCTAAAATGTGGCATTCATTTTTGGGCAAGAGCTCTAAAAAGCTTATGACCCGGTCATAAATGCTATCGGACAGTTCAACTTGTATCGTTTTCATGGGTTGGGTTTCCTTACACTTGTTTCAGCTGGAGGGAAGCTAGAAAAGCAACGGATTTTATGAAAACAATAGCTTTAAGCCATTGGCTCATAGATGCGTCAATTTTGTAAAATGCGGTTTTACAAAGTTCCCTTAACTATTCCGTCATGCTTTTGATGCTCAAATGGAATGGATAACTAGATGCTATACTAAACCGACAATGCCCAGAAATAACTACCGCTTGGACAAAAGGGACGCAGACAAGTAATACCCGCTTGCGCCCCTCTTTATAAATGGCATACGGCGGAAAAGAGATATGATTAACCGCCCACTTGGGCAATCCAATCCTGAAGATTGTAATAGTTGGTGATACGTGCCACTTTGCCATCGCGTATTTCAAAAAATGCACCGGCGGGCAAACGGTAAGTTTGCCCGTTAGCCACTGGCAAGCCTTCATCGGTTTTAATATATTCGCCCAACACCACAAACTCAGCGGCTGCACGGCTGCCATCGGCAGTGGCCATGATGACCATATCCACCAACTGTTCTTTATAGTTAAAATTCATGCAAGCCATAAATTGGGTAAAAGCCGCCTTGCCTATTTCACGCTTGCCTTGGTTGATATCATGGATGACATCGTCGGTGAGCAGACTTAAAAAAGTGTCCATGTCACCACTATTGAAAGCCGCATAATAGTTTTCTACCAGCTTGATGCTGTCTTGGTTCATTGTAACCCCTCTATAAATTAAAAAAGTCGTCCATTATAATCAAATGGCGTTAACTATTCGATGCTACATTGACATTATTTGAATAACCGATGCTGATGTTACCCAACACGATGGCTGAGCGTAGTCGAAGCCCTGCTAAACTAGGATTTTGCTTGTTTGCCAAGCCCTTCCTTTGCTAGCAATTCCCTTCGACCATGCTCAGGGAGTGGACATTGGGCATCATTCAAAGACAATCGCCAAACTGCACCACCATTAAATGGCAGTCAAAAAAAGTGTTTGGGTATTTTACCGTAATGATAAAACGCAAAATAAATTCGATAACTAGGCATAAAGTTACGGTACGGGCAAAACAACCGAATAGCCGATAACGGGTATTTCGGGTGCAACGCCATACCGCCACCAACCACCATACAATAGGCAAGGCCAGCATAAAATGCACGGTTATCCAGCTGGCAATGGTGTAGGTCAGATTGTCAATCCGGTAATCAATGTACACCAACACGCCATTGACAAACAGTAAAAAAGGCCAAAACGCCCGCCATAACGTGGCGTTGCCCAGCCAAGCGGCATGAAGGAACAAATACCAGCCAGGCATTTTGGCTTCCTGCCAATGCTTATCGCCTTGTGGCGTGTACACATAAACCAACAAAAATAAGGCTGTTAGGAACAGGCTAGCTTCAACCGCTGAAAACAGATGGGTATAGGTGTAAATAATGGGCAAGGTATTGATGAACATTGGCGATCAACCCAAATAAAAAAACCGCTTAAGATGTTGGTGGAAGCACAGAAAACTTCAGGCCAGCGCATCAAAGGCGCGGACTCTATAGCATTTAAAGGAATGTACCGGAAAGGAGACAAAAGGCAATGCTGATGGCATTACCCGCTGAAAAAAATGGCTTCGGCCTTAAAGGAAAAACAACGCGTTTTTGGTGACCGCCACAATGGCAATATAAGTAAAACAAGCCATAGCCCCAAAAAAAGCCAACCACCGGTTTCTGCCGCGCAGACGCATGGCAACTGTAGCTAAGCCTATATAGCCCAGCAAGGCCAAAATTTTAGCCACAATCCAGCCATATTCACCTGCTAGCCATTGCCCTTGGAACACTAACGTGAAACCGCTAAGCAATAACAAACCATTCACCACATGTGGAAACACCACCACAAATTTATGCTTGACATACGGGGATTGAGTTTCAGACAAGATTATCCTGCCGATAAAGCCGATAATGGAAATTGTCACCAATAAAAGATGTAGCATTTTAATCATAGTGTCCTCGTGGAGGTTGAAGCCATTGCTCCGGCAAAGCCGTAGTTTACGCCAGTTCGGCGAATAATAGAGCCATCATGTTTTCCGCTTGGCTTAAATAATGCCCGCCAAACAAATTCAGGTGATTTAAAACATGATATAGATTGTACAGGATTTTACGCACAGCATAACCCTCATCCAACGGCCATGCTTCTTGGTACGCCGAGTAAAATCCGGATGTGAAGCCGCCAAACAGCTCGGTCATGGCCAAATCCGCTTCCCTGTCACCATAATAACAGGCCGGATCAAACATAACCGGTATGCCGTGCTGATCGGCCGCCACATTCCCCCCCCACAAATCGCCGTGCAATAACGACGCTACTGGCCGATAAGCGGCAAAAAAAACCGCCAAATCCGCGCATAAACGCTCGCCAAGACGCTGCAAATTGCCGCAATAGCCATTGCTCGCGGCCAATTGCAATTGATAAGCCAAACGGCGCTCGCGCCAGAAAACCAACCAATCGGCACTGGCTTCATTCGGCTGCGGGGTGCAGCCAATGGTATTGTCAAGCGGCCAGCCAAAGTAAGCTTGCGGCTGGCGGTGCATCCCGGCAAGTTGCCGCCCCAGTGCTTGCCAAGAGTGCTGGCTGGCCCGACCAAAAACAATATGCTCCAACACCAAGTAAGCTTGCCCATCAGCAATCCCGCACAGCACAGGTTGTGGCACCCTGACCGTAGCGGTTGCCGCGATAGCTTGCAGACCGGCAAATTCGGCTTGGAACATGGGCAACAAATCGGCACGGTTTAGCTTGACAAAATAAGGCCTGGCGAAGCCTTCAAGGCAAAAAGCCTCACTGCTGTCACCGCCATTGACCCGGCGCGACGACAATGCGGCGAACGGCCGCCCTGTGGCTGCGCTGATGTGTTCTGCAATAGCGGTGAAGGTTTTCAAGGGAATGGCGGACGAGATAATGATTAAGCACGATAACTTTTTAAAACATTGGCTATCTTAACCAGACAATGTAGGGGAGTCCAAGCTTAATTACAGGTTTCAATCCACGCACCCACGGGGAGTACAAAAATTAACCTTAGTTGCTGATGTTACTCAGCACGTTGGCTGAGCGCAGTCGAAGCCTACACTACAGCCCGATGGCCTACCTGATCATTGTGCTTGGTTGCAATCCCACGTGGATCCAAAAAATTAACCTTAGTTGCTGATGTTACTCAGCACGTTGGCTGGGCGTAGTCGAAGCACACTACAGCCCGATGGCTTACCTGATCATTGTGCTTGGTTGCAATCCCACGGGGATCCAAAAAATTAACCTTAACTGCTGATGTTACTCAGCACGTTGGCTGAGCGTAGTCGAAGCCCCCACTACAGCCCGATGGCTTACCTGATCATTATGCTTGGTTGCAACCCCCTTCGACTACGCTCAGGGAACGAAAGGTTTTATCTTGACTACTTTACTACAAACAGATGCCCTTGTGTAACATCAGTAAACTGTTTTCTGATTGGTCAGTTCTGACACGACCGCCATATAATCGGCGATTGCCTCGGCTATGTTTTGCAAAGCTTCCTGTTCCGTACCACCTTGTGAGTGGCAACCGGGCAAGCCTACCACAGAAGCGGCAACCCCTTCTTCGGAAGTTTCAAGAATAATTTTGTATTTCATGGTGTCTCTAGTGTTTATGGTCAATTTGGCAATTTTGCATAAACAAAAGCATCATCAGGGACGACCCAGATGCCTAATTGTAAAGGTTAAATTAACTACTAAAATATATTAAATCAATATACTAAAATGTTGATAGTAGCCAAGATAATGTACCAAAAAGCCAAAAACACCCAGCCGAGCTACGATTTAGCTACAGCTTAGCCCGTCTTTGTAAAGCCTTGCCTTTAGCAGCTGTTCCACGACGCCCGCCTCGGTGCGCCCGCCAAAACGGGCCAGCAACTCGTCATAAACGGCGAGTACTTAATCGTTCCGGTTCAGCTGGCCCAGCCTGAAGCCCTTGTTAACCATGGCGCGCTCCAGCTCTTCCACGACGCCCGCCTCGGTGCGCCCGCCAAAACGGGCCAGCAACTCGTCATAAACGGCGATGGCCTCATCGCTCCGGTTCAGCTTGCCAAGCGTGATGCCTTTGTTGACCATGGCACGCGCCAGCTGTTGCACGACGCCCGCCTCGGTGCGCCCGCCAAAACGGGCCAGCAACTCGTCATAAACGGCGATGGCCTCATCGCTCCGGTTCAGCACGTCAAGCGTGAAGCCCTTGTTGGCCATGGCAGCCGCCAGCTGTTCCACGACGCCCGCCTCGGTGCGCCCGCCAAAACGGGCCAGCAACTCGTCATAAACGGCGATGGCCTCATCCCACAGGAACAGCTGGCCCAGCCTGAAGCCCTTGTTGACCATGGCACTCGCCAGCTGTTCCACGACGCCCGCCTCGGTGCGCCCGCCAAAACGGGCCAGCAACTCGTCATAAACGGCGATGGCCTCATCGCTCCGGTTCAGCTGGCCC
>Ga0208259_1000165_pt1 | contig 24896 bp, 24 predicted proteins | sample CryBogCBH22May08_FD_184618 | JGI IMG/M metagenome (GOLD analysis project Ga0208259, IMG submission 184618) | Freshwater microbial communities from Crystal Bog, Wisconsin, USA - CBH22May08 (SPAdes) | ecosystem: Environmental > Aquatic > Freshwater > Lake | place: Crystal Bog, Wisconsin, USA... | reverse complement strand
GGACAAGGCGATTGACAATGCGCGCGGTGCCAAGAACTTCTTATTGCAAGGCGCGTCCTACCTGGCGTTAAAGTCGATGTTTAGCGCCCAAGAATCCCAATTAATTAGCGCCGATGCCGGTATTTCGCAAAAGATCAACGCCGCCCAAGTCGAATTAGCTTACCAACAAGAGCGCCTTAAAAGCTTAGAGACCTTAGCCAAACGCTTTCCAGGAGAACAACGGACCGTCAGTCAAGTGGTTGACCCCAAAGACTCGGGCGCCAAGTACCTGCCGATCAGCACCCAGATCATTGCCGCTAATACCGACATTAATGGCAGCAAAGAGGCCCTCGAGCGCTTAAAAGACGCTCAGACCCAGATGGCGGTTTTACGGACCTGGGTAAAGCAAGTTGCACCACTCATGAGTTCTAGCTATGACGGAATTGCCTTAACCAGGCAATTGCTAGAGCAGGAGTCTCAGTTGCGCGCTACCTTAAACCCCAACGATCCCAAGTCCTTGGTATTTGTGGATAGCCTACGATCAAGCCTATTAGCCAATGACGTGCGTTTTACTAAAGGCTTTGAAATGAATACCGCCCCAACAGCGAGCAAGAAGGGCATGATCAAAACAACTGCAGGCGGTCTAGCAGGCGCATTTTTCTTGATGCTGTTGGTACTTTTAGGTCAAAGAGTGTGGGCCAGCATTAAAAATGGTGGTGCGAAGTGATGCTTGAAATCATGAGCAGTACTAAAGCGCTAGATCGGGCATTAGCGGGCGTAAGTAAATAAATCAGTAGAAATTAACAGTCCACATATGAATTCTTCTCCAAAATTTACCGTTACAAAGACTCAAATAGCGGATGTACTGGTTATTGAGCCCAGGGTATTGGGCGATGAAACTGGTTGGTTTATGGAATCGTTTAATGCTGGGGATTTAGCCGCTGCTATTGGATCCGATGTCAAATTTGTTCAAGATAATCAATCATTCTCAAAGCAGTGGACTTTACGCGGGATGCATTTGCAGACCAAGCATCCACAAGGAAAATTGGTGCGCGCATTGCAGGGCTCGGCATTTGATGTGGTGGTGGATGTGAGAAAGAATTCAGTAACTTATGGTCAATGGGTTGGCGTCGAGCTTAGTGCTGAAAATCATAAACAGATGTGGATTCCACCTGGTTTAGCTCATGGGTTTTTGGTGCTTTCACCGATTGCAGAGATTTTCTATAAAGCTACTGACTATTACCATTCAGAAAGTGAAGTGTGCTTGGCCTGGGATGATTTGGATGTAAATATTAACTGGCCGTTGCCTTGTGGAATAGAGCCTAGTTTGAGTGCAAAGGATGGGTGCGCATTAACGTTGAAGCTGTGGGCTGAAAAAAGCGCCTAAGTAAACGTTAAGTATTCATCAACGCATCGATTTGGGATTCAGTATAAGTTGAGTGGAATAGCTGCTCTCAAAGAGAGCGGAACTGACGCTTGAACACAAATCTTATTAAAGAGGGAGGTTGATTTATCCATCCTTCAGACGATTTAAAAAGGCGGGATGGGGTGAGATCTAGCAACTTCAAAACGACACTTTCGTGTAAAGGAAAATTTTATGAATACCACCGATAGAAAAATTGAGGTTGATTTTTTTATCTCCGCACTAACAAAAGATTCTGAAATTTCATCAAATTCAGAAATCCTAGCTTGGATCGCCAAGAAAAATTCAGTGGCTGACACGCGATTAGAGGAAATTCCACTTAACAAGATGCGCCAATGGAATGTTGACGCAGAAACAGGTGTGGTGGCTCATGAGAGTGGAAAATTTTTTTCAATTGATGGTATACAAGTTGAGACAAACTGGAGCGGTTTAACTGCCTGGGAGCAGCCAATAATCAATCAGCCAGAGATCGGTTACCTTGGTATTTTGGCGCAGAAGCACAATGGCATCTTACATTTTTTGATGCAAGCGAAAATCGAGCCAGGAAATTTAAACGTTGTTCAGATTTCGCCGACATTGCAGGCCACGAAGAGCAATTACACCCAAGTGCATAAAGGAAAAAAGCCATCTTTTCTCGAGTACTTTAATGGCGAGAGAAATGTAAGAATTCTTCTTGATCAGTTGCAGTCTGAGCAAGGGGCAAGATTTTTGCGTAAACGTAATCGCAATATCATTGTGGAGCTGGCTGAAGGAGAAGCATTAGAAGTTCCGGATAATTTTATTTGGGCTACATTAGGGCAGCTCAAAGAGTTGATCAAGGTGGATAACTTGGTGAATATGGATACTCGCACAGTTATCTCCGGCGTTCCATTTGGCTCCTTTGACACTCACGCTTTGGATTTTTTTAATGGATTAAGTAATAGTCAACGTATAAATGAAAACTTGCTCCATTCAGCCTTGAATAGTGAAATTCATCTCAACGAACTTAGTCAGATTATTTCTTGGATTACCAAGCTTAAGTCGCAATATGACTTAAGGGTAAGAATGCAGTCATTAAAATCGATGAAGGATTGGACATCTAATGGAGTCAGCATAAATCATAGAGAAGGTAAATACTTTTCAGTGATTGGCGTAAATGTTGAGATAGGAGATCGGGAAGTGGTAAGTTGGGATCAGCCGATGATAAAACCTTGTGAAGAGGGGATTATTGCCTTCATCGTAAAGCCGATAAAAGGGGTGTACCATTTTTTAGTGCAGGCAAAATTAGAGCCTGGAAACTTTGATGTGATTGAGCTTGCGCCAACAGTTCAATGCCTAACAGGTAATTATCGCAATGGATTTAATGAATATTCCATACCCTTTATCAATGATGTTTTGCATTCGAGACCGGAAAATATTTGGTATTCAGCAATGCAAAGCGAGGAAGGTGGACGCTTCTTTAAGGAGCAGAATAAAAATATTATTATAGAAGTTGGGGATGAATTTCCATTAGAGTTGCCTGAAAAATATTGCTGGATGACCCTCAACCAACTCTCACAATTCATGGTTTTTAACAATTATTTGAATATTGCAGCTCGCAGTTTGATTTCGGCCATTTCTTTTTGAATGCTTGGTAAGGTTAATTTTTATTTATGAAAAATAAGATACGAATTGGCGTATTGGGGTGTGCAAATATAGCAAGACGATCCATGATTCCTGCGATACTTGAATTGCCTGAATACTTTGAGCTTATTGGAGTTTCCAGTCGAAATTCTGAGAAAGCCGCTAAATTCTCTGCTGAATTCGGTTGCATGGGATATGAGGGCTATGAGCGTATGGTTCAAGATCCAAAAATTGATGCTTTATATATCCCCCTTCCCACGGGTCTCCATAAAGAGTGGATTAATAAAGCCTTGGTAGCTGGCAAGCATGTTTATTCAGAGAAATCAATTGCATCCTGTTACGCTGATGCTGAAGCCATGGTTGTAGAGGCTCGGAAAGCCGGTGTTGTTTTGATGGAGGGCTTCATGTTTCAATACCATAGCCAGCATCTGAAAGTAAAAGAATTGTTAGCATCTGGGGTTATTGGAGAACTTCGAAATTTTTACAGCGCATTTAGTTTTCCACCTCTTCCTTCGGGGGATTTTCGATATGATGATGAAATAGGTGGAGGTGTTTTGCTCGATGCTGCAGGCTACCCTCTTCGGGCGACCCACTTCTTGCTTGGCGATAAGTTCGAAGTAATTGCCGCTACACTTCATCATGATGTAGATAAGGGAACGCAAACTTATGGAAGCGCGCTTCTCAGTGACGGACGGGGAATGGGTGCTTCATTATCCTTCAGTTTTGACAGTTTTTACCAGTGTCGATATGAGCTCATCGGGCAGAAGGGAAAAATTATTTCTGAACGCGCCTTTACTCCGCGTGCAGAGTTCAAACCCAATATTGTTGTGGAAACTGCGTCCGGAGTTACAAATATTCAGACTGAATCCGATAATCATTTTGTAAAGGCGCTGATTGCATTTCACTCTGCAATAGATAACAGCACAAAGCAAGAGAAGTTATATTGGGAAATTTTGTTGCAGAGTAGCTCATTGGCCAAAATTAAAAAAATGGGCATGGGAAATGGTGTGCATTCAAAATTAGGATTTGATACCTAGAATGATAAATAAAAAATGTTTAGTATTCGGAGCTAATGGATATATAGGAAGCCATCTTGTGCATTTTCTCGTAGCCACAGGAAATTCTGTTACAGCTTTTGGTTTAAGACCTGAGTCGATAGTAGCTGGCGTTGAGTATCGGATTGTTGATATTGTAAATCCAAAAAATCTTAATGCAATAAGTTGGGATGTCGATGTAGTGTTTGTGTTTTCGGGGTTAACAGGAACTTATGCTGGATTTCAACGGCCACAAGAGTTTCTTATGGCCAATGAGATGGGCCTACTAAATATCATCGAGTCAATAGCCAACGCTGGTTTTAAACCAAGAGTTGTTTTTCCCTCAACCAGGCTAGTTTATCAAGGTAGTGATATTGCTTTGCGTGAGGATGACCCATTGAATCCGAAAACTATCTATGCTGCAAACAAGCTTGCATGTGAGCATTTATTACACATATATAGTCATAGTTTTGGTATTGAGTATACGGTTTATAGAATCTGTGTTCCCTACGGCAACATGATTGGAGCTGAATATTCATATGGAACTATTGGAGCATTTATAAGTCAGGCAAGGATGATGGGGATAATTAAAATATTCGGTGATGGTAGTTTGCGACGCACTTTTACACATGTAGGGGATTTATGTAATCAGATCATTAACAGTTGCATGCAAGATGGTTCAAGAAATGAGACATTCAATATTTCGGGTGAAGATATGAGTTTGAAGTGGGTTGCCGAGTCGATAGCTTCGCAGTTTGGGGCAAGACTTGAGTACGTCCCCTTCCCAGACAGAGATCTCCGTATTGAGTCTGGCCATACGGTATTTAACTCAACAAAGATTCAACGATTATTTCCTTTCAGACCAATACACACGATAGAAAATTGGCTGGAAGGTTTATCTAATGCAGGCCATTAATGTGATCTCTTTCGGAAATTATAGCAATGAAGAATAAGCCTATACATAAATCAGGATGGCTTGCATCTTTAAAAGGGGGTGGCGGTTCTGCACAAAGTTCAACTAAATTCCGTACGCAACGGTTTAAGGCTGCTGTAGTAAGTAGCGTTGCTGGTAAAGGTCTTTCAGTCGCATTGCAACTTGGAGCGTTACCCTTCGCAATTTCCGAGTTGGGTGTAACAAGATATGGAATTTACGCCATGATAGTGGCTCTGCTAAATTGGCTAAATATGGCGGGGTTAGTTATCGCGCCAGGACTTACCGCACAAATGATTGGTGCGAATTCTAATGGAAAGCGCGATGTAGAGTCGCAATTATTTTGTACCGCATTCCAATTTGTCATTATCTTATCAATATTAGTTTTTGTTGGTTTGGAGATTCTTTTCAGTTTTGCTGGAATTTCAAATTTATTTGGTGCTGAGGTGTTGGAATATCAAAATGAAGTTCAATTAAGTCTTCATATAATGGCAACATTAATGGCTATAGGTTTGCTATTAAGTGTGGTGGAGGCTGCACAGGCTGCTTATCAGAATCAATTTGTAATGAATCTACTGGCGATACTGGGTAGTGCATTGAGTATTGTGGGGATTATTTTTTTGCTGAAAGAAAGTCCTACAATTCCAGCTTTAATAATATCAATTTACGGATGCACTATTTTCGTGAAGATTCTCAACGCCATGTATTTATTTTGGAATCGGCCTTATTTATTACCTTGGAGGGGCTCATTCAGTAGAAATGCATTAATGAAAATGATTTCCATAGGAGCTGCATTTTTACTTACTGTAGCAGGTACATTCTTGTATCAAAACTTTAGTATATTTTGGGCAGGTCGCAAAATTGGGCCGGATGCCGCAGCGCAAGTATCTGTTATGTTGTTGGTTGTATCAATGAGTGGTAGCGTTCTGATGACCGTAACCCAAGCTCTTTGGCCGGCTATACAGGATGCGATGATGCGTAAGGATTTTTCATGGGTATCTAAAGCATATGATCGAATGCAATGTAATTTAGTGCCTTATATTCTTGTAGCATCTTTATTGTTGGGATATTTTGGGCAAGATATCTTGAGTTTTTGGTTGAAAACAGATGTGGTGCTTGAACCTTTATTATGTATCTTATGGGGAATATATTTCTTTGTAATAGCTTGGGAGCATCTTAACTATACATTCCTTGTAGGGTTTGGGAGGACTTGGTTTGCATCAATTCCTTTTATGTTGGGGGCGATCGTAATGCTGGGAGTAATTATTCTTATTTCAGATACAGCTGGATTGAATGGGATTTTTCTAGGCTTATGCATTGGCCCCATTGCTATAACATCATGGTTATACCCTCTAGAAATACGAAAGACTTTATCTATTTACTACAATGAGCGTGCATTTTGATGGGTCATGCAAAAAATGTGGAATAAATAATGCGCAGGTTTGAAAGGTTGGAAAGAGAGTATCTAGAAATGCGTGATAAATGTGCGCTTGTGACTGCTGCAGATGCAAGATATGCGCCTTATTTATTTAATGCCCTACTATCGATCCACGCTAATTTTCCTGACCATCCATTAATTTACGTATTTGACTTGGGATTAACTGCCGCTCAGCGACGTGAGTTAGGGAATGTAAGTTGGGTAAAATTAAAGAAGGTTACTCAGTTTATACCGCACTGGAAAATAGGCTGGTCATGGAAGCCATATATTTTAACTAGGCTTGATGAGCGATATTTATTATATTTTGATGGAGCGAATATAGTCTTGTATCGTTCAATAAAATATTGGTTTTTATCTATAAAGAATAATGGATTCTTTGGGATATCTAATCGCCAGATACTGGGTGATATAACCCCAAGTGGATATTGGGAAATTTTTGGGTTGGACTTAAAATCCCATTCTAATAAACCTACCTTTGGGGCTGGCCTGTTTGGTTTTGATAAAGAGGGGCCAGTAGGCGAGGCAATTTTAAAGTGTTTGACGCTTACCCTTCAAGGTTTTACATTGGGCCGCTCAAGTGATGAGAAAAATCCATTATATTCTAACCACAGCTTAAGGGATTGTAGATGCTTTCGTGCGGATCAAACGCTATTAAATTTAGCTGTTTTAGAGTGTATGGGAGATAGGTTTTTAATAAGAGATGAATTAAGATATTGCGGTCTTGGTGGTGGCAATGATCATAATAGACAATATTTATGGTACTCACGTCGCAACAGAAAAAGCTTAATACATTTTAATAATCCGTTAAGTGACTATTCAATATATTATTTCTACAACAGATTAACAGGATATTCAAGTATATATTTAAGATGGTTGGGAGGGTGTATTTTTAAATTTTCTAGGCACCTCTTATATAAAATAAAAAATAGTCTACCACTTTAAAAAATCTAATAAATATTTTTTTTAGATTGACAACGTAAAGTCGTTGATAAATCATAATAAAATTACCTCATATGATAAAAAAACAAGATATAAATCCTTTTTTTTCGATAATAGTTGCAGTTTACAATGGCGAAAAAACACTTCAGGATTGTATTGATAGCATCAAAATACAATCATTTCAAGATTTTGAGTTAATAGTCATTGATGGCGCTTCAAAAGATGGAACTATCGATGTAGTTAGAAAAAATCAGCGATTCATTAATAAATATATATCAGAGCCTGATAGCGGGATATATAGCGCTTGGAATAAAGCTATTAAAATAGCGGAGGGTAAATGGATTTGCTTCTTGGGTTGCGATGATATTCTTTGGGATCAAAATGTGCTCTATAGGGTTTGGGAAGAGTCCCATGTGATTCCCATTGATAAGAGGGTAATTTATGGTGAGATGATGATATTAAGTGATAAAGGAGAGCCTTTATATAGGGTTGGAAAGGATTGGAGTTTGATTAAAGATGATTTTCTAGGCGTCATGTGTCTTCCTCACCCAGGAATGATGCACCATAGAGATTTATTTGATGAGCATGGGTGCTTTAATGAATCATTTAAAATAGCAGGAGATTATGAATTTTTGTTGCGGGAGCTAAAGTTCAAAAGCGCCCATTTTATGCATGGCTCAGTAAATGCTGGAATGCGTCAGGGCGGCATAAGTAGTAGTCAATCAAATGCATTGAAATCACTCCATGAGTCGAGATTAGCTCAAAAAATGCACGGAATAAATGTACCAAGGTTTATATGGTTGTGTGCATTAACCCGAGTTTATATAAGATTTATTATAAAAAGTATAGTAGGGCAGGAAAATTCTGATTTATTTATTGAGTGGCTAAATAAGTTTAGATGAAAATTTATTTAAATGGTCAATGTGAAGAGAAGATTATTGATTTATTCCATATTAGCGGGTATCTTTGCTGGTATTTTTGAGGGGATTGCACTCGGAAATTATGGGGTATTTCAAGATACGGCGGTTTATTATGATCTGTATACAAATATTAATCAATATGGTGTATACCAAACCGCAATAGATTTTTCTGGTTTAACTAAGAAAAATGAGCCTATTCTATTAATTTTATTCTATATTGAGGGCCTAATTGGTTTAGATAATCTTAATGAGAATTCATTTTTAATTATAAACATTGTTTTATTAAATACGCTGCTCGCATTTGTTGTTATAAAGTACTATTTTTCAAATAATAAGCTTCGCCCGATATACATAATTATATTCATAATAATAGCGCTTCTGAGTTATCAGTCATTTTCAAAGATGCTCTATGTTTGGAGAAGTATTTTAGCATTCATATTTTTTATCATAAGCATAAATTCTAATGGGTATAAGAAGGTATTGTGGATATGTATTACATGTTTCACTCATATAACATTTGCCCTGTTTATAGGATTATATTTAGCAATAGAGAAGGTATCTAGTAAAGAAAAATGGTATTTGCTATATATTATGGCAATTTTGATGCCGATATTTATTATCTTTGTCCAGGTCAATCCAGAATTTTTTAGTGGCTTTGTTGTGGGTGGTGATGTGGAGGTTTTTCTGTCCGAAGGTGATGGTCATTCATTATTTGCTTATGCGGCAATTTTTTATACAACGATTTTGCTATTAATGGGATGCCGAGAATACTTCCATTCCAGAGCCCTTAGAAATATCTACATTTTTAGCCTTGTGATTTCACTGGCATCTTTATTTGCATATAATACTGATCAATTGATGAATAGAATAATATTGCCAGTTTATTTGATTTCTAGCTTTCTTCCATTCATGATAAAATCGAACAGTAAATATATTTTATTATCAAGAATAGGAGTATTTCTGAGTGTTATTCCATCAATTAGATTGATCTACTTATTGTATACAGCAGAATTTTTGAAATGATAATGCCTTTGGCCTATAGAATTTAGTCATAAATATGAAAAATAAAGCACCTGTTAGCGTCATTATTCCTTGCTTTAGAAGTGCGGAAACGGTGGAGCGTGCCTTTAATTCAGTTATGAGTCAAACCATTTTGCCTAGTCAGGTCATATTAGTAGATGATTGTAGTGACGATAATACAGCAGATATTTTATATAAATTAAAAGGAATGCATCCTGATATTGTAGATCTGCTCATTAAAAAAATTAATGGCGGTGCTGCATCTGCCAGAAACGACGGCTGGGTTATTGCGCGCGAGCCCTACATCGCATTTCTTGACTCGGATGATACTTGGCATCCTGAAAAAATCAATATTCAATACGGCTATATGGCGGAAAACCCAAGTATTTATTTGTCTGGTCATATGGCTTCATTGTATGATTCAAAGCTTATTCTAGACTTGCCATTGCGCATTAAGCTTGAGTGCCTTCCAGTTAACCCACTTAGATTTCTATTTAAGAATCCATTTTCCGCGACATCTGTTGTAATGGTGAATAGGGAACTACCATTTAGATTTAAAGAGGGCATGCGATATGCTGAAGACTTAAATTTGTGGCAATCAGCCGCATTTTCGGGCATAGGGGTTTGTAGGATTGAGGCAGTCCTATCTTATAAATATAAGGCTCACTATGGAGAGGGCGGCTTAAGCTCGAATTTATGGTTAATGGAGTTAGGTGAATTAATGAATCTTAAGCAATTACATGCCAACGGAAGTATTGGCTTGGGAATTACAATCATTGCGTTATTTTTCTCTTTGCTAAAGTTTGTTAAAAGAGTTTTTTTAACTAAACTAATTAATATTTCGAGTATTTTAAGGTAAGGTACTTTTTGAGCATGCAAAACACTTTTTTATGAAGTCAATAGATTTTCTTCCAGTTATCCTTTGTGGTGGATCTGGAACTCGGCTTTGGCCTTTATCTCGCTCTGGGTTTCCAAAGCAGTTTTTAGTGCTATCGGGCGATGATTCGGCAAAAAGTCTCTTTCAGCAGGCGGTAGAGCGATTAAATACGCTTGGGGCTAGAGATACAAAATCCTCCGGCATTGAAATTGGCAAAACACTCATCGTGACGAATGAAGAGCATCGTTTTCTGGTGCTGGATCAGCTGCGTGAGTTGCCTCAAGTACAGGCAACTTTATTACTGGAACCTACTGGTCGTAATACTGCTCCAGCGCTCACTCTAGCCGCACTGTATGCAGGCGAGCAGAGTACTCAGGGTAGCGATCCTATTTTGGTAATTACCCCCGCTGATCAAACCATACAGAATGGCGCAGCCTTTACCAAGGCATTGCAAGATTGCGTCAATGTCATTGCGTCTGATGAAAGTAATAAAACGATTGCTATTTTGGGTATTACGCCAACCGCTCCAGAGATGGGTTATGGCTATATTAAGAAAAGTGGCGTACGGGGTGCTAATGGTGAATTTACCGTAGAGCAATTTGCGGAAAAGCCCGATGCTAAAACTGCTCAAACCTATTTAGATAATGGTAATTATTTCTGGAATAGCGGCATGTTTGTGTTGCGAGCGAGTACTTGGCTCTCTGCTTTGAGGGAATTTCGTAGTGATATCTTTGGCGCTACCGAAACTGCTTGGGTAGCCAGAGCGGTTGATCAGTCGGGTGATGCTGAATTTATTCGTCCAGATAAAGAGATTTTCAAATCAATCCCTAGTGAATCCATTGACTATGCTGTCATTGAAAAATGTCCAGGTAGTCAATATCAAGTCAAGATGGTTGAGCTCAATGCCGGTTGGAATGATCTGGGCGCTTGGGACGCAGTTTGGCAAGTTGGCAAAAAAGATGAGTGCGGTAATGTCACTAGTGGCGATACCTTACTCAGCAATACTCACAATTCCTTGGTGCATGCTAGCAGTCGTTTAGTGGGTACGGTAGGGGTTGATAACCTGGTGATAATTGAAACGGCAGATGCTGTATTGGTTGCCGATCGTGCTAATAGCCAGGATGTGAAAAGCATCGTCAATCAGCTGGAACAACAAAAGCGTGAAGAGAAGAATCTTCATCGTAAGGTTGCCAGACCTTGGGGTTGGTATGACAGCGTGGATGAGGGTGAGCGCTTTAAGGTCAAGCGGATACAGGTGAAGCCGGGTGCTAGCTTGTCATTGCAAATGCATCATCATCGCGCCGAGCACTGGATTGTGGTTAAAGGCACCGCAGAGATTACCAATGGCGACAAAGTCATTCTGTTGACCGAAAACCAAAGTACTTATATCCCTCAAGGACAAACCCATCGCTTGGTAAACCCAGGCAAAACTCCTTTAGAGATTATTGAGGTGCAGTCTGGTAGCTACTTAGGTGAAGATGACATTGTGCGTTTTGAAGATAACTACGGGCGCTCTAAATAATGGGTGATGGAATTAAGCAAGCAAAACGCATCGCCTTAATCTGTGGAGTGAGTGGTCAGGATGGTAGTTATTTAGCCGAGTTGCTCTTGAAAAAAGGCTACGAAGTTTTTGGTACCTCCAGAGATGTGCAGGGCTCCTCATTCTCGAACCTTCAAAAGCTCGGCATTAAAGATCAAATTAGTTATATTTCGATGGTTCCAGAAGATTTTCGTAGTGTCTTGGTAGCCTTGAGAAAAAGTAATCCAGATGAGATTTATTACTTAGCGGGTCAGTCCTCTGTAGGGCTGTCTTTTGAACAACCAGCTGAAACGATTCAGAGTATCACCATGGGCACCCTCAACATTCTAGAAGGGTGCCGCATGATGGAAGAGAAGAGCGGAAAAATCAAAATCTATCACGCTGGATCTGGCGAATGTTTTGGTGATACACATGGGGATCCGGCCGATGAGGCAACCCCGTTCTATCCCATGAGTCCCTATGCAGTTGCGAAGACATCTGCATATTGGTTGGTGAATAACTATCGTGATGCGTATGGCTTATTTGCTTGTACTGGGATCCTGTTTAACCATGAGTCCCCATTGCGCCCAGAGCGCTTTGTAACCCAGAAAATCATTCGGGCAGTTAAGCGCATTGCACAAGGTAGCAAAGAGAAATTAAAGCTCGGCCGTCTTGATATTTCTAGAGATTGGGGTTGGGCCCCAGAATATGTAGAGGCGATGTGGTTAATGTTGCAGCAAGATAAGCCCCAAGATTTTGTGATTGCTACGGGTACGACCATCACCTTGGAAGAGTTTGTAAAAACTGCATTTGAGCAAGCGAACCTGAATTGGAAAGATCATGTAATCCAAGATCCGAGTTTCTTCCGTCCTGCTGACTTAGCTATTGGGCGGGCTGATCCAAGTAAGGCTCAAAAGGTATTGGGTTGGAAGGCCTCAACCAAAGGTATTGAGGTCGTTAAAAAAATGTACCAATCTTTATAATGATTCGTTTAAGAGATAAAAATTGCTTAAACGAGTCTTAATGTAAAACTGTAGAAATGAAAAATAATCAAAAAGTCGCTCTAATTACCGGGATTACCGGCCAAGATGGTTCTTATTTAGCAGAGTTCTTGCTAGAAAAGGGCTACATTGTTCATGGCATTAAGCGTCGCGCCTCTTCTTTTAATACTGAGCGAATTGACCATCTCTACCAAGACCCCCACGTTAATCATCCAGATTTGATTCTGCATTATGGTGATTTAACGGATACCAGCAATTTAGTGCGCATCATTCAAGAATGTCAGCCTGATGAGATTTATAACTTAGGTGCTCAGTCTCACGTAGCAGTTTCTTTTGAGTCGCCTGAATATACGGCTGATGTAGATGCCATGGGTCCTCTACGTATGTTAGAGGCTATTCGCATTTTAGGTCTTGAGAAAAAGACTCGTTTCTATCAAGCATCCACCTCTGAGCTTTATGGTTTAGTGCAAGAGATTCCTCAAAAAGAAACCACCCCGTTCTACCCAAGAAGTCCATATGCAGTAGCCAAGATGTACGCCTATTGGATTACCGTGAACTACCGCGAAGCATATGGCATGTATGCCTGCAACGGCATCCTTTTTAACCATGAATCCAAACGTCGCGGTGAAACCTTTGTCACCCGCAAAGTAACCCGTGGCCTGGCTAACATTGCTCAAGGTCTAGAGAAATGCCTCTTTATGGGCAATATCGATGCCCTGCGTGACTGGGGTCATGCCAAAGACTATGTCCGTATGCAATGGTTAATGCTTCAACAAGACAAGCCAGAAGATTTTGTGATTGCCACTGGAGTTCAGTTCACTGTTCGTGAATTTATTATCCGTAGCGCCAAGCAGCTTGGCATTACCTTGAAATTTGAGGGTGTAGCTGAAAATGAAAAAGCTATCGTTGCTAGCATTGAAGGCGATAAAGCTCCAGCTCTCAAAGTAGGTGATGTAATCGTTCAAATCGACCCCCGCTACTACCGTCCAACTGAAGTGGAGACGCTCTTGGGCGACCCAACCAAAGCAAAAGAAAAGCTTGGCTGGGTCCCAGAAATTACGCTTGATCAAATGATTGTCGAGATGGTGGCGAATGATCTGGATCAGGCTAAGCAGCATGCACTCTTGAGTAAGCATGGTTACTCGGTTGCTGTGGGTAAAGAGAATTAAAAGACAGTCAATAGAAAATTTAGGATAAAGAAAAGTCTAATTCGTGAGTAAAGATTTAAACCAAAAGATTTATGTAGCTGGTCATCGAGGTATGGTGGGCTCAGCGATTGTGCGAAATCTTCGTGCTAAAGGTTTTAAAAATATTGTTGTGCGTACTCATGCCGAGCTGGATTTAACCAATCAAGCTGCTGTTAAGTCTTTTTTTGAGTTGGAGAAACCAGATCAAGTCTACTTGGCAGCCGCTAAGGTAGGTGGGATTCATGCGAACAATACCTTTCCCGCTGAGTTTATTTATGACAACTTAATGGTTCAGGGTAATGTGATCCACCAAGCATTTCTAGCTGGAGTGAAGAGACTGCTGTTTTTGGGGTCTAGTTGTATTTATCCAAAGTTAGCTCCACAGCCAATTCCTGAGAGTGCGCTCTTAATGGGGAAACTGGAGCCAACCAATGAGCCTTATGCGATAGCGAAAATTGCTGGTATCAAGATGTGCGAGAGTTACAACCGTCAGTATGGCCAATTGCATGGTGTAGATTACCGCTCCGTAATGCCCACGAATTTGTATGGTCCAGGTGATAACTACCATCCCGAGAATAGCCATGTCATACCCGCCTTAATTAGAAGGTTTCATGAGGCAAAGGTGAGTGGTGCATCAGAGGTTGTGATTTGGGGAACCGGAACACCGAGGCGTGAGTTTTTGTATGTAGACGATATGGCCGAAGCTTCAGTATTTGTAATGGGCTTGGATAAATCTGTTTACGACCAAAACACTTCCCCAATGGAAAGTCATATTAATGTCGGCTATGGCAGTGATGTGACGATTGTGCAATTAGCTAGTGCAGTAGCAAAAGCTACAAACTACCAAGGAAAAATTAGCTTTGATTCCAATAAGCCCGATGGTGCGCCGCGTAAGTGGATAGATTCAGATAGGTTAAATCGATTGGGGTGGAAGCCGAAAGTTGACATTGATGAGGGTTTAGAAAAAGCATGTGCTGATTTTCAAAATCCCCATTCCCATTAATGAGAGGAAGTTTATTGTGAGCATTAAAGTTTTACATGTTTATAGAACGTATTTTCCCGACTCCCCGGGTGGGGTCCAAGAGGTAATTAGGCAAATTGCTTTGGCTACGAAGACATTCGGAATTGAATCAAGAATATTTGCACTCTCACCCAACCCATGTTCAGCGCCTATTAGCTTGGATGAGGGCCAGGTTACACAATCTAAATCATTATTAGCCCCTGCATCCTGCGATATTGGGGGTATTAACTCTTTGCGTGCATTTAAAGAGCTGGTCGATTGGGCTGATGTGTTGCATTATCAATTTCCCTGGCCGTTTGCAGATGCTTTGCATTTTTTGGCTCATGTTAAGAAGCCTTCATTGCTTACTTATCAGTCTGATATTGTCCGGCAGCGTTTTTTGGGTCGTTTATATGCCCCGTTAATGCACAGAATGCTGGCTTCAATGTCATCAGTTATTGCCACCTCACCTGCTTATGCCATGACTAGTCCAGTTTTAAAAAAATATGTTTCACCCTCACGGCTGAAGGTTGTGCCTAATGGGATTGCTGATTTTCGTGATAAGGTTGTAACGAAGCCGATAAGTCCTGCTATACAAACGCTGATCAGTCAAAATAGGTCATTTATACTTTCTATCGGCGTAATGCGTTATTACAAGGGGTTTCACAGTCTTGTGGCAGCTGCTTTAACTATTGATGCGCCAATTGTCTTCGCTGGTTCCGGTCCAGAAGAGCTGGACTTACGACGTCAAGCTGCAGACATTGGTGCAAATAACGTGATTTTTCTTGGTCAAATTTCAGATGATGAGAAGATTTTGCTTCTCAGGCATTGCAGTATTTTTGTCCTACCATCTCATTTGCGTTCTGAGGCATTCGGTATGGTTTTAGTTGAGGCTGCAATGTTTGGTAAGCCATTGGTATGTTGTGAAATCGGATCTGGTACTTCGTATATTAATATTGATAAAGAAACTGGCTTTGTTGTATCCCCGGAGAATCCTTTGGAGTTATCAGAGGCGATTAATATTTTATTAAAAGATAAATCGCTAGCCGCTGATATGGGATTGGCGGCCAGATTTCGCTATGAAAAATATTTTTCAGGCGAAGCCTTGGGGGAGGCTTATTCATTGTTATATAGGGAGGCGGTCAATCAAGTTCCTGTATTTAGTTAGGCGTAATTCTTTTATGAAAGCCTGTTTTAGGCTGACCTTTGGTGTCAGTAGACGTGCTTGCAGGTTAAAAATTCCTAGTTTTGCATTGGCTTGATCTGGATGGTAAGAAGGGCCCTGATTTTAAAATACCAACCTTGAGGCTATGGAAGCTCACCTCTACTTATAGAAATCTACGTGGCTCTAAACTAATAGTGCTTTATGTGTGCGGACCAGTTTTGTGGGAATTAAACCTACGGTCTTGTTGCTGATGGATATAAAACAGGCCTTTTAATGATATTACTTACAGGCTCCTCCGGTTTTGTGGGAAATGCCTTATCCATTAATTTGGTTAAGAATGCCCCCATACGTATTTCGGTTCGAGATAAATCTAAAACTGAGTTATTCACAAATATTGACATCTTCGAAGCATCACTATCTCCCAATCAGAATTGGAGTGGTGCGCTGTCAGGAATTTCCGTAGTCATTCATTGTGCTGCCCGTGTTCATGTGATGAATGAAATGGCTGTAGACCCGTTGTCAGAGTTCCGTCGTGTGAATGTTGAGGGAACGCTCCGATTAGCTCAACAGGCAGCGGCAGCGGGTGTGCGTCGTTTTATTTTTATCAGCTCAATTAAGGTCAATGGGGAGTTTACGGCTTTGGGTCATCCATTTACAGCAGACCATATTCCCGGGCCAAGTGATCCCTATGGAGTCTCAAAATATGAGGCTGAAATAGGGTTAATCGCGCTGGCTAAAGAAACGGGGATGGAGGTAGTCATTATTCGATCGCCACTAGTTTATGGGCCAGGGGTAAAGGCTAATTTTTTATCGATGATGAATTGGTTGTGGCGAGGGATTCCTCTTCCGTTTGGTGGCGTTACAAAAAACCGCCGCAGCTTTGTTTTTATTGATAATCTTGTTGACATGATTATTACTTGTATCGACCATCCTACGGCAGCTAATCAGATATTTCTGGTATCCGATAATGAGGATCTGTCAACTGCAGGCTTGTTGCATCATATGGCTTTAGCGCTAGGGAGGTCTGCGCGCTTAATTGCACTTCCGACAGCTTTAATCACCCTAGGGGCGCGGCTAATTGGTAGGCCTGATATTTCTCAACGTCTTTGCGGCTCACTTCAGGTTGATATCAGAAAGACCAGGGATTTGCTAGGCTGGTCACCGCCGGTAACTATTGATGAGGGATTGCGTCGGACTGCCGCATCCTTCTTAAAGATGCAGCCTTGAAATATATTTTTACCATGAAGCGATTATTTGATCTTGTATTGGCGCTCTTTACTGCCTTTGTATTGGCGCTGCCGATTTTATTTGTTGCCATTATCGTTCAATTGACCTCATCTGGGCCTGCACTGTATTGGTCTAACCGTGTAGGTAGGTGCAACATTATTTTTAAAATGCCTAAATTTCGCACAATGCGAGTTGGAACTCCTGCAGTAGCAACCCACCTACTTTCTGACTCTAGCCAGTATTTAACTCCAGTCGGCTCATTTTTACGCAAATCCAGCCTGGATGAATTGCCCCAGCTATGGAGTATTTTGGTTGGTGATATGAGTTTTGTGGGGCCTCGTCCAGCGCTGTTTAATCAAGATGATTTAATTGCGTTGCGAACCCAATATGGTGTAGATAAGTTAGTGCCAGGATTAACTGGTTGGGCACAAGTAAACGGCCGTGATGAATTATCTATCCCAATCAAAGTGCATTTTGAGGTGGAATATCTCCAACAGCAGTCTTTCTGGTTTGATATGAAGATTTTGGGCTTAACCTTTTTAAAGGTGGTTCGGCGAGCCGGAGTTTCCCATTAGTTTGGGTTTTTTGCTGACTAATTTCAGATAACAAGATAGTTACCAACTTAGCATTTATTGTGCCGAGAATTTTTTTAGAGCAGAATGGCCCATCTGCCTCACTAAATACTAAATTCCCTTAATTTGACTATATAATTTATAATTAAAGCTGTGCCCATTAACGCAACAAAACAGTCACTATTAAATCTGCCTCGCTCAGTGAAGAGGGGCGTAGTAATGTACTGTGATGTCCTTATTTGCGCATTGAGTGTTTGGCTTGCCTTTGGTCTTCGCTTAGACCAATGGGGCAATTATCAAGGTCAGCAGTGGATGGTTCTCATTGCCGCCATTGGGTTTTCATTTCCCCTCTTTATTACTTTTGGCTTATACCGGGCTATTTTTAGATATGTTGGCTCGGCTGCACTCGCTTCAATGGCGCGTGTTTTCATCATTTACACGGGCTTATTCTTCTGTACATTTACACTTTTTGGAGTAGATGACGTGCCTCGGTCAATTGGAGTCATTCAGCCCATCCTCTTATTTATCGGAATTGGAACCAGTCGATACTTTGTTCGCTATTGGTTAGGCGGCATCAACAATGTTCAAAAGTCATTTCACCGAGCTCAACCTGTTGCCTTGATTTATGGTGCCGGCTCAGCAGGTCGTCAATTGGCATTGGGTATATCTAGCAATAAAGAAATGTTGGTCAAAGGTTTTATTGACGATGATGTTCATTTGCAGGGAAGTACGATTAATGGAATTTCTGTGCATCCCAATACGGGTCTGCACGACCTGATCCATCGACTAGACATTACAGATGTGCTTCTGGCTATTCCCTCTGCGAGCCAAGATCGCAGAAGCGAAATTATCGCCTCATTAAGCGGATGTGGCGTACGTGTTCGCACCTTGCCAGGATTGATTGATTTGGCCTCAGGTCGGGTCAGGATATCGGACTTACATGATTTGGATATGAATGACTTGCTCGGCAGAGAAGTAGTTCCGCCGGAAGTAGGGTTATTAGAAAAAAATATTCGCAACCAAGTTGTATTGGTGACCGGAGCCGGCGGCTCCATTGGTAGCGAGCTCTGTCGTCAGATTATTAAGTTTTCTCCCAAATCAGTAATCCTGCTCGACAGCAGTGAACACTCCCTCTATTTAATTTATGAGGAATTAAAGAAGGCTATTACCGGGCTTAAGGGGAATCATTTGGCGAATGGCGGTGATGATCAAGCTTTGCTGCCACATCCAGTTTTGCCAATCAAGTTGGTGGCATGCTTAGCTTCAGTTCGAGATAGCGATTTGTTGCGAAAGATCTTTAGAGTTCATCAGCCAAATACGGTCTTTCATGCGGCAGCCTATAAGCATGTTCCATTGGTGGAGCAAAATCCTGCTGAGGGCATTCGGAATAATGTTTTTGGAACATTCACCTGCGCCCAAGCGAGCTTAGAGTGTGGTGTAAGCAATTTTATTTTAGTGAGTACTGATAAGGCTGTTAGACCAACGAATATCATGGGTGCCAGCAAGCGCATTGCTGAGCTGGTTTTGCAAGCAATGGCGGATATTAAAGACGATCATTCAACGAATTTTTCGATGGTGCGATTTGGTAATGTGCTGGGCTCATCGGGGTCAGTAGCACCACTTTTTAGTGCTCAAATTGCGGCTGGTGGCCCCGTTACCCTGACACATTCTGAAGTGACGCGTTATTTCATGACTATTCCTGAAGCGGCGCAGTTGGTGATTCAGGCTAGTACCATGGCTGTTGGGGGTGATGTCTTTGTATTGGATATGGGCGAGCCCGTGCGTATTCATGATTTGGCTGTCAAGATGGTGTATTTATCAGGTCTATTGGTCAAAGATGAAGATCACCCTCATGGCGACATTGAGATTGCCGTCACTGGTTTGCGCCCAGGGGAAAAGCTCTATGAAGAGCTCTTGATTGGTGATAATCCACAGCCAACGGCTCATCCCAAAATCATGAAGGCGCATGAAGAGTTTTTATCTTGGAGTGATTTGCAGGAAGAGCTTGAAAAACTTAATGTCGCCTTAGATGCATGTGATGGCAAGCTCATTAGAAGCATGCTCAAAAAGTTAGTGCCCGGCTACCAGCCTAATGGCGATCCAGTGGATTGGAATGGGGGGGGATTTCCTAAGCCATGAGCGCCCCATTTAGGATTGATTCTTACATCATGATCTTGATGTTTTTCTGAAATGGCGATGGATCATGTCAGTTAAGGTATTTCTTTCTGAGCTCAAGAAATTTTTTATAGATTCATTCTCAAGCCCCGAGTATGAAGATGGGGTTTTGTATTTCATCATTGAAGAGCTGCCCAATCCAAGAGATTCTGGAATATTTAAAATTCTATGCGGTAGTGCCCAGATTGCATTGGATGCGGTTACTCTAGATGAGCCGGGGGTTGTTATTGCTAATGAGCTCATTGGCCTGCATGCCGCCACTATTCGCAAGTACCCATACGAAAAAATTGAGTATGTGAATATTGCACCTTGGGCTCAAGTAAAAATTGAAGCTCGTATGGCTAGAATTGGATTGAGGATTTAGATTTGCTTTGTTGGTGCGGTAATTTCCTGGTGGGCTAGCTGAGTTCAAAAGAGGGTGGTAACCATCAACATAGTTTTTATTTTGAAACATGATCTTCGAGTCGATTCTTTCAAGTTTCATGTGGCAATTGTTTAAATAATTCTGCGCCGATATCATCTAGTACGGCCTGGCCGGATTGGTGGGTTGTGAAAAATATCACAAAAGTTGAACTCCTTTCGCAAATCGAAAATGTAAAAAACAATTACATTTTGGGGTTAGCGTCGATTTCAGTTTTATCAGAGCCTTTTGCGGCAAAACATCTTCGAAAAACTCGCTGTGTCTTTGGAGAGTATTTTGTTGATTTTCATCAAGTTGCCACATTGCTGGCTAACGACGTCGATAGAAGCATTGCTTTAAAAGAGTTTACGACCATGTTGATCCGAGGACTTCTTAAAGAGTCGTTCGAGATTGTGCGGGCCTATACGAAAGCAACCCAACAAAGCCAAAAATTCAAGGCTCAGTCATGGTTTCAATTTTTTAGATTGATACGGAATTGCGTGTCACACAATTTCTGTTTTGAGTTTAGCAAATCAGATAAAGACTTACTTCCCGTGTTATGGCATGGAAGAAAAATTGATAACTCGTTAGATCACCAACCTCTGGAAATTCCATTTCTGGGATATGACGGTGTGTGGGATTTGTTCTCCGAGCTCATGCTATTTGTGAATGAGCATCTGACATAAAATGAGGGGATTTAATCGAATTTCTTTTAAATTAAATTACTTAGAAATTCTAGTTTTAACTCAAGTTAATGGGCAGAGGGATTGCCATAGCACGATAGCTTTTCTCATATTAGCGTGCAAATTGTGCGTTTGTCTATAACCTGCAAACCTTTGTCCCGCCCCTATTTTTTCAGTAACTTTTCCTGGTCGGTTGATATCTCTAAGAAGATTTTTGCACCATTACTGCATCTAATTTTTACTCCAACTTCAAATCTATGAAAATAAGCCAGCTATCTGTTGATTTATTCGCTGAAAATTAATCTACGCACTTATTCTGCTGATTTGGCTATTTCTATTTGCTACCTGTTTCTTACCTCAATCCGTTGACTTGCACTTTATGGTAGATCAACTTGCAGCTTATGGGGCCCTAACTTGCACTTTATGAGTACACCCGCACTGGCGATGGGGAGTATTGAGATCGTGATTCCCTGCCGAAAAATTTAAATGTGCTCTACATACCTCATCACCGTATCGGACTTAGACCATCTCCCTCGTTGCATCATGATTGGCATGCTTGCCCCAGAACTCAGCAAATCTTGTGCCGCACCTACTCGCATGGAGTGACCACTAATTCCCTTAATGACTGATTCATCTAATCCGGCTGCTTTGGCAATTCTCTTGTATATGCGATTTAACTGACCGCCCCCAAGATGTAGTGATATAGCGCCTGAGCGCGATATTCCTGTGATGAGCATGTCTTGTCCCTCGGGAAGCTCTTTCATCCAAGCTTTTAATGCAAGATGCGCTCTTTCACTTAGACGCAGCCATTTGCCCATGGAGTCTTGATCTGTTTTGCTTTTTCTGAGCAGAATCGAAGTGGTCTCAACTCCATTTTTAATGGTTATCTTGACGTCTTTAACTTGCAGTGACACTAACTCACTGCGCCTACATAGGGTGTCGTAAGCCACAAGTAATAAAGCTTTATCTCGCAGGCCTCTGATGGAATCATCGGTAGCCAAGAGCATCTGGTCTAGGATGTCTATATTAATGCTGCCCGCTTGTTTTGCAGAGCGCCCTAGTTTGCGGTGCATTCTTCGCATTTCAATGGTGACATCAGGATCCTTCGTGGGGTCATCCATGCGGTTGAGTTTATGAATCGTGGATATTCCGCAAATAGCACGTCGAATGCCAGCTGAACTTCGCTTGTCGTTAGAGAGTTTAATGATGAAGTTGGCGATAGATGAGGGTAGGGCAGGTAAAGCACACTCATTATATTTTTCACAAAACTCTATGAATTTACCAAAGTCAGCCTTGTATGCGCGAATCGTTGAATATGCATAGGCACCTTCAATTTTTTGGACTGTTTCTTGAAGGAGTTTTGTGGCTTGAGGCAGCTGATCAACAGCAGACGCTAATACATTGAGATTGCCCTTAAAGGCTAAGACTTGACCTGAGGTTAATTGATCTGGACTTTTTGTTCTAGATTGTGCAAAATCTTGATTATTAAGCATTTTTTATCTCCAATAAGATAACTTAGTTTCTTTTAATGAGTACTTAGTTGTCATTTTAGGCTAATATTACATTGATTACAAGTGGTCAAATTAAAGCAGCTCGAAGTCTTCTTGGGTGGACGGCGCGGGAGCTAGCTATAAAGGCAGAGATTGGGTTTTCTACATTAATTCGGTTAGAGGCTGCCGAGGGTGTGCCCGCTAGTCATGTCAAAACTCTGGATGCAATAATTAAGGCGCTAGAACATGGGGGTCTTGAATTCATAGGAACCCCAGAAAATGGTGCTGGGGTTCGCTTTAAGAAGCGCTGATCTAACAGGCCGCCCACTTTCTCTTATCAACAGTAAACAGCACCTCTCCCAACTTAAAACCGTTGTACGCCTTACTGGCTAGACTTCATTACAGCTAGCTCTAGTCACATCTCGACCATGAGTGACCTGGATGCAGTCAAGGACAATCCATGGCCCACCCTCGGGGTTCGAGAGTCCAGCCCCCGTAATGCTGACGTTACCCGTTATGGTCTGCTTACCCACTTAAGATGGGTGATTGCTGCTGGTGTGAAGTGCCGAGCATGGTGCTGGCATTTCTGAAGAGCAACTCTAGAGGGAATCACAATGAAGAACTCCAACTTACTTTATGGAATTAAGACCAGGGGAGGGGGTCCCACCACCGAGGGTGGGAAGTCTAGATCTTCCCGTAATTCCACCAAGCACGGGATCTATAGCCCAAATGTTGTGTTGCCCAGTGAGAGTGAGTTCGAATTTAATGCGCTCAAGCAACAACTCATTGACGAGCACTCACCAAGGGGCACCGTACAACTCATGTTGGTACACGACCTAGCGGTCTTGGTATGGAAAAAACGAAGACTCGAATCCCTTGAGTGCCGAATGATTAGCTCTCGGATTGAAGATCCCATTAGCTCAGAGGAGTTGCAAGACGATCTGATGTTCTTCTTCCCAAAGGATCGGGAGTGGATCTTGGATTTACTCTGTGCCCTCACTGAGGAATTTGCACAGACCCACCAACACCGATACGACTATGCACTAAAGATGATCAAGCAATTTCAGATTCTTCAGTCGAGCGACTTAGATCGTATGAATATTGAATGCCCCTCTCTGGAGGAATTTATTCAGATGGGGGCTGACTACCGGATGTTATTACCCTTTATGCGCACATCAGAAGGGCTTTTGAGTGCAACCGTGAGTCATACCGGAAATGATCAAGACGACCAGTCATTCCTGAGGATGGAGCTATATAGTGCGATGGACGAGTCCAGTCAGATTTTATGGGGATACAAGCATCTTTCTGAAATTGAGAGGGCGATAGAAAAGATTCGAGATAAGAGGCACATGCAGATGAACTACCGCAGCAACACTCACCGACTCTATGAGGAGTTAGGTAAGTCGATGGCAAGAACGTGCTCTGAGTTAAGTCGGCACCAAAGGGAGTATCAGGGATCAAGTACTCAAGGATCCATTCATCCGCATGAGTTGATTGGAACGGATCTAGGGGTTAAGAGTAGCGGGGCTCTTTTGGGGGAGGGTGATGCTGAGGTTGATATTAATGCTGGATCTCTCAAATTGGAGAGGCGACTAGAAGAGGCGCCTCTACCAAGCTTGGAGCAGTTAAATGATTTAGCGCTACTACGGGAAGAAAAGCGTGAAGCAGACGAATTGAAAAGATTGATTAATTTGAATAAAAATTGTGAGCGTGCACTACACCTAGAAGGCTTAAGAAACCGAAGATTATTTAAGATGCCCCAGTTTACAAAACGGACTCGTTCTCATTAAGTGGGGTATTGATCGGTACGCTAATGCCATGTATCACCCCTCAAAAATTCAGGTATGCAATTTCAGAGCATATCTGTGATACTATAAATCATGACCAAAAAACCCAAGCTAAAGCTTGAATCTCAGTTAGAGAGGGAGACCTTTAAGCTAAAAGCAAATAAGGGTGGCGGGATTTTAAGTTTTGAAGTTTGGGGTTATATTCAAAACGGTAAGACGATAGTGACAAGGTACAACTTGGCGTATATCAATCCATTGCTTTGCCAAAAGGATAATGGGCGGGTGTTGGGATTTGATAATGCACATGATTATCACCATAGACACTATATGGGCAAAGTAGCCCCTGTAGAGTTTGTGAGCTACGAGCAAACGCTAGAGCAGTTTCAGCAAGAATGGCAAGAAATTATTAAGGGATTAAAAAAGGTGAAGAAATGACAAAAGTAATTATTCGCACTGATAAGGTTGAGGGCTTCTTTGATCGTGCACGCAAAGCTGCGCAAAAAGCAGATCGTGGTGAGTCATTTAAG
>Ga0208259_1000160_pt1 | contig 25474 bp, 19 predicted proteins | sample CryBogCBH22May08_FD_184618 | JGI IMG/M metagenome (GOLD analysis project Ga0208259, IMG submission 184618) | Freshwater microbial communities from Crystal Bog, Wisconsin, USA - CBH22May08 (SPAdes) | ecosystem: Environmental > Aquatic > Freshwater > Lake | place: Crystal Bog, Wisconsin, USA... | reverse complement strand
CGTTTTAATCTTATTTTCGCATTGAACTCTCACAGTAATTTGATTTTTTGCTAAAACCTTTAACTGTTGAGAGTTCTATTTTATTTTACTAGCCTAAAATTAATTCCAAACAACTTCATTGAGTATTTTTCCCATTAAATTGTAAAGACACCAGTCCATTCCAATTTTTTTTTTGAGATAATATATCCAGCATTAATTCCGAAGAAATATTAACTACTTCGAATTTGAATTGGGTATTTAAATTAAACTTGCTAGTATTAGTATAAGGAATAAAAAACTTTATAGCAGCACTATTCAGTTGAATAACATTAAACTCTACAGTAGAATATATTACAGGTTGATTTGTTAGCAGTTGTTTTTCAGTAAGGTAAGTTCGCATAGTTTACAATTATAAGTACAGGCAGGAACAAATTTACTATAGCTTAAACTATATTCCATGACCATTTTCACCTCACAAAAATAATACCGCTTTATTAATTTTATAAATTTTAAACGAACTTTATTTAAACTAATTTATAATTTTAAACATTTAAATAAATTAAGCTGTCATTTCTTAAACATATCTATTCATTATTTAAATTATTATCACCAATTGAACTGAAGTATTTCGAAAACTCGTAAAAGAACTTTTACTAAATTGATATAAATCAACCACAAATTACAGTTGCCTAATTACTTAAAGAACTACACCCATGATTGTTATAAGCTACATAATAAATATAATATCGGGTGACAGGTTTTAGCCCGGCAATTACTTTATTGCGGCTACTATTGGTTAATATTTTATATGGTATATTAAATGCTCTATTAATCATTATTTCAACTTCTTCTGGCAAAGGGTGTCCTTCCAACAGAATTGCCGTAAAATATGTCCGTGGCGGAAAAGTTTAGCAATAAGATAGCAATACCCCAGATAATTTTTGATGATTTTCTAATACCAGATATTTAATTTTTGTAGGTATTTTACTTCCTCTGTATTTATGAATCATAGCTTACCTTAAAACCAGCAAGTGCAATAATTGCCGAATCAAATTTAGAAACTTGATCTACATTATCTGCAAAACGATCTATCAATTCCATAATATTTTTTCTAGCAATTATATAGTCGTGATTCTTGACAGAACCTTCTTGATAATGTGCTATTCTTTTATTAGTGTAATCGGTAATTATATTCGTAAATTCGGCTATACAATTTGGTGGATTAGTAAAAATTTGGGGATTATTAAATATCCCTGCCCTAATTCCTTCAGCAGTATTCTGCAATTTCATTCCTCTTATACGTTGATAAGTGCGTTTACAAACACAACCATTCATAAAGCAGATTTATTAAACAACTTTAATAGCCATTCAGAAGTAAAGTTATGTAACAATATGTGTTTAAAGGATTATAACTCTGTAATTGATACAAATGAATTAACATTGGTCAAAATAATATAACATTCTTACTAATAAGTTTAGTGTTTAAATTAAACGAAGTATCCATTTCACTTTGCAAGCAACTTCTTACAAAAAACATCCTGTTAATTTTTAAAAAAATTGAGTTTTAAAATCAAGTTGTTTGAAACGGTATTTAATGAGCTATTTGATACTATTTAATAACGCATTTTGATAATCTGAAGATTAGTTTAATTTAGAAATAATGTAATTAATCCAAAACAGTATTACTTTTCTGCAAAACTTGTTTGCAAAGTGGTAGATTAAGATAAGAAGATATTCAATAGCATTCTTTATATTAGGTAATCTAAACAGTAATCATTTTTAGATTAAAAAGGGCTCAAAAACAATAAACTAGTTTTTGAGCCCTTTCATGATTTCAGCAATAAAATAATACAAGCTCCACTACAAGGTCTCTTTCAACCATTCGTAGAACTCTCTTTGCCAAACCAATGCATTTTGAGGTGACATTACCCAATGGTTTTCATTAGGCAAATAAAGAAATTTGCTTTTTATACCCTTTAACTGTGCAGCCTGAAACGCCTGTTGTCCTTGTTCAATAGGCACTCTATAATCCTTTCCTCCTTGAACAATCATTATAGGTGTGTTCCATTTATCTACAAAGTTGCTTGGACTTTGAGAGAAGCTTCTTTGCGCTACTGCATTATCTTTCTCCCAGTATGCTCCACCTTTCTCCCAGTATTCAAACCACATTTCATCGGTAGTTCCAAACATACTTCTAAAATCAAAAACCCCGTCATGGGCTATAAATGTTTTAAAACGGCCATTGTGTAATCCCTCTAATGCAAAAACTGAAAAACCACCAAAACTTGCACCTATACAACCCAGTCTAGATTTGTTAACATAAGGCAAGTTGCTGGCATCATCTATTGCACTCAAATAATCGTTCATTACTTGTCCACCCCAATCCTTACTTATCTCTTCGTTCCACTTAGTACCATAACCCGGCATACCTCTTCTGTTTGGTGCCAAAATAATATAGCCTTGTGATGCCATCAATTGAAAGTTCCAACGGAAAGAATAGAACTGAGTAAGTGCAGATTGTGGGCCTCCCTGACAATATAAGAGGGTAGGATATTTCTTGGCTGGGTCAAAATCTGGAGGATAAATAATCCATTCCAGCATCTGTTTTTTATCCGTAGTTTCTATAAACTTTCTTTCCGTTTTACACAAGTTCAATCGCCCATAAAAAGCATCATTTACATGAGTTAACTGTGCCATTTTACCAGAAGACAATTCTACAGTATATAATTCAGGAGCATGATTCATATCATCTCTTGATACAACAAGTTTGCCTTCAATCTCTCCTACAATAGCTGCTATATCAAAATCGCCAGTAGTAAGTTGCGTAATAGTTCCAGAAAAAGAAGTTTTAGTAGCTATAAACTGATCTATTTTGAACAATTGTAAGGTACCATTAATAGGCGCATTAAAGTAAATAGCTTTACCATCATCCGACCATTTAAAACTCTCTACATGAATATCATCTCTTTTGTCGGTAAGATTATAATACGCGCCATTATACATAATAGCAATATCTTGCTTATCAGCTTCATAACCATCCCTTTTCATTTGTAACCAGGCAAGTTTACCATCGACACTGTAAGCAGGATTTAAGTCGTAGCCATTATTATATTCCGTTAAATTATTGGTAGTTCCGGTAGCTATATCATATTCAAACAAATCGGTATTAGTACTAATAGTATAGGCAGTACCTTCTTTGGTTTTAGTTACATAAACTATATGTTTACTGTCAGGACTCCATATATAATCTTCATCGCCTCCAAAAGGTTTTGTAGGACAATCAAAAGGTTTACCTGGCATAATATCTTTAGCATTCTTTGCTCCTTCAGTATCATTTGTAGCTAGAAAAACGTGGTTAAATTTTCCTTCCGCCCAAGTATCCCAATGGCGGTAGTTAAGACTAGTAAACACATAAGCATTTGATTGCGGTAAGTCCTTGTATTTATCGCTTCCTTTTACGTGATTAATCAATATTTCCTTATCTGATAGTTTATATTTCCCATCTGGAGAAACGGAAGTATTTAGTAATAATTCATCAGCATTTTTAGCTTCAGAAACTTCCCCCCCATTTACTGCAACCTTATAAGTGGTCTTTTGAAATTTATTCTCTGCTACCTGAGGATTGCTAACAGTATAAATTACAAATTTCTTATCCTTAGTTATTCCTTTTGCCGATACTCTACCTATCTTCCAAAGCAATTCGGATGTTAGACTCTTTTTATTTTGAGCAACTCCAATCTGCATCATAAATACACCTATAATTCCTGAAAACAAATACTTCATTTAAATATTATTTTGGCTGTAAAGAAAAGGGAAAATTGATTAACATGTTCAAGGGCTCAATAGGTTTAAAGCGATTAAGTGTTTATTAGATTTTCGGTAAATAATAAAAGTAACATTCATTTAAAATGTATTTCAAATCTTATTATATTCGTTTACAGAAAAAAACACTCATGACAGTAACAAAAATCTTAGCGGAATTAAAAACCTATTCCTGTGAATCCGTGAAAAAGATATTTCTTAAACATGGTGCTAAAGAACCTTTTTATGGCGTAAAGGTGGAAGACCTTAAAAAGATTGTAAAGAAGGTGAAAAAGGATTATACTTTATCGCTGGAACTATACAATACCGGCAACTCCGATGCTATGTATCTGGCCGGACTAATAGCGGATGAACAGCAGATGACGAAGAAGGATTTGCAACATTGGGCTAAAAATGGCTACTGGTATATGATCAGTGAATTTACAGTTGCCTGGGTCGCAGCAGAAAGTAAATACGGCCACGAGCTTGCATTGGAATGGATAGAAGCTAAGGAAGAAAACATAGCCTGTTCGGGGTGGTCTACTTACTCCAACTTGTTAGCGTTAACTCCCGACGACCAACTGGATAAAGCCGAACTAAAAAAGCTACTGGAGAGAATTGAAAAAGAAATTCCTGCCGAAAGAAACCGGGTAAAACATACCATGAACATGTTTGTAATAGCAGTAGGCGGTTATGTACCCGATCTTACTAACATTGCTATAGAAACCGGCAAAAAAATTGGAAAAGTAACCATAAATATGGGCGATACAGCATGCAAAACACCCTACATTCCGGAGTACATAGATAAGATGATACTGCGGGGAAGTGCAGGTAAGAAAAAGAAGACAGTGAGGTGTTAATGAGGAAAGATTGTTATATGGTTTAATAGTTATAATGTTGGATTGCTTTAAATCTAGTTCAACCCTACATTCTTTTGTATTTGCATTAACCCAGCTTTTGTGACAATGTCCTGATTTCATGAATTCTTAGCAAATTCAACCATCTATTGTTACATTTGCGCAACTCAAAAAACAATTATAATTAATGGCACAGAAAATCAAAGTAGCAAATCCGGTGGTAGAACTGGATGGTGATGAGATGACAAGAATCATCTGGAAATTCATCAAAGACAAATTAATTCTACCTTATCTTGAGCTTGACATCAAGTACTATGATCTTGGAATGGAATACCGTGATGAAACCAACGATCAGGTAACTGTGGATGCTGCTAATGCCATAAAACAATATGGTGTAGGTATTAAATGTGCTACCATTACGCCTGATGAAGCGAGAGTGGAAGAGTTTAAATTGAAACAAATGTGGAAGAGCCCTAATGGCACTATCCGTAATATACTGGATGGAACAGTTTTCCGCGAACCAATTGTGTGCAGTAATGTACCAAGACTGGTTCCAAACTGGACTGCTCCTATCTGCATTGGTCGTCATGCTTTTGGAGATCAGTACAGAGCTACCGATTTTGTAACTAAGGGTAAAGGAAAACTGACAATTAAGTTTGAAGGAGAAGACGGTACTAAACAAGAATTTGAAGTATACAACTTTAAAGGTGATGGCGTAGCAATGGCAATGTACAATACGGATGAGAGTATTGCAGGTTTTGCTCGTTCTTGCTTTAATCAAGCTCTTACTAAAAAATGGCCTTTATACTTATCTACCAAGAATACGATTCTTAAGAAATATGATGGCCGCTTTAAAGACATCTTTGAAGATATTTATCAGAATGAATTCAAGGCTAAGTATGCTGAAGCGGGCATTACTTACGAGCACCGTCTGATTGATGATATGGTTGCTTCTGCTCTTAAATGGAATGGCAACTTTGTATGGGCTTGTAAAAACTATGATGGCGATGTACAAAGCGATACAGTAGCACAAGGTTTTGGTAGTCTTGGTTTAATGACTTCAGTTTTAATCACTCCTGATGGACAAACTATGGAAGCAGAAGCTGCACATGGTACCGTAACCCGTCACTTCCGTGAACATCAGAAAGGAAAGCCTACTTCTACTAACCCTATTGCATCCATCTTTGCTTGGACAAGAGGATTAGAGTTCAGAGGTAAGTTAGATAACAACCAGGAGTTAATCGACTTCTGTCATGCATTGGAAGCTGTTTGTATAGAAACAGTTGAAAGTGGCAAGATGACTAAAGACTTAGCAGTTTGTATCTATGGTAATAAAGTAAACCACGGCAAACACTATCTTTATACAGAAGAGTTCTTAGATGCTTTGGATACTAATTTGAAAGCAAGACTTAGTTAATTGATAATTGATAATTATCAATTGAATACATAAAACAAGGGCTGTTGCAGATTTGCAACAGCCCTTGTTTTATGTTATATAAAGTAGCACTGTTTTGTATTATATTTTTCTGTCTCCTACCTTCTTTCTCCTTATGCAACTTCCTCCATCAAAAAACTCAATTGCTTATTCGTAGTAGTAGGCAGGAATTCTATTATTTCAAAGTCGGCAAGATTGTTTTGTTTAAACGGATCATCGTTCAATACTTCTTCCAACTGTGCCTTGTCTTTTAAATTGGATAATATTATTCCGCCGGTTCGTGGAACTCTCCTACCCGAAGCTATAAAGTTTCCAAGTTTATATTGTTTCTTTAAGAACTCAACATGAGAGACCAGATTCTTTTCTATTTCTTCGATAGATACTTTGTAGTTGACTAATATGATAAACATAAAATGATTGTTGAGCTTTAAATAATTTGCAAAGCTACTTAAGTAAATCCAGGATAAAAATGACCGTTGTTAGTTTATTCCAAAATTTACAATAGGATTTCTATTCCAAGCTCCAAATGCTTCAAACACTTGTCATTATTGCATTTTTACCAATCCTACTGCAAAATCTGGGTTTATTGGGGGAATTAAAAATTAATTTAAACATGGTAAAATATTTCTTCTTATTTAATCAAATGTTAATTTAGCTTATCATTGTAAATACGGAGCAACGTAAAAAGGATATTAAATATCTACTAAAAAAGTAGAAATAATTTATATTTCATACGAAGGTTTTAGATATTACGTACATCTAAATGAATTAAATATGGGTACTTGTAGCAATAAATGGAACATTAAAGGAATAATTACAGGCATTTCATTGGCAATGGCAACATTAATAATGAATACTACAACGTATTCACAGGAACATAAAGATACTCTTCAATTCTGTAATGGATTAAAAGATGCGGGTAATATTAAAGACTCCTACCGGATATTGAAGACCTATTTAAATAAGCATCCGAAAGAATTTAATGCCATCTGGTTCACAGCAAAACTGGCTTACTGGAATTGGGAAATAGACAATGCTAAAAATTATTATCAAACAGCATTTTCGCTACAGCCAAAGAACTATTATCTGAAGCTGGATTATGCAATGATGCTGGTAGAAATTGGGGAACAGAAAGAGGCAATAGTACATCTGGAGCAATACATAAAGTATGATAGTTTATCGAAAGACGCACAACTATATTTAGCTAAGGCTTATTACTGGCAAGGCAATACTGGCGAGGCTTTAAGGGTATTAAACGACTTACCTGCCCAGCTAAAGAATATTGAACCGGTAAAGGAATTACGTCATGAAATTTCTTTGGTAAGAGCTACTAATCTGGATATTAAAACAGGTTATGATTTTGATGATCAACCATTAAAACATATCACTGCAGGAGCTGCAATTCATAAATATGAAAGTAATCTTTTAAACTGGTCTGTAGAGGCTAATACGCATCAGTTTAAAACCGATAGTAGTAATACTAAAGCTTACAGTATAGAAGCAGGTAATAAGTTCTCTTTTTACCATCTTGGCATGCAAGTTCATACCCGTTTGGGTGCTACCAGTTTACCCTTTGCAAATACCACTTTAATCACAGGGGCTTTAGGTATTCAAAAGAAGTTGTATTCTGGCATTTCTTTATTGTTAAGTGCCGAAAGAAAGCCATATTTCTTTACCAGTACCAGTACACAGGTTTCAGTTTTACAAACCGAAGCTACTGCTGCAATCGCAGTAGAGAACTTTAAACAATTCAGTGGTAAACTGCAGTACCAGCAACAGCTGTTTGATGGCAATACTATTAAATCATTTTCAGCATGGGTACTGAGTCCTGCTTTAAAGCTTAACAAGTTTTCTATCAAGGCTGGATATAGCTATCAACAGGCTGATGCTGATGTAAATAATTATACCAGTAACAAATCTATTGATAGTTTATTCGCGCATTATACTACTCCGGTAACAGGTTATTACATACCTTACTTCACCCCAAAATCGCAACAGATTCATAGTGCTTTATTATGGTTGAATTATAAGCCTTCGGGCAGGTTTTCACTAACTGCCACTGGTAGTTATGGTTTGAGTGCCTCGCTTTCAAACCCTTATCTCTATTTAACTAATTTACCACAAGATGGGCCTTACTTAGCTAAAGCATATATCAATCAAACCTACACCCCTATTGATGCAAGCTTTAAGGTATTATACAAGTTTAATGAAAGGGTATCGGCTAATGCTTCTTACGAATATCATAAAACGAACTTTTATACCGGACAATTTATTAATGCCACTCTAAATGTTTTATTACTGAATGAGCACCAATAAAAAATTAGATAACTTATTTGAGTTCTCTGAAGCAAAGGATATTAAATCTTCAGATAAACTGATACTGCTTACGCTAGTAATTGCTGGTGTAATATGCATATTCAGATTTGGCGACTGGTGGTTTCGCAAGGCCCATATAGGCACTATGTGGTTATTCATTTTATTGAGTGTTTGTTTCTGGTATAGTATTCTAAGACTGATATTGATATGGGTAAATTATCTGATGATAAAAAAGCCCCCACATATACCTGCCCCTCAAGGATTAAAGGTTGCTATATTTACTACGAGTAGTCCGGGTGAACCTATGGAAATGTTCGAGAAAACGCTGGCAGCCTGCAAAAATATAACCTACCCACATACTACTTATTTACTGGATGACACTAAAGATCCTGCATTCCGTGCCTGTGCCGAAAGACATGGGGCTGTATGGCTCGAATTGATTGGTATTCCTGGTGCTAAGGCAGGTAAAATTAATGCTGCATTACAGAAAACTACTGAAGATATTATACTGGTACTTGATCCCGACCATATTCCTTTTCCTAATTTCTTCGAACATACTTTAGGGTACTTTCAGGATGATAAAGTAGGGTTCGTTCAGGTATCACAGGCATACTACAATCAGTACCGTTCTTTTACTGCATTGGGTGCTGCACAACAGACCTATACTTTTTATGGTCCTACTCAAATGGGTCTCTTTGGCATTGGTGGTTCGGTAGCTATTGGCTCCAATTGCACCTTCCGCAGAAAGGCATTAGAGAGTGCTGGCGGACATGGCATTGGTCTGGCAGAAGACCTTATCACTTCTATCCGTATTCATGCTGCAGGATGGAAATCTATTTACAATCCGGTAGTCATCAGCAGAGGTTTAGTGCCCGAAGATTTCGGTTCATTCTGTAAGCAACAACTGAAGTGGTCGAGAGGTGTTTTTGAAGTAACTTTTGTAGAGATACCAAAGCTTTTCAAGAAGCTTACAGGATGGCAAAAATTGTCTTATACCACTATTGGAACTTACTATTTAGTGGGCGCTACTTCCTGCTTCTTTACACTGTTGCCCTTCTTCTTTTTCATTACGGGTATCATGCCTGCACAGATGGAATTTAATGAGTTCTTTATACGCGGTGGATTGATAGTAGTAATAGCTATTGCCATTTATATGTATGTGCAAAGATGGATGAGTCATGCTCCTTCTGAGAGAGGATTACACTTCAATGGAATGATCCTTAAATATGCCTGCTGGCCCGTGTTCTTCCTTGGGTTTTTATTGAGTGTAGTAGATGCCGACATCCCTTATATACCTACCGCTAAAAAAGCGGCTGTGGGTTCTTTCACGCCATTTGCAAGGCCATTAGTTATACATGTATTTATGTTTTTCGCTGCTATCATCAGTATATTCATCGTTAGAAAATATTATTTATCAGAGGCACAGTTATTAGCAACACGCGAAATAACCTGGGCCATGATAGGGTTTGCTTTGCTTTCTTTCATCATGTCGGTTGGTGGTATATATGCTGCCGCCGAAGCATGGCGTATGAAATCGGAAGATAGCTGGGATACCGTTGATTTATCAAAAATTAAAGTGTAAGTTATGACATCAAAATCAAAAAGAATTGCGTACACCTTAGTGGCCTTAGTATTGGGCATAGGGATTGTAATGGCATTAACTATGGCAGGAGAAAAGACCAAAGGTCCTATCGAAACTATCCTTACCAAAGCGAGTGATGCTGTGACTACCGTAGAAGATAAAATAATTCTGGAAGAGAAAACAGACAAGCGTATTGATAAGCTGCAATGGTTAAAAACATTGACTGCCGACAAGAACTGGTATAAACATTCCAAAGGAATATTCTTTGGTGCTTACGATAATAATTCAGAGAAGTCGTTTCAGCCGGTAATCGATCTGGAAGATACTTTGCATACCACCTTTCCTTTAATACACTTATATACTGCCTGGGGTAGTAAGCCCGAACATCAGTTTCCTAAAAGCAAGATTGAAAGCATTCTTGAGCTTGGTTCTATTCCTGTAATTACCTGGGAACCATGGTTAGCTGCCTTTGATAATGAGGCACATCCCGAGCTGAAGCCGATAGATACAAGAGATAAAGATGGAATGGCCGATGTAGCCAATGGAGTATACGATTTTTACATAAAAAAATGGGCACAGCAAGCTAAGAAAGTAGGACCAATCTTTATCCGTTTAGGACACGAAATGAATGACCCTTACCGTTATCCATGGGGACCACAGAACAATACTGCTGCCGAATTTATTGCTGCTTGGAAACATGTTTACAATGTGTTTAAAGAAGCTGGCGCTACCAATGTTATCTGGACCTGGAGCCCCCACCCTGCTTATGGTTTCTTTAAAGATTATTATCCCGGCGATGCCTTTGTAGATTATGTAGCCATTGGTACTTTAAACTATGGCCCGGTAGCTACCTGGGCTAAATGGTGGAGCTTCGATGAGATTTTTGGTAAGTATTATACTGAGCTTTCTTCTTTTAAAAAACCCATTATGTTGTCGGAGTTTGGAAGTTTATCTTTTGGTGGCAGCCGTAGCAAATGGTTTGGCGATGCACTGAAAGATATGCCTAAGAAATATCCTGCAGTAAAGTCGATATTGTTCTTCCACTTCGATGCGGATAAAACCACTACGCAGCAAGTATTGAACTGGTATATTATAGATGATAAAGCAGTTATTAAATCGATAACCAATCAGTTGAAAAACTGGCCTGATAGTTTGAAATTTTCAAAAGGAATCAAATAAACAATTTAGGAGCTGTTTGAATTAATCATTTGATGTTAGAGAGGGCGCTTTCGATGCTGCATACTTTGTTTGATTTTTCGATTTAGCATCCAAATAAATCTACAAAAATAAGCCTTGTTTAGCTAATAATAATCGCAATATTTAATTCTAAAAATTAACTCAAGCCGATATTAATTAACCCTCAATTTTCAAATTGTTTTTTTAATAGGTAATTGGTTATAATACCATTTATCCTAATAAAGTGCCGATAAAATTCATTGCAAACTCTCCAATTTTATAGCACTTTATGCTTATTATTTCTATGATAATATTAGGGTAACAAAGCAATCAGCTAATATCCGCTTATTCACCCGTTCATACACGGCCACTTCAGCCGGTCCGGTTTTGGCGTATGCCAAAATGTTGAGCCCACGTTAGTGAGATAGACAAGGAGCGGGTGCAGTGGTGGTAAATGAACATAGCCTGTGGGCTATGATACCTTCGGCAATAAATACAATGCTACTATGATTCCCAAATTCCAAATCGTCCCTAAAACCACTGCTGAATCCAAAGGATTCAAAAGTTTATAGCAACTTATTCCCAACGCGAAGTACGACCCCGAATGAGGTCGCACTCAAAACGTTTAAATAATTTATTACTGCTATTTGCTTTTTTACTTTATTTATGCCGCTGAATTAATTAGAATTATGTTTAAGAACAAGAAACCTGCTATTGGCTTTATATTTATTACACTTCTACTGGACGTAATAGGATTTGGTATTATTATACCTGTAATGCCTAAACTGATTACGCAATTGATACATGGTAACCTTAGTGAGGCATCGGTGTATGGTGGATGGCTATTGTTTAGCTTTTCGCTGATGCAGTTTCTATTTTCTCCAGTACTGGGCAATCTGAGCGATAAGTTTGGCAGAAGACCTATCTTACTCTGCTCCTTATTCGGCTTTGGAATAGACTACCTGATACTTGCTTTTGCGCCCAATATTATGTGGTTATTTATAGGTAGAATATTTGCGGGTATACTAGGAGCAAGCTTTACTACCGCTGCAGCCTACATTGCTGATGTGAGTACGCCGGAGAAAAAGGCACAGAACTTTGGTATGATTGGTGCTGCATTTGGACTGGGCTTTATAATAGGCCCGGTAATTGGTGGAGTAATGGGACAGTTTGGTCCACGAGTACCTTTTATTGCTGCGGCAATAGTATCGTTCATCAATTGGCTATACGGTTACTTTATTCTACCGGAATCTTTGAGTAAAGAGAACAGACGTCCTTTTGATATTAAACGTGCTAATCCTTTGGGTGCCCTCAAACAAATTAAGAAATATCCTTTAGTAGGTGGATTACTCGGATCCATGTTTTTTATATATGTAGCATCGCATGCAGTACAAAGCAACTGGTCGTTTTTCTGTATGGAAGTATTCCACTGGAATGCAGCTATGGTAGGCTATTCGCTGGGATTTGTAGGCTTGCTAGTGGCATTGGTGCAAGGAGGACTGATAAGATATATAAACCCTAAAATTGGGCTTAAGAAGTCGGTGTTTGTAGGGTTCTCTTTATATATAACAGGGTTTGTACTGTTCGCATTCTGTAAGGAAGGATGGCTAATGTTTGTATACCTAGTTCCTTACTGTCTGGGTGGTATAGCAGGGCCTGCATTGCAAGGAATTATATCGAACCATGTGAGTGATAATGAACAAGGGGAAATACAAGGCATTCAAACTAGCCTGATGAGCTTTACCTCCATCATTGGACCTCCATTGATGACTAACCTGTTTGCCTTTTTTACGAGTAAAGATAGTTTCGTCTATTTTCCAGGTGTGTCGTTTTTAGTAGCTGCGTTTCTTACGTTGGTCAGTTTAATATTTACTTACAAGACGCTGACGAAATTTGATCACCATTAATTCAGTTCCCGTTATTCTTGACGAATACAAGTACATTGAACTTTATAGGTAGTCTACTAAGGAGTTGCAAAGCTTATTAAAAAACAGAAACAGGTACGAATAATGTAGGATAACAGCAAAAGCTGTTGAATATTTATATTGAATCACTGAGTAAGCGTGACATATAGTGAATATATTCAAATTGCTTAAAATTGTTTTTTGTTGGTTGGCAATAGTTAATTCTTCATTTTCATCTTTATCCAATTGATAAAATAGGTATATATTTGATAAGATTCATTTTGTATTGATCATACTAGATTATACACAAATACAAAATGTGTTTATTTTAAAGCTTAAGATTAGTTTCTTTTTACTTTTTTTTACTTTTTACTTTGACCAGTAATCTACATAATTGATCTTGCAGATGGTGAAATATTCATTTCTTCGAATTGGCCTTCTAAGTATTTATAATAAGCGGTTATGGCAATCATTCCAGCATTGTCGGTACAATATTCGAAAGGAGGTATGAAAGTCTTCCAACCTTTCTTTTGTCCTGTTTCAGTGAGTGCATTTCTTAACCCTTTATTGGCACTTACACCACCTGCAAGACAAATTTGTTTTATACCGGTTTGTTTCACTGCTTTATCCAGCTTCTTTAGTAGAATCTGAATGATGGTATACTGAATAGATGCGCATAAATCATTCATATTTTCTGCAATAAATTCAGGTGTTTGTTTCTGAAGAAAATATAGAACTGAAGTCTTTAGTCCACTAAAAGAAAAATCGAGACCAGTAATCTGTGGTTGAGCGAAAGTGAATGCTAAAGGATTACCATTTACTGCATGTCTATCTATTAAAGGTCCTCCGGGATAAGGGAGTCCTAACATTTTAGCGGATTTATCAAAAGCCTCTCCTGCAGCATCATCTATTGTTTGTCCGATAATTTCAAGATTTAAAGGAGCATGGGCCTGCACTATTTGTGTGTGTCCGCCACTAACCGTTAAACATAAGAATGGGAAAGAGGGTATGTTCTCTCCTATCAGATTTGCCAATACATGTGCCTGCATATGGTGCACAGCAATGAGGGGTTTATTTATAGCAAGTGCAATTGATTTGGCATATTGAGCACCTACCAATAAACTACCTATTAAACCGGGAGCCTGCGTGAAAGCTACAGCATCCAATTCTTTTAAATCAACCTTAGCAATCGCTAATGCATCCTGAACAACAGGAACAATATTTTGCATATGTGCTCTACTTGCCAGTTCAGGAACTACTCCACCATATTTTTCATGAACTGCTTGTGTAGCAATTATATTGGATAATATTTTACCATCTCTACAAATAGATGCAGAGGTTTCGTCGCAAGAAGATTCTATTGCTAATAATGTAATGCTCATTGTATGTTTTATTACTATTCGTGAGTTTCTTTAAAATGAATTATGAGTTATTTTAATAGTCACTAACTCACTATTTACGTAACTTAAGGAGTATTTTCACGAATGAACTTTGTTATCCTAAGAGTTCTCTTTCAATTTCTTCCATTTGTACAATATCCCAGGCCTCGCTTTCTGTAGGCGTAATAGAATATTCTAATGATTCTACCAGATTTATTATTTGTTTTTTGATACTTTCCTTAATGCAGCAAAGCACAAAAGATGCCTGAGCATTGAAAAATAACTGTTGAAGTTCAGCCAGACGTTCAATCGCTTCGTCATCTATTTCTTCTACTATAGTAAAATCGAGAATAACATTTTTTACCGTTTCAGTCAGTTTTTGTTCACAAAACTCTGTTAGAGAGACTGACATTGTGTCAATAAATTGTATTTCTTCAATTCTTATTACACAAAATTTTTCTTTGGTATCAACTTTGAAGTTCATTGCTTATGTTTGAGACGTTTTAGTAATAACTTTTGTCAAATATATTTGTTCATACATTGAAAATTAATTTTTATGGATAATAATTTTTCTACACAGGTGAAAGAGGTGATCTCTTTTAGTCGGGAAGAAGCTATCAGGCTTGGCAACGACTTCATAGGCACAGAACACCTGTTACTTGGTTTAATAAGAGATGGCGAGAATGTTGCATTAAAGGTTTTACTAAATCTTCAGGTAGATTTGGGAGAGCTAAGAAAAGAAATAGAACTTGCTATCAGGGATAAAAGCGGTAAAGCAGTGGTAAACTTGAATAGTTTACCATTGACCAAGCAGGCTGAAAAAGTAATAAGAGTTACTGTTCTGGAAGCTAAATCATTAAAGAGTCCTGTTGTAGAAACTGAACATCTTTTATTGAGTATTTTGAAGAATAAAGACAATATTGCTACACAGATACTGAATCAGTTTGATATTGATTACGACAGTTTCCGTAATGAACTTGGAGTGGCTAGCAATAATGCTTCTCAAATGCCCAAGAGTGACTTTTCTGATGAAAATGATGACGAATTTGATGATGAAAAACAACGTTCGGGATTTCAGCAAAAAGCGGGTAGTAAACCTGGCGTAGGCAATATAAAGAGTAAGACTCCAGTTTTGGATAATTTTGGTAGAGATATCACCAAGATTGCTGAACAAGGTAACCTAGATCCAATTGTAGGAAGGGAAGAAGAGATTGAAAGAGTTTCTCAGATACTTTCCAGAAGGAAAAAGAATAATCCTATCTTAATTGGTGAGCCTGGTGTGGGTAAAACCGCCATTGTAGAAGGACTTGCATTAAGAATCATTCAAAGAAATGTGAGTCGTGTATTGTTCGATAAAAGAGTTATCTCTCTTGATCTTGCAGCATTAGTTGCCGGTACAAAATACCGCGGACAATTCGAAGAAAGAATGAAAGCTATCATGAGTGAGTTGGAGAAGAACAGAGATGTGATACTTTTCATAGATGAAATACATACAATTGTTGGAGCAGGTGGTGCTAGTGGTTCTCTGGATGCATCGAACATATTTAAACCAGCTTTAGCGAGAGGTGAACTGCAATGCATTGGAGCATCAACGCTGGATGAATATCGTCAATTCATTGAAAAAGATGGAGCCCTTGACCGTCGTTTCCAAAAAGTATTGATAGAACCACCAAGTGTAGATGAAACAATTCAGATACTTACTAATATTAAAAGTAAGTATGAAGATTTTCATAGTGTAGTTTATGATGAGCAAGCTATTGAGGCCTGTGTAAAACTAAGCGACCGCTATATGACGGACAGACTACTTCCAGATAAGGCGATTGATGTATTGGATGAAGTAGGTGCAAGAGTGCATTTAAAAAACATTAATGTACCTGAAGACATTCTTACGCTGGAGAAGAAAATAGAAGAGATTAAACAGGAAAAGAATAAAGTTGTAAAGAGCCAACGTTTTGAAGAAGCTGCATCTTTAAGAGATACAGAAAAACGTCTTGGCGAAGAACTGGAAAAAGCAAAGAATACCTGGGAGGAAGATAGCAAGTATAAACGCTACCCTATTTCTGAAGAACATATTGCTGAGGTAATTAGTATGATGACAGGTATTCCTGTGAAAAGAATGGTGGAAGCTGAAACCGTGAAGTTGAGAAGAATGGCTGAAGACATGCAAGAAATGGTAATAGGTCAGAAAGAGGCTATTTCTAAAGTGGTAAAAGCTATCCAGAGAAACAGAGTTGGGTTAAAAGATCCAAAGAAACCTATAGGAACATTTATTTTCCTTGGCCCTACTGGTGTGGGTAAAACAGAGTTAGCACGTTCTCTTGCAAAATATTTATTCGATTCAGAAGATGCATTGATCCGCATTGATATGAGTGAGTACATGGAGAAGTTTACTGTTACCCGTTTAGTAGGTGCACCTCCAGGATATGTAGGATATGAAGAAGGTGGTCAGCTTACCGAAAAAGTAAGACGTAAACCTTACAGTGTAATACTATTGGATGAGATAGAAAAAGCACACCCAGATATTTACAATATCTTATTGCAGGTGTTGGATGATGGTCAGCTTACTGATGGATTAGGCAGAAAAATCAATTTCAAGAACACCTTGATTATTATGACCTCGAACATTGGGGTAAGACAATTGAAAGAGTTTGGAGATGGTGTTGGATTTGCAACCGCAGCAAGAATGCAGAATGCAGATGAGAACAATAAAGCAGTAATAGAAAAAGCATTGAAGAGAACTTTCTCTCCCGAGTTTCTAAACCGTATTGACGATGTAATTATCTTCAATTCTCTTACCAAAGATGACATCTTCCTCATTATTGATATATTAATGAAGGGAGTAATGAAGAGATTGAACACCTTAGGTTTCAACCTTGAATTATCCAAGGAAGCTAAGGACTTTATTGCTGATAAAGGATACGATGTTCAGTTTGGCGCAAGACCATTGCATCGTTCGATACAAAAGCACCTGGAAGATCCTTTAGCAGAAGAGATACTTGGCTTGAATATTAAACAAGGTGATACTTTAATTGCCACACTAGATAAAGAAGAAGGAAAGCTGAAGTTCGAAATAAAACATCAGTCAGAAGAGGAAGAAGCTACTAAGTAATAAAAAACAACTTAAAAACAGCTACAGAATTGGTTCTGTAGCTGTTTTTATTATATGAGTAAACCTTAATTATACATCTTAAATCTTGAGGTTTGTGATTAAAAATACTTTTTAATTCAGTTATATGAAGAAAAACATTGCTTTGGTTACAGGAGGATATAGTGGTGAAGCTGTGATCAGTTATAAAAGCGCCGAAACTGTCTCTGCGAATATTGACAGGAATCTATATAATGTATATTATATAGATATTAATCCAACAGGATGGTTTTATGTAGATGCTGATACTATTAAAACACCTGTAAATAAAACCGATTTTTCAATAGCTACCAGTAATGGTACGACACATTTTGATGCTGTTTTAATGTGTCTGCATGGAACTCCGGGAGAAGATGGAAAACTTCAAGGGTATTTAGATATGCTGAACATCCCCTACTCTACTTGTAATGCTGCGACATCGGCACTTACATTCAATAAGAGGTATACTGTGGCTGTAGCAGCATTTGCTGGTATAAGCGTTGCAAAGAGTGTACATCTTTTCAAAGAAGAGTCCTACGATGTTAATGATATTTTACAACAACTAAGCTTACCAGTTTTTGTAAAACCAAACAATGGTGGCAGTAGTATTGGTATGAGTAAAGTAGTTGATGCGAACGAACTGGAAGCTGCTATTCATAAAGCCTTTAATGAAGACAATCAGGTATTGATAGAAGAATTTATAAGTGGTAGAGAATTTACCATTGGGGTTTATAAATCGGGGGGTAAAATTATATCTCTGCCAATGACGGAGATTATTACCCAGAAAGATTTCTTTGATTATGAAGCTAAGTATCTTGGTATGAGTGAAGAGATAACGCCTGCAAATGCCAGTCCACTTATTGCAGAGCAAATAGCTAATACTGCAAAGAAAGCTTATAAGGTATTCAATTGCAATGGAGTGGTACGTATCGACTTTATTTATAATGAAAGCATCCAACAGCCGTTTATGCTTGAAATAAATACGGTTCCAGGACAAAGTAGTGCCAGTATTATTCCACAACAGGTAAAAGCAGCAGGAATGACGCTTACTGATTTTTATTCTAATTTAATAGAAGCTTGTTTTCAATAATCTGTAGGGTATATTCTTTCAATACATTATACTGTTATTTTTGCTTACAAATAAATAAAACAAACTGAGTGTTTAAGTTTCTAACTACAAAGCCACTTTGGGTAAACATACTAACTGCAATAGCGCTGGTGATGTTTCTTATATTATCTTTTTTTGGTTTACTTAACTGGATTACCGATCATGGACATTATGAGAAAGTACCAGGTGTAGTTGGCAAGAATGCTGACGCCGCAAGACTGGAACTTCAATCTAAAGGATTTACGGTAGAAGTAACTGATTCTGTATATGATCCAAATGCACCTAAGCTTTCAGTAATAAAACAAGCTCCAGAAACAGATGCACAAGTAAAGCATGGGAGAACCGTATTTTTAACTGTAAACAGAGCACAGGCACCATTGATAGATATGCCAAACCTTGTAGGATTTACTATTCGAAGTGCATCTATGTACCTTACCAGTGTAGGTCTCAAACTAGGTGACACAACCTATCGTCCAGACATTGCCCGCAATAGTGTATTATCTCAATCCTATATGGGTAGTGAAATTAAACCAGGCACTAAAATACCTTTAGGTAGTTCCATAAGCTTTGTACTAGGCAGTGGATTGGGTGATAGTGAAATGGTTGTTCCACCTGTTGTTGGTTTATCCTTTGCTGCAGCAAAAGCATTACTTACATCGAGAAATATTGGTTTATCAAACCCTGTATTTACTGATGGTAATATTAAAGATACATTAGCAGCATTTGTAGTAAAACAAAATCCGGAACCATTCACTGAATCTACTCCTGGCAATAAAGTTCCTAATAAAATAAAGCCCGGACAAATAATGGATTTATGGTTGGGAAGTCAGCCTCCGGTAGTAGATACTACTACAATTAAGAATTAAGAATTAAGAATTAAAAATTATTAATTAAGAATTATATACAATGAAAACAATAAGCTTCGAAACTTTAAAGCCAAGGCTTGATGCTGGCGAAGATATTAAACTGATAGATGTAAGAGAACCTGCAGAACATGCTGACTATAATATTGGTGGTGTATTGCTTCCACTAGGAAAAGTACAGACTATGCAGATAGAGGATATTGAAGACTTTAGAAATGATGAAGTAGTTGTGTATTGTAGAAGTGGAAGAAGAAGCCTAAATGCTGTTTTAGTTCTCGAGCAACTTGGATTTACTAATGTGGCCAATCTGGAAGGAGGAATGCTTGAGTGGCAAGAGAAAGCAGGGAAATAAGTGATAATTTTTAAGTATATAGTTGTAAGTTAAAAATGTGTTTCTTTAGTTACTAATCACATTTATAATCCAATTACATGAGAATTGTAATTCAAAGAGTTTCTGAAGCTTCCGTTACCGTTGACGATAATATTACCGGCGCAATTTCTGCTGGTTTATTAGTCCTTGTAGGCATTGAAGATGCTGATACAGATGAAGATATTCAATGGATCAGTAAGAAGATTGTACAACTCAGAATTTTCAATGATGAAGATGGAGTGATGAATAAGAGTGTTCAGGATATTGCTGGAGACATTCTACTCGTAAGCCAGTTTACATTGCATGCTGCTACAAAAAAAGGTAACAGACCTTCTTACATTAAAGCCAGTAAAGGAGATATTGCTATTCCAATTTATGAACGACTTATTAAACAACTTGAACAAGAACTTGGCAAACCTATACAAACAGGCATCTTTGGGGCAGATATGAAAGTAAGATTATTAAATGATGGTCCTGTTACTATTATCATAGACTCGAAGAACAAGGACTTTTAGTATAAAATAGTTGCAGACAGTCCTGATTACGATTGATTAAAGCTACATATTGTTGAAAATAAAATAATTTAGGCTATTAAGTAAAATTGCTTACGTGAACAGATAATGAATATGACAGAATTGTTTTTTGCAATACTTTTTAGGATATCAATTATGGTTCTTTAACCTGTAAGGATGTTTAATAAGGTAAATATTATGACAATATAGAAATTCATAATTTACATTCAAACCAAAAATATGATTGTTTAGAAAAACATTCCCATAGAAAATAAAAAAAGATAAGCCACAACAAATAAATGTCATGACTTATCTTTTTTTATTTTCAGTAAGCTTACAATTAGTTATGAAGCTAACTTAACCAGCTTTACAAATTTGATTTTCAAAATTGATTTATACTCAGGAGATTTAAGACCATATAATTGTGATATATATGTTTTGGTTGTAGCTGCAAGATCGCAAATTCCTGATTTAGGTTCATACAAAGCTACATTACGAGCTATGATTGCGTTGTTGTAATTGAACATAGCTGTATCGCAATCACGATTGTCTTTTTTCATTGTAAGTACTAGTGCTGTTAATGAAATAATTGTTAGATCTGTTTCATTTGGCTTGTAATTTTCTTCATTATTAGCCACCATCATCAGCCCATTAAAATGATCGACCATATTGGTAAATGATTGCTGAGAAACTGAGTGTGTGACTGGTATTATTGGAGGCACAGGTGTAGGAGTAGTTAATACAGGTTCAACAACTTTGGGTAGTGGGATCATTCTTTCTCCACGAATTTTTGCTACAAATGCTTTTGCCTGTGTAATAACTCCTGCATCGACATCTGAAGTTATTAATGCTCTAAGAATTCTGGTGGACAATTTAGGAATTGGATTAAAACAATTATTTCTTTCTAAGATAGCATCTTTTTGAATTTTAAGCATATCATCGGAATCTACTTTTGCTTTGCTTGCAACAGAATATGCTGTTTGTAATGCCAAGAGTGCAATTTTTGGGTTGGAAGGTTTGTACTTAATACCGTATGATGCAACTCCAATATTTAATGTATTGAAATTATCTACATTTTTCTGATGTCCTGATTCTGTATTCTTACTCATAAAATAAATTTTTATCGAGGGCAAAAGTAGAAGACGATTTAAGCAAGGATAAAATGGTAATTTATGAAATGGCGTTTTGAGTTTATGAAGGGGAATAGATGGCTTTTGAGGAATGATATAGTCATTTGAAAAATAGTACAAATACAAGCATGGAGGCAATAGTAATACAGACAGTATATTGATTTGAAAATTTGATATTGGAGAATTTGATAATTAAAATACATTAATACAATGAATACAAATTCTTTGAGCAATATAAAAATTAGCTTAGGTTTTCGATAATTTTAAGAAAGGTTGATTTATAGTCGCCAAGGACTGAGAGTTTTTCTTTGTTTTGCATTAAGACATAGCCTCCATCTTCGGTATAGTATTTGGTAAATAAGTGCAGGTTGATAATATGAAAACGGCTAATACGACAAAACAGGTTTTTGGGTAATAATAGTTCGAAAAATGCCAATGGTTTACTTACAATTATATTCTCCCCATTAATGAAATGAATTTCGGCACTACTCCCTTTTGCCACTAAAAATAATATATTTTCTAACTCTTTCATGACGATACCTTCGATATCATGTATTCCAATATTTCTAATATCTGCTTTAGATTGATTCTCCAAGCAAGTACATTGTTTATGTAATGGACAAACAAACTGGATTAAATTATCACCTAACAATAAATCGTGAATAGTTTCTTCGACTATGATTCCTTTGTTTTGTTTTTGAAATTTTGTTATCAGTAGGTTGATATCTGTATCATCTGAAACATTTAAGAGCAGGGCTATTTTTTTCATGTGATAGGATTACATTTTTTTAATGCAGTAAAGGTATGTAAACTGAAAGGTTTATAAAGTTTAAAATAAATAGTGATTATAAACGACTGATTGATTTTACTTTTTAGTGTAATAATTAAATTATAATAGAAAGAAAACCAAAATGATATAGTAAAATAAGTTAATATAATTAATGATTGTTGACAGCTTAATAGAAAATGTGGGACAGGGTAATTATATTTGAGGGGTAAAAAAAGGCGACTTGCGCCGCCTTAATAAATTCACTACGGAATAATCCTTATTGTGATTTGCTTTCGGAGACGAAGATAAATAAGATTACTACATAAAACTATTTGTATGAAAAAAATTCTTGGACTAGACTTAGGCACTAACAGTATTGGATGGGCTTTAATAGATAAAGATGCTGAGAAGATACTAGGCTTGGGAAGTAGGATTATTCCAATGGGAACAGATAAACTTGATTATGAAAAAGGTGCTGGTATAACCAAAAATGCTGATAGAAGAACAGCAAGAACTATCCGAAAAATGAACAAACGTTATAAATTAAGAAGAAATAAATTACTTTTTATTCTTAATGTATTAGAATTGTGTCCTAGTCAGTTTGAATTTAGACATAAAGTAAGGGATGATAATGGACGATTAGGTTTGCAATATAATTCTGGATTCCCTTCTGCTAAGAATTTGCAAGATCTAGAGTTGCTACCGATAAGAAAAAATACTTTTCAATTAAATTCATTAGAACATTATCAACTAAGAGTAAAAGCATTAACTAATGAAATATCAAAACAAGAACTAGGTAAAATATTATATCAATTCAATCAATTAAGAGGTTATTCTGGTGGCAGCAATAATGATGATACAAAAAAAGTAAAAGAGGCATCAAATGAGGATGAAAATGAAAAGAAAAGGAATTATGAAGTTATAACCCAAAAAGTCAAAATATTAAGTTTAGAAAAATCTGATATTACCTTTAAAGTTAAAGGAGGAAAAAATAAAGGTCAGGAACTTCCGCTTTTTGATATTACCTTTTTACTGAATGATGAAGAAAAGGAAGGTACAACAATGCTTCAAAATTTAGAAATAGATAAAGAAGAGGAACTAGAAATTAGAATTAAACAAACTAAAAAAGGAGAAAATATTATTGTTGCCTTACCTCAAAAAACTAACTGGAAAAAACAGATGGAGGCGACAGAAGAAAAGCTAAAAAGTGATAACCTATTAATTGGACAACTGTTGTTAAATGATTTACTTGATAAAAGATGGACAAAGATTAGAAATAGGGTAATATTAAGAAGTAGATATCAAGAAGAATTTGATGCAATATGGGAAGAACAGTCGAAACACCATGCTATACTAAATAACTGTCCTAAAGATAAACTTGAAATAATCTGCAACTACTTATATCCCGGAGAAAGTGAATCACAAAAGATTTTAAAACAATCAGCATTAGAAGGAGGATTGAAATATATAATCAAAGAACAAGTTATATATTATCAAAGACCACTTAAATCACAAACAGAACTTATTAGTAAATGCCAATTTGAAAAAGAAGAAACTGTGATACCTACTTCACACCCAATGTTTGAAGAATTCAGGTGTTGGAAACAAATTAATCAATTATTTATTCGCTCTAAAAATGGAGTATATAATGAGAAAAAGCAAAAGACAATATACAAATATGTTGACAGGTATTTAACAGGTGAACAAAAGAATCAGCTTTATTTAAAACTTCAAAATCAAAAACAAGTTGGATTTTCTGATGTTGCAAAGATTGTTGAATTGAAAAACGATAATACAGAATTTCTTAATGGGTTAAATGTAAAAGCAAAATTGAGGGGTTGCGATACAAGTATAACTATTAAAAAAATATTGGGTGATAGATTTAATGATGTTTTAGATAAAGAGGAGAATATTATTATTAAAATTTGGGAATCACTTTATAACCCTGACAATTCAGGGAGTGAATATGATATTAATAGTAAAAAGGTATCATCATTAATAAATATTTTAAAAGTCTGTTTAAATGAAAACGAAGCTACTAATTATGCTTTGAAATTGGCTCAAAACATAAGTTATCCTAGAAAATATGGAAGTCTTTCCCGTAAAGCAATAAATAATATATTACCATTAATGAAGCTTAAACCTTTAGAAATAAATGATACGACTAAACAGAATTTCGAGAAAATAAAACATGCTATTGAAACAGGTGAATTAATGGAAGGAATTGAACCCTATATGGTTGATTATATAAATAGCAATCCTAAAATTTTAGAAGATGGAGGCATGATGGATTCATTTGCTGTTTCATTAGTTTATGGTAAACATACAATTAATAATATTAAGCCTACAATAAATGATTATCACGATATAAAATATCAGGAAAGAAGTTTAAGAAACCCTGTTGTTGAACAAATTACTAATGAGGCATTACAAATAATAAAGGCTATCTGGAAAGAATTCAGATTTAAGAACGACGAGCTAGAAATTAGAATTGAGTTAGCAAGGGATTTAAAGAATAGTGCTGCTGAAAGAGAAAAGATATATAAAGGACAATTAAATAATCAGAAACAAAATAGCAGAATAAAAGAGAGACTAGAGGAAGAAAGGATTCCTATTACAGATGAAAATATTTTAAAATATAAATTATACGAGCAACAGAAATATAAATCACCATATTCAGGAGATACTCTAGAGCTAAATTTATTTGATGAATATGAAATTGACCATATAATTCCAAAATCAAGATTATTTGACGATTCTATTTCAAACAAAGTGTTAGTTGAGGGAACACTGAACAAAGAAAAGAGTAACAGAACAGCATGGGAGTATATCTCTCAACAAAATACTAAATACAAACTATTTTCTATCCCTTTATATATAGAATCAGTCAATGAAAACTATTATGGGAAAAAGAAAAAAAATCTATTATTAGAAAAAATACCAACAGATTTTGTTGAAAGACAGATTAAAGAAACACAATATATTGCTTTAGCAGTTAAAACAGAATTAGCTAAAATAGTAGGAAGTGATAATGTAAAGTCTTCTACTGGTGAAATTACTAGTTTTTTAAGAAGTAGATGGGGCTTAAAGAAACTGTTTATGGAATTGACAGAAAGTCGATTTAAACAAATGGAATTATGGGATTCATCTAATAAATGGGTTAATAAAT
>Ga0208259_1000159_pt1 | contig 25587 bp, 25 predicted proteins | sample CryBogCBH22May08_FD_184618 | JGI IMG/M metagenome (GOLD analysis project Ga0208259, IMG submission 184618) | Freshwater microbial communities from Crystal Bog, Wisconsin, USA - CBH22May08 (SPAdes) | ecosystem: Environmental > Aquatic > Freshwater > Lake | place: Crystal Bog, Wisconsin, USA... | reverse complement strand
ATAAGATTTGAAAAACTAACAATAACTTGGTGGAATATGCTGTGGCTAAGCGTTATAGCTATATTTCTAAAAAAAATTAAATGTTAAACAACTTCTATTAATTCATAATTATTAATTCATAATTACTTCCCACACTTCAGCCACTCCAGATACTTCTTTACATCAGGCGTATACCCTACCGGATGATTTACCAGTTGTCCTTGGGTATTAATAATAGCATATAAAGGTTGTGTATTCTGATGGAAGTTCTCCGCTTCAAAAGTGGCCCACTTATCCCCAACCGATACTATATCCTTCTTCAAACCATCCTTGGTTTTATAGCCATACACCTGCTCTTCGGAAGGTAGTAATTTCTTATCATCCACATACAAAGAAACCAGGATAAAATGGTCCTTGATATATTGTTTAACTTCAGGGTCAGTCCATACGTTTTCTTCCATTTTTCTACAGTTCACACAGGCCCACCCAGTGCAGTCTACCAGTATTGGTTTTCCAGTCTTTGCAGAAAGTTTTGTAGCTGCATCAAAGTCGTTCATCGCGTTTGATTCCAGACCTTTTCCTTCTACATTATGTTTGCCATAAATACTATAACTCAAGGGTGGAGGAAATCCACTCAATAGTGATAAGTTGGCATATTTAGTATTCGTTACTCCCGGTATTATATACAGACTAAAAACAAATGCAATCACCCCGATTACTTTACGGGAACGGGATATTTTCTGTCCTTTATAATCATGAGGTAGTCTAAGCCAACCCATCAGGTAAGCACCCAATCCTAAACTTACCAGCAACCAAACACCAAAGAATACTTCTCTTTTTAGTATTCCCCAATGTTCCACTAAGTCGGCGTTCGAAAAGAACTTAAAGGCCAGCGCCAGTTCTACAAATGCGAGTACTTTTTTAATGGTATCCATCCAGGATCCCGATTTAGGCAACAGATGTAACCAGCTTGGAAAGATAGCAAACAGGGCAAATGGCAAACCTAATGCAACACCAAAACCAGCCATACCTGCACTCAACTGCCATGCGCCACCATTTATGGCGCCCACAAGCAAAGTACCCAGCAATGGCCCCGTACACGAGAAGGATACAATGGTCAATGTTACAGCCATAAAGAATATTCCACCAATGCTAGTAAGTCCACTCTTCGAATCTGCTTTGCCTGCAATAGAATGTGGTAACGTAATTTCGAAGAATCCAAAGAACGATATGGCAAATACAATGAATATAATAAAGAATAAAATATTTAATCCCGGACTAGTCGATATATTATTAAATACTTCCGGATTTAGATCCAGTAAGTGAAAAGGCAGACTCGCCGCCACATATATCAGCAGTATAAAGAATCCATACAAAGAACCATTACGGACAGCCTCCCGATGGTTGTGCGACTTCTTGGTAAAGAACGAAACCGTTACCGGTATCATGGGGAATACGCAGGGCGTAAATAAGGCAATAAAGCCACCCAGCAACCCTAGTAAAAACACTTTAAACAATCCGGTAGAATGATGAACTCTATCGGCAATATCACCACAATCGCTCAATGGTTTCTGTACCTCAATGGTATTTATTTTAATCCTATTGGCAGCAGCTTTATTCTCCGATAATATAATATCTATCTTTTGTTCCTGTGGAAGAAAAGCACCCTCCTTACCCAGGTTAGCAGTTATAGTAAAATGCAAAGAGTTGATTGTTTTTTTAGCCAGAAGTACATCCTGCTTAAAAGATACCTCGCCTTTATAAATATTCACTTCTTTATTGTCAAACAAAGCATCCTTTATCTTCAATGCATTTCCTGTCAAATGAAGTTCACCAGCAGGTTGTAGATCGGTGGTGCTAAATATTATTTTCACATTTTCCAGTCCATCTATTGTAGAATTAATGCCATATAAATGCCAGCCCAAAGGCACTGTAGTATGAGCAGATAACTGATAAACAGAATCATTTACTTTCACTGCTTCGGCCTTCCATTCAAGGGAAGTATCGTTTTGTGCAATGGAAGAAATAACAATAAATAAGCTTAGAAAAACTGCTGCAATTCTGTTCATTGTCCCCGGGATTATGGTAGCGTTATATCAAAAGATTTCTTAGTAGGTGGCGTGCACTCTCTGTCGTTGCAAAGCATATAATCCACTACACCGGTGAAGGTTGTTTTTACAGGAGATTTTAGCTTTACAATCTGCGTAAACACCACGGTATTATTATAAAATATTACCTGTGTTTTAAAAAGATCATCATACGATTTCTCCGCTTTTCCACTCTCCAGCGTTTTCCCTGAAAGCGTTAACAATGGGTTCTTCTTAAATACAAAAGAAGTAGGTATAGGACCCTCCTTTCCCGAGTTCTGAGAGTATATATGCCATGGTTTATCTACAGTAGCAGTAATTATAATTTCATATTCAGTAGCCGTCTTTTTCTTAGCCTCAAACTTCCAGACAATATGATCCTTGTTCTGCGCAAAAGAAGATATTGATGTAACAAAAATGGTCAGTAATATAAAAAGCTTTTTCATTGTATTTGTATTTAATTTCCGAATTAACGCATTAGCGAATTAGCTAATTACCGTATTTATATGTTATTCTAATATTCTATTTGTGTAAGTACCCAATCTCCAGTATTTGTATCCCTCCCATCTCTTATCTCCCTGTATTAATTGACTGTTCTGTATTCATTAGCTAATTAGCACATCAGCAAATTAGCTAATCGATTTGTATTCCTCCTGCCTCCTCACTCCTGTCGCCCTTTATTCTGTACCCCTCTTGCCTCTTTGCCTATTGCCTATTGCCTCTTTGCCTATTGCCTCTTTGCCTTGTATTTGTATTCCTTTGTGCCTTTGTGCCTTGTTGCCTTTGTGCCTTCCTCTAATTAAAAAGCAATTCAAACACCTTCTTCCCGTCTTCATTCTTCAATATAGCCGACGTAGCACGCTCCGGATGCGGCATCATACCAAAAACATTGCCAGACTTATTTTTTATCCCCGCAATATGATGAGTGGAGCCATTCGGATTACCATCTTCTCCTACCGTTCCGGTTTCGGTGCAGTACCGGAAAATTATCTGACCATTACTTTCCAGCTCCGATAATACCTTTTCTTCCGCGAAATATCTTCCTTCTCCATGGGCAATCGGAATCTTCAGCGCTTCCGCAGTATCACCCTTTATATAAACGTTTTTACAGATAAATTGTTGGTTCTCATTGCGCAGCAGTACCCCCGGCAACAGACCACTTTCGCAAAGAATCTGAAAACCATTACAAACCCCCAATACTTTACCGCCTTTATTGGCAAACGCTATCACACTCTGCATCATAGGACTAAAGCGGGCAATGGCACCACAACGCAGATAATCGCCATAAGAGAATCCTCCCGGTAGCACTATGCAATCTTCAGCAGTAAACATACTTAGGTCGCTATCTTTATGCCAAAGCATTATAACTTCCTTTTTCAAATCATGCTCTATTGCATATTGCATATCTCTATCGCAATTAGAACCGGGAAAAACAACTACGCCGAATTTCATGTATAGTTAAGTTTAGGCCTCAAAAATAAGACAATGACTCACTGCGAATTAATTATTTTATTCAGAATATGGGGAATAAAGCCACTAATAGCTCATTTCCAATGTTATTTAACCTAATTAATGTTATTTTTTCTTTTTTTAGTTTTTAGTTTTTGTATTACTCTTAGCCTTGTATTACATGTAGTTTTTCTTCTTTTAGTTTTTATTTTTTTATTCTGCTTTTTTTACTTTTTACTTTAATCATGGCAGGCCTTTGGCCCCCGCTATCATTCCAATCTATTTTTTGCCTGTATTAAATACCCATTTAGGGAATAGGGCTAGGCAAAAAATAGGATTTTCCCTTCTATCGGTTTTGCAATACAAATACTCCATTATCCATTACCCTACTTCTTCATAAACTTCATCACCACACGCTGCCCATCTATTCCCTCAATTGTTATATAATAAATGCCAGTACAGCAATTGCAAACACAGAACCCACCATAGCCTTATAACCAAAGATTGGTTTACGGGAATTGGTAGATAAAATTTCGCCCACACCCATTGCTGGCAATAAAATGATGTAAACCTCAGGGCGCATCCCATCTAGGAATGATAGATGAGCAATTAAAATATTAGAATACTTGAATTATAGTATAATAAGCTGTTTGATTATTGCGATTATCAGGAGTAATACAAGGCAGTTTTTGCAACTTTATTCAGATGCTAAAGCAAAAAACCAATGAAATTGTAGTCCCAATAACGCCTACAAAGAATATCAATTTATCTACATAAACAACTTCAAAGCAATACCACTACTACTTTGTTTTCACTAGAAAATGTATTGCCAGATAACCTCCTACGGCAACAATGGCAAGTACCAGGATGGCTATTACAATCCAGTTTATATCCAGTGGTTTATGTTTCTGCAGTCTCTTTTTCTGTTGCTGGGTAATGGTTTTAAGTTTTTTGTTTAAATCACCTACTATATCGTTTATGGCATCCCTATTTTCCAGTTCATACAAGCCTTCTGCCGCATCGCCAACAAAGACAGAATTCGCCATAGCCTCTTCTACCATACGGGTATCAGCATCCGATAGTTTGCCTTCAGTATACTGCAGCAACATTTCATTGCTAATAGTATTGGGTGATATATGTTTATGTTCGTCCATTATTTGTTTACCTTCATTTTCTTATCCAGCAATATTTTAAGGTTACGCTTACCATTCTGAATATAGCTTTTCACTTTCATCATCTCGTACCCTGTAGCAGCGGCTATTTCCTGATAGCTTTTATCGTTCAGATAAAACAAAGTAACACAAATTTTTTGCTCCTGATTCAATTCCTCCACCGATTGTTTCAATAACACTACATCCTGATCCTTATGCAGCAGGCCAGCAATATCCAGATCTTCATGAACAGTAATGTCGGGCATCTCTTCGTGTAAAATTACTTTCCCTTTACTGCGCAACTGCATCAGGCAATGATTCTTAGCCACCAGGTACACCCAGCTTTTAAAATAAGTAACCTTATATTTTGCCAGCTCGGTAATAACTTTTAAAAACACCTGCTGAACAGCATCTTTTGCCTGGGTTTCGTTCTTCAGGTATTTCATACAAGTACCAAACAATAAAAGAGTATAGCGCTCCAGCAAAGCCCCCAACCATTCGTTGTTGCCGGATTGATAAAACTTGTTTAACAATTCCTCATCGCTGATATGTGAGTAGTTATCCTTCAAACTATTTTTTATAATGTTGCTTAAGCCCTGAGTCGTGAAAAATACATCGTGAGTCGTGAGCCGTAAATATACTTTTCAATGTAGATGCAGGAATGTTGAGAATCCACAAATTCAATTCATTAACGAATTAACGGATTGGCGAATTAACTAATTAAATACAAATTCAGAACCGCAGAGAACAGAGTTCTTTAATTGAAAATGGAAAATTGATAATTATGTATTAACGGCTACTTGAACTTATCTCCATGTATTCTACTGACTCCTATCTCCTCGTATCTCACTTGCCTCTTTGCCTAATGCCTCCTTCTAGTCTTTCGTACTCACCCCTTTAAACTGATGTACGGTTTCTTTAAACAATACATTGAAGGTAGTAAGGGTACCATAACTAGCAGTGATATACTGTTGCATATCTACCTTTTCTTCGTCAGTAAGTCCTTTGTGAGCGTTGATTTTTTGTTCTATCAATCTTAGTCTGTCACGCACCATTACTATCTTATGAAAGAAAGTTTCGATAGGCACTTCCTTTGACTGTAAATCGGAATCGAAAGGCTTTAGAATCATGGTACCTTTATTCCATTTCAAAGCCATAGGAACAATCTCGTAGTCGTGCAATCTTTGTTTTAATACATTCTCAACTGCCAGTTCAATATCGGCAAGGGTAACAGAAGTTACCTCTACACCGACCTCAGATCTTTCTATTACTTTTAAATCAGCATAGTCTTTACCTATGCTCTTGGCACCTGACTGCGATTTGAAATATATTACATAAAAGTCGCTTCCTAAATCCACTATGGTACCTTTCCCAAAACTTGGATGTTCTACTAAAGAACCAATTCCTAATAAATTGTTATCCATACTATTAATTTGTGTATTCTGTGTTTTACCAGTTAAATTGAATATCTAAGACTAAATCGGGGTGTAGGCTTTTTACTACCGGACAAGTGTGGGCAGTATTCTCCAGAATTTGCTTCTGTTTATCATCTAGGTTTAAATTTTCCGGGAAGAACAAATGAGCTTTCACCTCTCCTATTCTTCTGGGGTCTGCCTTCATTATTTTAGTGATTTCTACCTTGGAACCTTCCAGATTTATACCCATTCCATTGGCTTTAATGCCCATGGTGGTTAGCATACAGCTACCTACAGCGGTAGCCACAGAATCTGTTGGAGAAAAGCGTTCTCCTTTGCCATGATTATCAGTTGGCGCATCGTTTTCTACTATGCTCCCACTTTGTAAATGTGTTAATTCTGTTCTTAAATCTCCTTTGTAAATTACAATTGACGTCATAATTTGTATTTTGCGGTAAATTTACAAACGTAAAGCAAAAAGATGAAGCATTGTTTTCTTTTGATATTAATAATTTCTGCCCCCTTTTTGGTGAGTGCACAGTCCTCTAAAAAGGAACAAAAAAAGCAGGAACAGATAGCCAGAAAAAAGTATCTGGATGGTATAGCCAAAAAGGAAGAGGAAGGAGCCATAGTATTCGACAAACAGGATGTGTTTGGCATTAAACTAAACACGGATGGCTATGGACTATTCTTTGAGCATGGCAAGTTTATTACTATGAATAAGAATAAGCTTTGGTGGATAGAACTAGGAGAAAGAAAAGACCCTAAAGAGAAAAGAGGCACTCTTACAGATCCTAATGGGGTTGCCTATGGCAACTCGTTTATTTATGGCAAAATTAATAATTTTTACTACGCCAAGTTTGGTTTGGGCAATCAGTTTCCAATAGGTGGCAAAGCCAATAAAAATGGAATAGCTATTACTGGCATTTATGGTGGGGGAGGTACACTGGCAATGATGAAACCTTACTGTTTGCAGGTAGTGGATCCCAATGACCCAAACAATGAAATACAGATAAGATACCATGAGAATCCTTTATATGATTCTTTATTCCTGGATACTAAGAATATAAATGGCGGTTCACCTTTTGGATCTGGATTTAATAAGATTAGTTTTACACCTGGGGTATTTGCAAGAACGGCCATTCGGTTTGACTGGGAACATTTTAATACTGGCATTACAGCAATAGAACTTGGGCTAAATGCAGAAGTATACACACAGAAATTAGCGATAATGGCGCTTAACCCTAAAAACAATTTTTTCCTTAATGCGTATATATCTATGGTATTTGGAGGAAGAAAACTGCGATAAATAGTATAATATTTGCAGCCTGTTGAGATTTATAAATCACTTTTATTGAAGGAGATAACATTATGCAAGAACTACCGGTAATAAACAATACAGCTACAAGTACTAGAATCAAGAAACCCGATTGGTTAAGGGTAAAACTACCTATTGGGGAAAGCTACCGTCATGTAAGAGGATTGGTAGATAATCATAAATTACATACTATCTGCGAAAGTGGCAATTGCCCTAATATGGGTGAATGCTGGGGCGAGGGCACTGCAACCTTTATGATACTAGGCAACATATGTACCCGTAGTTGTGGATTTTGTGCAGTAGCTACTGGCCGACCAGATGCAGTTGACTGGGATGAACCACAACGTGTGGCAGAAGCTATCAACCTAATGCGTGTAAAACATGCCGTAATTACAAGTGTTGATCGTGATGAACTTCCTGATGGAGGTTCTATTATATGGTATAATACTATTAAAGCGGTTAAAGCACTAAATCCCGAAACTACGCTGGAAACACTTGTACCCGACTTTAGGGGCAATGTAGAACAAATAAACAAAATTATAGAGGCTGCCCCCGAAGTAGTAAGCCATAATATGGAGACAGTAGAAAGAATGACCAAAAAGGTTCGTGTACAAGCAAAATACCGTAGAAGTCTGGAAGTGCTTAAACTACTTAAACAAGGAGGTCGACGAACTAAGACAGGCCTTATGTTGGGAATAGGGGAAAGTAAAGAAGAAGTAATAGCAACAATGGCACACCTTGTTAATGTAGGTTGCGATGTACTTACACTTGGACAATACCTTCAGCCAACTCCAAAACATCTACCTGTTTTGCGTTTTGTACATCCTGATGAATTTGCCGAACTAAAAGAGATTGGCTATCAGCTAGGATTCGATTATGTAGAAAGTGGTCCTTTAGTTCGCTCTTCTTATCATAGTCAATCACACATTATTCCAGGATTTGGAAGAAATGAGTGGAAGAAATCGAATGCGTAGAATGTTACGAGAATTTTTATTCTTGAGAACACAATTATTGATATATATAGTTATTAATAAAAAGTCAGATAAAATATGAAGCTTTTTTCAGCAGCAATCCTAACTATCGGTATCCTTTTAGTTTCTTGTAGCAAACCTAAAAGCTTTGATTACAGAGGGGTGAAAAACATAAGAGTGCAGCAGCTTGGATTTGATAAGTCAAGACTATCCATGGATCTCATTTATTTTAATCCAAATAGTTTTGGCGTAAGTTTAAAAAAAGTTGATTGTGACATTTTTGTAGACAATACTTTTTTAGGTAAATACACCCTAGACACCTCATTATACATAGATAAAAAATCGGAATTTGTACTTCCGTCTTACATGAATGTAGACATGAAGAATGTATACAAAAACATATTCCAGGTACTATTCAGCAAAGAAGTAACTGTAAAACTTAAAGGCACTACAAGGGTTGGCAAATCAGGTGTATACCTTACTGTTCCTATTAACTTTGAAACCAAGCAAAAATTCACAATGCTATAGAGGTAAATAGACTAAGATAAATTACTATCCAATCCTTGTATTATTTGGCAAATACAGAGCCTGTTTCCTGCTTAAATTAGTTTAAAGATATTTGTCAATAAATTCTGGATACTATTTTGTCTCCACTAAATAAATAATAATGAAAAAAAATTTGCATTTGCGGCACTCTTAACCATTGTTTTCAGTTTTAATGCGTGTAAAAAAAGTAGTAGTACTAGTAGTTAATCAAACAACAACATAAATGATTCTAGTTGCACTGTTTCCCCAATCAAAGTTGGATCAGTTTCTACCTACAGCACAACTTCTAGTAGTTACACAGTAAACATTTATGGCAATTCTTCTTATAATGGCAAAAACTATTTTCCGGGAACTACCACTGCTGGATCATCAACAGCTACAGGATACATATACACAGACCCAACAAATGGTGATGATTGGCAAATGATTCCTGCAGTAGGTGATTTGCCACAACAAGAAATGATTTATTGTAAGCCAAGCTAGGCGGTAGGTAGCACTTGGAGCTATAATTTTACAAGTGTAAGCATGCCAACTACAGTATCTTATAGATATACTTTTTCTATTGTTAAGAAAGGCGTTAGTTTTACCTTAGGAACCAGTACCAATAATAATTTTACTCAATCGCATTGTATAGTAGAGACTCTTTATAACGGAGTTTCTATGGGAACTTCCTCTACTACTGATTATACCTTTGCATGTGATTGGGGACTAGTACAAACGCTACAAAATGGTAGCGTTTATTCTACTTTAACCGCATTTAAGTATTAATAGATTATCTAATACTTATAAAAGAAAAGCCATCCAGAAGGATGGCTTTTTCTATATTCAAAATCTCACAAAAATACTATTTAGCAGCAGCAAATCTTTCAGCTACTGTAGTCCAGTTTACCACATTCCAGAAAGCAGCCAGATAATCAGCTCTTCTATTTTGATATTTAAGGTAGTAAGCATGCTCCCAAACATCGGCACCTAAAATTGGAGCACCTTTTACTTCAGCTACATCCATTAAAGGATTATCCTGATTTGGTGTAGAAGAAACTTCCAGTTTGCCATCTTTAACCAATAACCAAGCCCAACCGCTACCAAAACGGGTAAGACCAGCAGCAGCAAATTTTTCTTTGAAAGCATCGAAAGAACCAAATGCGGCAGTTATAGCATCTGCTAATTCACCAGTTGGATGTCCACCAGCACTTGGAGCAAGGCTTTGCCAGAAAAAAGTATGATTCCAGTGACCACCACCATTGTTACGAACTGCAGGAGAAATAGTGCCTGCAACTTTTACAAGTTCTTCCAGCGATTTCCCTTCATTTGGAGTACCAGCGACCGCTTTATTCAAGTTGTCTACATAAGCCTGATGATGTTTTCCATGATGAATCTGCATAGTTAAAGTATCGATATGTGGCTCTAAAGCTTCGTGTGCATACGGTAATGGTGATAATGTAAATGACATAAAAGTTTATTTTTAATAATTAATTTAAATGCAAATGTATTGAGTGAAACAAGCAGAAGCTAATTTCAATAAAATAGTTTCCTAAATCGTAAGACTTAATGATTGTCAAGTTTCTTTCTCATTTCTCTTTCAGAAACCCCTAAATGATGAATGTAACCCTCAAAAAAAACATTTTGAGTCTGGTTGTGAACGAATACGTCACCGGTAATAAACTGGGCTTTAACTATATCTCCAACAGTAAGTTGTGTTGGTTCTAAATATTCTACAACAGAAAAAGTATCGTTATCGTGCTTTACAGCAAATGATTTTATTGATTGATTGATCATGGAAACAGTACCTATCATAGCTCATAGCCTTTGTACAAATATATAGAAATGAAATATTATCTGGTAAATAACAGTGTTTATATTTGAATTAAGTTTCCCTTTTTTCTTAACCATTTTACATTTATAAAGATTTTTTTAACTTATAAAAAGAATACCTAACTTATTGAATAGTAACTACTTCCTCTTTTGATTTTGTAGAAACACTAAGCTTTTTAGATGCAGTTTCTTTTACTTGCTTGGCAGTATAGTTATTCCCATTTAAAGCAATTACTTTATTTAAATCAGCAATTGCCAATGCGAAGCTCTTCATATGAAAATAGGACATACCTCTTTTAAAATAAAGTTCTTCGTTACCCAAATTGGCTAAGATTGCTTTATCAAAGTCTGCTATCGCTTTCTTGTATTCCTTTTCTTCATACAAACAAAGTCCTCTTTTAAGATAGCCCTCCAAATAATCAGGTACTAAGTTTAAATATTGATCATAGTTTTTTGCTGCCAATTTATACGCTTTCAATTCGGTAGCAATTTGAGCCATTTCCTTAAAAGTTTGAGCGAATTCCTTGTTTATTTCAGATGCTGTATTATAATCCTTATACGCTCCTTTCAGGTCTTTTGATAAGTATTTTATTTCTGCTCTTTTAATATACGCGTTCTCATTTCTACTGTTAATGCTAATAGCTTTATCAAAATCTGCTCTTGCTTCTTTATAAAGTTTCAAGTTACAATTGGTAGTACCCCTATCAGTATATGCTACAGAATTTTTAGGGGTTAAAGCAATTAACATAGTGTAATCCCTTTTAGCACTATCATATTTTTTTAACAAATTCTCAGCATATGCTCTTCTGGTATATAAGATTGGGTCATCATCAACTGATTTAATTACAACATTCAAGTCTTCAATAGATCCCTTAATATCGTTCATCTGAAATTTGTAATCTGCACGCTTTACGTAAGCCAACAAGTTGTCGGGATTACCTTTTATAGACCAGCTTTCTTTATCGATTAATATTCTAAGTTCATCATATCTACTAGTATCCATCACTTTATTCTGTGAATAAAGCGTTTGAAAGGATAATATTGTTGTTACTAAAAAGAGAAAGATGGATTTCATTTTGCTTACTTTTCTGAATTAAAAATATTTTACGTCATTACAACGTAAAAGACCCTCATTTTATTATTAAGAAAGTTCTTTATAGCCATTTTTTTAGTGTTTTGAAACACTATCCCTTATTTTTACGCACTAAATATAATTTGATTTTTATGGTAATGCGACTGTTTAAACTTGCAAAAGACTTTATTTTATATACCCGAATTCTCAGCATCTTCTCTCCTTTTAATAAGCTATTTCTGTTTTTGTATAATTTCAATACTATGAGAAGCTGGATTAGCAAAAACCAGGAAGATTTGCTAATGAATGATTTTTATGTATTTGAAAGACATTATGACAAAAGGTATGAAATGTTCGAAAAAATAATTCAACATTACGATCTTGACAAGTCCGGAGTATTATACCTAGAGTTTGGAGTAGCACAAGCTCTTTCCTTTAAATGGTGGATTAACCGTCTTAAGAATCAAAATTCTAAGTTTATTGGCTTTGATACTTTTGAAGGATTACCAGAAGATTGGGGTACCTTTTTTAAGAAAGGAGATATGTTGGGTAATATCCCAAACTTAAATGATGACAGAGCGACTTTTGTAAAAGGAATTTTTCAAGATACTTTGAACAATTATATAGATCAGAATAAAGAAGATGTAAAGGGAAAGAGAAAAATAATTCACATGGATGCAGATTTATTTTCTGCGACCATATTTACATTATCTCAGTTTTACCCTTATTTAAACAAAGGAGATATAATCCTTTTTGATGAATTTAATGTTGCTAATCATGAATATTTTGCTTTTAAAATATTCACTGAAGCATATTATGTAAAGTTAAAACCTATAGCAGCTATCAATAATTTTTACCAGGTTGCTTTTGTAGTTGAATAAAAACAATATGTAGAGCTTATATTTCTTATTGCTCTACAAATACTGAATCGGGGATATTCTGATTTATTTTATAGCTGGAAAATTTCATGGTAACCGAACCGGTAGTTTTATTGTTATCGCTAGTCTTTTTGGTAGTCTTTGAATTGATATCTACCGCTACCATTTTGGGTACTTTAAATTTTTTCATATCGAAACTAATAACCGATGAAGCAGGCATCCTGGTAGATACTTTATCATCGTAAACATTGATAATATCGGAAGTGCCATTTTCCTTAGTAGAAATCTGTGCTTTTAATATTTGTCCCTTTGCATTGATATAGAACCTGGCGGCTACTACTTCGTTATCTTTCAGGGGAACCATCTGTATTACGTTCACGCTTTGTGCTGCAATAGTTTCTTTGCCAATATACAATGGCGTAAAGCTAGTGGTATCGGCCATTATCTGCGGAATCTGATTTGGATTCTGTTTGGGTAAGAATGCAATGCCCTTGGTCTTAATTCTAAATTTGGCTGGCTTTTTAAAATACACTGTACCATCGACATTACCGATATTTAAACCTGGTATATCGAAGGCGAGATTGATATTGCAGCTATAGTCTTTAATAGTTGCATAAGCCAGATTGCACTGACGGATAATAGCTTTAGCATCCTGCGCCTGTAGCTGTGAAGTACCCAATATAAGTGCGATAAAAAGAATTAATTTATTCATTATATAAGTATGTCTTTTGTTTTAAAATGATACCAGCCAATGCCGGTAAAGAGTACGATATAAAATACTATGATGCCTACAGAAGTGGCTATATCGGTCCACTGCAGGGGATTGTAAAACATATCTCTCCAAACGATCATGTGGGTAGTGAAGAGGAATGGTTTTATATAATCGAAGAAGGGTATATCGAGGGTGCCGATGATGGTGAATACAATAATGGTGCCCATACAGATAATGATGGGTGTAATGGAATTGTTGCTGAATGCGGAGATGCAGAAGGAGTAACTGGCAATGAGCAAGAGGCTAAGGAAAGCGATGCCAAAAGCAGCCATATAACGCCATAGAACATCGGCACTGCGGATGACGGTAAGTGAATCGGATTTGAGGACTATCATATCGCCATTGCCGAATAATATGCGTCCTAACAACAAGGCCATTAGTCCGAGCCATAAGGTGAGTATGGCGGTATAAATAGCGGATGCTGTGTACTTGGCAAAGAAGATTTTTGTTCTGCTGAAAGGTCGGCCTGCTATGAGCCTTAGCGTACCATCGGCCGCTTCCCCACTAATAATATCGCCGGTAACAAATGCTATTAATAAGGGCATCTGCATTACAAGCATCTGGAGTACAATAAACGCTACGAGATTGCCATTGAGTATTTTTCCTTCAATATCAAAACTCTGTGAGAATGAGCTGAAAATGAAGCTGAGAAAGCCTTTGCCATCGGCCAGCATAGCCATTTGTATCAGCAGTACAATGATGGTGATAGCGAGTAGACCGATATAACTTCTTGGCTTTGCGGCTATCTTGAATAGTTCTACTTTAATAAGTTTTAGCATCGGTTAATGGGATTTAGTGAGGTTCATGTACAATTCTTCTAGCGGCTTTTTGTAAACAATGCTAATTACATTGATACCCTTTTCTACCAAGATTTTATTCACTACAGGTATGTCCTGTTTTTGAATGTTGAGTTCCAAAGTATTGCCATTCATATTTTGCTGCTGATGGAACTTTGTTAATGATAAAATACTGTATGCTTCTGTTGGGTTATCAACTTCTATTTTTACCAGCAGGGCTTTATTATAGAGCAGCTCTTTTACGGAACCACTTATGAGTGCCTTTCCTTTGTTGAGGATAATCATACTATCGGCTGTAAGCTCTATTTCATTTAGTATATGAGAAGCGAGCAATACGGTTTTACCTTCTGCTTTTAAACTAATAATGAAGTCTCGGAGTTCCACTATACCCGAGGGATCGAGACCCGTATTTGGCTCGTCGAGAATAATGAAATCGGGATTGTGGAGTATTACCTGTGCTAGTCCGAGGCGTTGTTTCATACCATGAGAATAGGCCTTTACTTTATCGTTCTCTCTGCCCTTTAAACCTACCTGTTCTATTACCTCTTCTATTCTTTTAGCGGTAATGTTTTTGCCGGTATAAGCACCGAGGATTTCCAGGTTCTTCTTTGCAGAAAGATAGGAATAGAAGTCGGGCTTTTCTATCAAATAACCAATATTGGAAAGGATAGCTTTTCTATTATACTGCAACTCCTGATTGAATATTTTAATGCTGCCACTATCATATTTTATGAGGGTAAGCAAGCAACGCAGGAGGGTACTTTTTCCTGCCCCATTGGGACCTAATAATCCATAGACTTCTCCCTTTTCAATGGAGAAACTAAGTCCGTCCAATGCATTAAAATTATCGTATGCTTTTACTATGTTCTCTACTTGCAATGCCTTCATAAGGATCTTTAATAAATCAATTCTGCACAAATATATCTCTTCGGTCAGGATTAATAAACAATGTAGGGGAGGGATTGTTTAAATGGGGAATACAAGGCAACAAGGCAACGAGGCACAAAGTGAATACAAATACAAAGAGAAAGGAGGTAGGAGTTAGGAGAATACACATTATTTGTATTGCTGTTGATTTTTGGGAAATAAAAAAGGCTGACAGTTTTGATGACTGTTAGCCTTTTTATTAATAGTGTATATTAAGTTGTTTTTTTTATAACCACTGACTGAATTTCCGGATGAAAATTGTTTTTACATACTGTGTAAGGAAACAGTAGCTTACCAATATTCCTATTAACCATGGGAAGTACATTAATGGTAGTGGTTGCATTTTCAGCATTGTTGCAAATGGGGAGAATGGAATATAAATACCAACAATCATGATAATAGAGGTAAGGATAATTACTGGTGCAGTAGCCCAACTCTGGAAGAACGGAACCTTACGTGTTCTGATCATGTGTACTATCAATGTTTGTGATAAAAGTCCTTCTATAAACCATCCACTCTGAAACAGGCTCTGATGTTCTACACTATTTGCTTTAAAGAAGAAGTACATTAAAGCAAAGGTGGCGTAATCGAATATGGAACTGATGGGACCTATGTAAACCATAAAACGGGTAATGCCGGAAGCATCCCACTTTTTAGGTTGCTCTATGAATTCTGCATCCATAATATCCCATGGAATAGATACCTGAGAAATATCGTACAATAGATTCTGTATTAATATCTGTACCGGCAACATAGGGAGGAAAGGAAGTAAGGCACTTGCCCCCAGCATGCTGAACATATTTCCGAAATTACTGCTGGCAGTCATCTTGATATACTTAATGATATTTCCAAAAGTTCTACGGCCATATATTACCCCTTTACGAAGTACCATTAAGTCTTTTTCGAGGAGGATAATATCGGCACTTTCTTTGGCTATATCCACGGCGGTATCTACACTAATGCCCACATCGGCATCTCTTAGTGCTGCGGCATCATTTATACCATCGCCCATGAAACCAACTGTATGTCCTTTGAACTGTAAAAGCTTTACTACCCTTGATTTTTGTACCGGACTTAGCTTAGCGAAAATAGATACGTTGTCTATCTGTTCTAAAAGGCTTTCATCGCTCATTTGTTCCAGGTCATTTCCCAGTATTACCTGTGTGTAAGAGATTCCAACATCACGGCATATTTTCTTGGTTACTACCTCGTTATCGCCAGTTAAAACTTTTACACTTACACCTAGTTTATGTAGGGCAGCAATAGAATCTTTTGCTGATGGTTTTGCAGGATCCAGGAAGCCAATAAAGCCAGTCAGTGTCATGTTGCTTTCGTCCTCTATAGAATAGTTCAAAGCACGTTCGTCGAATTCTTTTATAGACACCAGTAACACTCTTAGTCCTTCTTTATTTAAACGTTTAGAAATACTGAGGATATTGGCTCTCACCGTTTCATCGATAGGAATTACCTTGTCGTTTTCTATGTGCAACAATTTATCTTCGCCGGGATCGAAAGCATGACTACAGAGCGCAAGCATTTCTTCTACCGCACCCTTACAGATTAAGAGGTGTTTGCCATTCTTCTGTTTCAGAATAACACTCATTCTTCTGCGCTGAAAATCGAAAGGAATTTCATCTACTTTCTGAAAGTGTTCTTCTACTTTAAGGTAATCGAGTAACTCGCCATGTTCCAGTATGGCTACATCCAATAAGTTCTTTAAACCAGTCTGATGGAAGCTGTTCAGGTAAGCCCATTTCAGTACCTCATCATCATCATCGCCAAATATATTCAGGTGCCTTTCCAGTACAATTTTGTCCATGGTGAGCGTACCTGTTTTATCGGTACAAAGAATATCCATAGCACCAATGTTCTGAATGGCATTTAAACGTTTTACAATAACTTTTCTTTTACTCATTGTAACTGCTCCCTTTGCAAGATTTGCAGTAACAATCATTGGAAGCATTTCGGGGGTAAGACCTACGGCAACTGCAATAGCGAAGAGTAAAGCTTCCCACCAGTTATGTTTCACCATACCATTAATCAGGAATACCAATGGCACCATTATCAGCATGAACTTTATTAGTAGGAAACTAACTTTATTAACTCCTTTATCGAAACTTGTTTCTGCTCTTTTGCCAATGATGGATTTACTAAGAGAACCAAAATAGGTATAATTGCCAGTAGTTACAATCATGGCCATTGCAGAACCACTTACAACATTGGTACCCATAAAACAGATATTATCCAGTTCCAGGGGAGACTTAGTATTGGCATCGGGAATAGGTGCATTCCTTTTCTCGGTTGGCAAAGATTCACCTGTAAGCATAGCCTGGCTAACAAATAAATCCTTTGACTGAATAATACGGCAGTCGGAAGGAATCATATCGCCGGCTGATAATACAATGATATCGCCCGGTACTAATTCCTTGATATCAATTTCTACTTTACCACTATCTTTTCTAAGAACAGTAGCGGTAGTTTTTACCATACTTTTCAGTTGCTCGGCAGCCCTGTTACTTTTAAATTCCTGAAAGAAACGGATAAGCGAACTAATCATTACCATTACACCCACTACTATAACGGTCTTATAGTCTTTATCTTCTGGTTTTGCCAACCATACATCCAATATATAAGATATAGAAGCTATAATGACTAAAATTCCAATAAAGGGATTGATGAAAGCTTCTATCAGTTGTTTAATCCAGGAAGGAGCTTTTTCGTGATGAACTTCGTTCTGACCATATTTTTCCAGCTTTTCTTCCACTTCATGGTCTTCAAGTCCTTCAGGACGGCTTTCAAATTCAACGAAGAAAGAAACATTATCTATACTACTGGCAAGGCGAAGTTTTTTAGCGGAAATTTCATCCATACCAGGAGAGGCAGGAGTGAAAGGAAACTTGCTTATTATGCTATCTTTTAATGATTGAACCATTTTCTTTTACTTTTTGGAGTTAGTGTACCTTTTTTAATCATAAATGGTTTTATACAAAATAATAAACCAGATAGTTAAATAAACAAGGGAGGCTTGTCTTTGTTGGAGGGGTGGGTATACCACATAGTTATTAGGTTGGCTATTACGCGCGCCAATAGTAAATTAGTTATTGTCAGTACCCTTACATTAAACTGTTTCATCAAAATCATTTTGTTGCATGAACAATTTATTCAATCACTTTTACATTTAAAATCAGCTAACTAAAAGCAGGTCAAGAACCTACCTTAATACAGTTGCTATTTCCTATCAAGAAAAGGACGAAAGAATTAAAAGACCGTTTTGTTTTTTCTAAACCGCGGCAAAAGTAGCAGTTTTTGCAGAGATAGAAGCATGGGGCAAAAACTGTTCCTGAATAATCACTTCAAACATAATATATTATAAAATTCTTAATAATAAAATAACGTAACTGCTACCTTAGCGGCCCGATTAAAGGAGATTGAAGTAAAAATTGTACGTCACAATTAAATAACTTTATAGCATTTGGATAATAATATCCATCCAAACTTTAAGTAAATATTTTTATGGCTAGAATAATTTGTATTGATTATGGAGGTAAAAGAACTGGATTAGCCGTTACAGATCCTTTTAAAATAATTTCAACCGCTTTGACTACTGTAGAAACAAAGGAGCTGATTCCCTATCTTAAAAAATATTTTGAGCAGGAAAAAGTGGAACTGATTTTAATAGGAGAACCGTACAGTCTGGACGGGAGTGAGACTCATGCTACTCCCCTAGTAAGAGAAGCTATAAAGCAGCTGGAGAAAGCTTTCCCCCATATTCCAATAAAGACCGTAGACGAGACCTTTTCTTCTAAAATGGCTTCAAAGGCCATGGTGGAAATGGGTATGAAAAAGAAGGACCGACAGGTAAAAGGAAATATAGACAAAATAGCTGCAGCAATAATGTTGCAGGATTATCTGCAATCAACCACCTAAATTTGCCCACAATTAAACAAGAATAGTAGTTGTATGATTCTACCTATAGTAGCTTACGGAGCAGCAGTTTTAAGAAAGAAAGCACAGGAAATCACCAGTGATTATCCCAACTTAACTAAGTTGATTGAAGATATGTGGGAAACAGTATATGCCAGCAGTGGAGTAGGACTTGCCGCCCCTCAGATAAACAGGGATATCCGTCTTTTTATAGTAGACAGTGCTGTAATTTTCGAAAACCTTGACACAGAAGACGAAGGAAAACATGCTGATGGCCCAGGTATCAAAAAAGTATTTATTAATGCCAAAATACTGGAATATAAAGATGCAGAATGGCCTTATAACGAAGGCTGTTTGAGTATTCCAAGAATAAGAGAAGATGTAAATCGGCCAGCTACTATTGTTGTGGAATATCAAGACGAACAATTTGTAAAACATACCGAAACTTTCACGGGAATTACAGCAAGGGTTATTCAGCACGAGTACGATCATATAGAAGGTAAATTGTTTATAGATTACTTGAAGCCATTTAGAAGAAAATTGTTGGGTGGCAAGCTGAATGATATTGTAAAGGGAAAGATAAGGGTGGATTATAAAATGATATTTGTAAAATGAGAATAGTTACCGCCGTATTGTTATTGGTGGTACTTCCAGTAAGTATTCTTCGTGCACAGGATAGTACTGTAACTATAGAAAAAAAGGTAATAGCATTGTCGGATGTAGTTATTAGAAATAAATTTGATTACAAAACACTTATTCATCAGATTGTAAATGATACTACGTTTTATAAGGCGTTCCGTAATCTGAGAATATTGAACTATGAGTCGCTGAACGCTATTATGATGTATGGCAAGAATGAAAAACTTTTAGCCAGTCTGCACAGCAAAACCAAACAAAAAAGAAAGGACGGATGCAGAACCATGGAAGTGCTGCAGGAAGATACTACTGGTGACTTCTACAATAGCAATCATGGATACAATTATGTGACAGCAAACTTGTATGCTTCTTTGTTTTTTACAAAAGGGAAAGTTTGTAACGAATCCAATATAGTAAAGGGAGTTGCCTTTAATCCCTCTAATAAACAAGGTACCGAAAAGCATAAGGAGCAGTTGAAAATGCTGTTCTTTAATCCAGGGAAAAAGATACCTGATATTCCATTTATTGGCAATAAGCTGGATTTGTATGATGAGAATGCAGCCAGTAAGTATGATTATAAACTGGATGCCAGAAACTATAAAGGAAAATACTGTTTTACCTTTAGTATAGTACCTAAAACCAACTTATGGTTTTATCAAAGGAGTGGAATTGTAGTAGATGAAATGACTACTTACTTTGATGCTGCAACGCTGGAAGTATTGTACAGAAAATATACATTAAGCTACCATGCTGGCGTGTATAGTTTTAATGTGGATATGGAAGTAGAAATGACGAAAGTGAAGGAATTGCTTGTACCAGAAACCCTTCGGTATAAAGGGGAATGGAACCTGATATTGAAGAAAAAAGAGCAGGGTTCTTTTACTGCGTCATTATTTAACTTTAGCACTGAATAGCAATAGTTATGGATGTTAAATTTGAATGAAATAATTATACATACTCAAAAAATATTCTGCTGAACCGATTTAAACCCTTAATCTTGCATTGTTAATTTGAGTTCTAAAGCATTTTGTATCGATAATTTTTTCTGCTACGCATATTTCTGCTAATAGTTAGTTTCTGCTACTCTGCTCAGCCTCAAGTATTTTTTATTTTTTTATTTTTTTTACATGAACATTTATGTTTCAAATTTAAGCTTCGCTGTACAAGACGAAGACTTGAGAGATTATTTTTCTGAGTATGGAGAAGTTACTTCTTCAAAAGTTATTATGGACAAATTCACTAACAAAAGCAAAGGATTTGCGTTTGTAGAAATGTCTGATGACACTTCTGCAACTAAAGCAATTGCTGAGTTGAATGGTGCTATGGTAGATGGTCGTGCACTTCGCGTTAGTGAAGCTAGACCTAGAGAAGAAAGACCTGCTGGCGGTTCTGGTGGCTACGGTGGTGGCAACAGAGGCGGCAACGGCGGCGGTGGTTACCAAAAGAACAACCGTTGGTAGTAGTCTCTGACTAAAACTAATTAAAAGAGGAGTACAATTTATTGTGCTCCTCTTTTGTTTTAAGTGATATTATCAGCATCAATTATAGTATCATTATGAAGATAATGTTACTATTTATAAATAAAATAGGTTTATACGAGTTTAATAGTGTACTCTTACAGTATTAAATTGAGTTCGAAAGCAATCGGTAACGATATTTCTCTGCTACGTATTAACGCTAAAAGTCAGTCTCATCTACTCTGCTCAGTCTCAAATTTTATTCATTTATCAATTTTTTTGTATGAACATTTTTGTTTCAAATTTTGGCTTCTCCGTTCAGGACGAAGACTTAAAAGAGTATTTTTCTGAGTATGGAGAGGTTTCTTCTGCTAAAGTAATTATCGACAGAGAGTCGAATCGTAGTAAAGGATTTGGTTTTGTAGAAATGCCCGATGGCGCAGCAGCTAACAAGGCCATTGCAGAATTAAATGGTGCTATGATTGATGGTCGCGCTATTCGTGTAACGGAGGCTAGACCTAAAGAAGACAGACCAAGCGGCGGCGGCGGTAGAAGCGGCGGCGGCGGTTATCAAAAAAATAACCGTTGGTAGTAGTCTCTGACTAAAACGAATTAAAAAAGCGGAGTACAAGTAATTGTGCTCCGCTTTTGTTTTATCCCACATTACGCATTAGCGTTCTTTATGAAGGTTACAAATACAATAAAGACGAGTGTTTGAAGTATTTGAAAACGGTAATAGAATTCTATTGCATAATCTGGGTTAATCTTAAGCTATAAAAAATACGCTCTATCTCTTTTCAAACATCAATGCATTTGATTGCATTTTGCTGCTTGATGTTCTGATTAAGTAATTACCTTTTTGTAAAGCTGAAAAATTAATACTTAGTTCATTATCTCCTGCTATTACAGTTTGATTAAATTGTTTAATCACCTTTCCTGCTACATCGGTAATAGTAGTAGTAAGTGTGGTAGCTTCGGGAGCAAAAACAGTTAAGTTTATCTTACCATCAGTAGATGGATTAGGATATACTCTTCCAATAGTTAAAGCATTGTCTTTAGCTTGATTTATTACTACTATCTCGGAATAATAAACACTGCCGTTAATATCGATTTGCTTAATACGATAGTAGTTATTACCTTGTAAAGGTGAATTGTCTATAAAACTGTAATTCAATTCAGTATTGCTGGTTCCATTTAATGTTTTAGCGTTTTGTTTTCCAATACCAGCAAACTCTTTAACATCTGTTGAACGTTCTATCTCGAAATAGCTATTATCTTTTTCTTCGTATGTTGTCCAGGAAAGTTTATTGAAAGTCCCAGACTTTGCAGCTTTAAAATCAAGGTATTTCACTGGCAATGTACCAGTAGCACCAATCTTTACATTGTCTATCAGAATATTGTACCCATATCCACTGGTAAATAAGAATCCAATCCAGATACTGTCTTTATTAGCCACAGCAGCAGGTAATGACAGGAATACTTTTTGCCAGCCATTGTGCGTACTATCCAGCGCTGGTTTGGTAATATTAGTACTAGAGCCAGGCACGGATGTCCAGGTTTTGTTATCGGTAGAATATTGTATTGTAATATTATCGTTTGATGCTTTATGACCATTGGTTTGATAATAGAAATAATACATATCTACCCCTGACAATCCCTTGGTAGTTAATTCGGGCATCTTTAACCTTATTGCATCGTAAGGATCGCAAGTATAACTGTTGAAGCTAACAAAACGGTCGCCCTCCTGAGGACTAACATTTGCAGTAGGAGTATTGGTAGGATTTGCAATACTTGGAGTAAGCACTATATTCGGGGTGATAGGAGTAGAAAGAATTGAAGTATCTCTAACCTGGTCTTGCGACAAACATTCCAGTTGAGAAGTATTGGTATTGAAACCCATTATTAATGGCAATGTAGAAGGCTGATGGGTAATATGAATAGTATCTACATTGGAAAATGCAGAATCTAATGAATTTGCACATGTTGCCTTTACTCTATAATAAGTAGTTCCATATAAATTACCGGTAAGATAGGTAGAAAGAGAATCGGCAGTACCGCCAATTACCGATGTCCATGGCCCAGTAGGAGAACTTGCTTGTTGCCATTTAAGCTTAATACCATTTTGTGCGGAATAGCCTGTTACATTTAGTGCAGTGTAGCTTCCCTGACAAGCATTAATTATAAATGGTACAGTACCTGCATTGGGCACCCCTGTACAACTTGTTCCGCTGAAATACAGAATCATTGAAGGGTGTTGTGATGCCGAGTTGCTTAAAGTTGTTGAACTTGGAACATTAGTAGTTCCGAATACATATTTTGCTTGATTGTTTGCATATGCAGAAACGTTTGAAGTTTTATCGTAACCCCAAACTACTTCGCCTGTTGTAGCAGAAGATTGAGTATATTCAAATAAAAATTCAATATTACCACCTGCATAAACAAAATTAGTAGATAAAGGGAATTTTTTCAATCCATAGCTTCCACCAATAATGCTTATAATATCGGTACTACTTCCATTATAAACCAAGGTAGCAGAAGATGTTTCAGCAGTCCAATCCAGATTTGCAGCACCAAAATCTGTAGCAGTAGTGTTTTTCATATATATTTTAAACGAAACAGTACCAGAAAGTGCGCCAAAAGTAAAACTTTGAGTACCCCTGGGGAAACTTATCATATTAATTACCGAGCCTAATGGTAAAGATGAATAGGTAGACGAAGGGTAAATATAGGCATGTCTGTTCCACACAGGCCCTGTAGTAAGGGTCATCATTGGTCCGTACGTATTACTGGCACTTACGTTTCCACCAGCACCACTATTGGAACCTAATGGTATAGAATCTGTCTGCGCATTTATGCAGTTAACCATAATGACTAATAAGGCAATGAGTAATTTTTGTTTCATTGTTTTATTTAATTTAAATAATATAATTGAAATCCTCCCTACAATATTGTAATAACTATTGAGGCTGTAAATATATAGAACTACCTATTTACAGAAAATATATAGAGTCCTTTTTAACTGAAAATGCTGTATGGAGAAGGGTTTAAGTCATTTAACGTTTAAATCGTTTAACGGAATACAGTGAACCACGGAGGAATAACATGCTAATTTGAAAATTTGTAATGAATACATAATAAAAATACAGAGCGCAGCTACTGTATTCTCCTGTCTCCTATCTCCCTTATGTATTACAGCTTTTAATCTCTGCAAACAGTCTTTCCACGTCTTCTTTTTTGCAAAGCTGTGTACCTTCATTTAATGTGGCGGCTGTACCGCAGGCTACACCATAACTTAAGGTATCTTTCCAGTTCCAGTTATTGGTAAGTCCATATACAATTCCAGCTACCATACTATCGCCTGCACCCACCGTACTTTTTACTTCTACCGAAGGGGAAGGAATATGAATGTATTCATCCTTCGTAACTATAATAGCCCCATCGGGGCCCATGGAAATAGCCATTGCCTGGCAGGCACCGCGGGCAATAATAGATTGAGCGGCTTCTTTGGTTTTATCGAGCGTTAATTCTTCTTTGCCATAGAGTGCACTTAATTCGGTCAGATTGGGCTTAATCATAAATACCCCTACATTGATAGCATGCTGCAGTGCCTCGCCCGATGTATCGATAATTAGTCTTGCATTTTTAGCTTTAGCAATCTTTGCTACCTGTCCGAAGAAATCCATTGGTACTTCGGGCGGTAGACTACCACTGGCAATGATATAATCGAAATCTACCTGCTGTTCCAGTAACTGAAGGCAGAATTTCCATTCCGATTCTTTGATAGCAGGGCTCACCATACCAAAACGAAACTGTAAACCAGTAGATTCTTCTACAACGGTAAGATTGGTACGGGTATTACACTCGATAGGCACCACTACCGATCCGATGCCTTCTTTTGCTAATAATTGTTGTAAGTGAGAACCTGTAAATCCACCTGCCAGATAGATAGGCGTGGTGTGCGTGCCTAAATGAGACAGTGCACGGGATACATTGATACCGCCGCCGCCTGGCTGATAGATAGGATGGGAACAACTTAACTTTTTTTCGGGAACCACCTTTGCAGTATAGGTTGTTTTATCGATAGCAGGATTGAGTGTAAGTGTAATAATCTTAGCCATAAGCATATTTGTTTTTGGAAAGGGCAAATTTAATAAGGAACCAGAATGAAAATGAACAATTCTATTTGTGCAATTATAAATATCGCCACTTTTTAAAGTAATATTAGTACTTAAAAATATTGTATTAGTATAAAAAGAAGTTCTATTAGTATTAAATGAATTTAAATAAGTATAAAATGAAGTTATATTAGTAAGAAATAATATTAAATAAGTATAAAATGTAGTTGTATTAATACTTAAAGATATTAAATAAGTATGAAATGAGGTTGTACTAATAC
>Ga0208259_1000158_pt1 | contig 25716 bp, 18 predicted proteins | sample CryBogCBH22May08_FD_184618 | JGI IMG/M metagenome (GOLD analysis project Ga0208259, IMG submission 184618) | Freshwater microbial communities from Crystal Bog, Wisconsin, USA - CBH22May08 (SPAdes) | ecosystem: Environmental > Aquatic > Freshwater > Lake | place: Crystal Bog, Wisconsin, USA... | reverse complement strand
TATATAGGAAACATTTTTTCCTATATATTTTTTGTAAACTCCTCCATAGGAATTTTATTTTCCTGCATAGGAATAATATATTCCAATGTAATAATCTTTTAATCTTGTATAGAATTAGTTTCAAACTGACTATATCAGTTACTATTTATCATTAAATCAATTATAGATTGATAAATTAATGTTTAATAAACGTGCGTTTAATATATATATCCACGAAAATTGAAACGTAATAAATAGAAAATACTTTCCATTAGTAGATTAATCTATTCGTAAACTAATAAAATGTTTCAGGTAGTATAAAAAACAATATGGTTATGAAATTAATTATAAAAAAAGCCTTCAAAAGCTTCCACTCTCTTGAAGGCAAACATTCCAATAAGACATAAGGTAGGTGCTGATATTAGTACTTACGATACTCCTCTCCAATTTTTATAATCAACAAAATCTTTATTTATTCGCGTGTTCTCTGTTTTGTGGGTTGATCATATGGTTTGCCATATCAATGCTCAATCCACTCTTCACTAGATAATCTATCAGGTATTCGTTATTTTTTAATTTAGCTAGTTTATTAGTTACTCTTTCCAATAAATTATCAATAGCTACATCTACTTTATCGGAGGCTGTATCCTGTATTTTTGAATTTCTAGTATTTGGTTTCATAATGATATATTTTAAATATGGATAATGGTAATAATGATTAACGGTAAAGATTCATAGCAGCAGCATCTTTGCAAAAAATAATCTGAGGATTGTTGTTGTACATATCTACAAAATCGCCTGCACTACTTTGATCTATTGAAACTGAATAACTTGCAGAAGCATCTACAGCCTTGTAAGGATTTCTCCATAATAAAGCATACGCAACTGGCATATTGTTGATAGCAGGAAGGAAAGCTTCTGTCCACCATTTTGAGTTAGGAATATTTTCAGCACCAATTTCAGTAATAGCAGCAACTTTTCCGAATTTATTTGCAATAGCAGATAAGTTTTTGCAATTTGTTCTAGTCTTATTTATAAATGTTGACATTTCACTATAAGAGTTTACCCTTTGGTAAATATCAAAACCAATAATATCGACATAGTCTTGTAAAAATTTCTTTCCAAAAGATTCGGCAGTAAAACCATCGTTAACAGAGAATGCAAATAGTATATTGTGTAATTGTCTTTCGTCTCTTAAATAAGTAACGGTCATTTTCCATAACTGTTTGTATTCTTCATCACCACATGCTCCATTATCCCACCAGAAACAATTATTTAAATTACTTTCATGAAAAGGACGGAAGATTACTGGAATCAAAACGCCATTTACTTTTAAATCGCCAATAAAATCCGCTACATAACTAAGCCATAGTTTGAAAGTAGCCTTTACTGATGGTTCGGTTAAAATTGCATGAACAGTTTTAGGGTTACAATCATTAAATCTACCTCTGGTTAATGGATTATCGCAATGCCAGCTAATGGTATTTATTCCGCCATTGTTATAAGCTGAAATCATAAATTTTTTAAGGTCATTCTTTAAAACACCATTGATAAGGTAGTTTAAAGAATCTGGATAATATTGTCCTAAATCCCAACCAAACAATGCAGGCAAATCTCCCACTACATCTTTAGTATCGCTTACATGCATATTACCTTTATTAGCAGTATTGTATCTCCAGGTAGAACCATACGCTAAATCGTCCTGATGTCCGAACAATACTTTTTTATTTTCACCCAATACGATCATGTTATTAAAAAGCATTTTGGTTTCTCGGGTAGCTTTCACATCTATAGGTAATAAGATATTTTTCTTAATAATTGTACTAGAAGTTGAAGTATTAATATTGATTTTTTTACCAAGCGTTTTGATACCGCCCGATGCGTTTGAAATGCTTGCTAACATTAGTAGCAGCATTGTTAAACTGGTGATTGGAAGAAGATTTTTCATGTTGATATTTTTTCGAATTCTATTGGATATTGTTGCTTTCGACAGTACAAACATCGCTCGACAAATGCTCTTACACAATAGCAAAACATGACAACTTCATGTAGTATTAAAAGGTTGTAATGTCTTACAGCTTATACAAATAGAAAAGCGTATACAACCCAAAAAAGAGTTGTTTTAAAAGCGATTTTTTAAACAAGAATTTCAACTTATTTTATTCAATTTTGCTTTTAAAGATGAATTTATTGAAATTTTAATGCAATAAATTACAATATAACAGTAGTAGTTTAATACAGAAATGTGTAGTTATGTGTTAATAAAATCAAAAGGTTATAGTACATTTAAACAATGTATTTTAAGATATATTTAGAGTCTATTTGAATAAATTTATGGTTAGTTTATTATGTTAATCAAGGTCAAAATAATATAAATAAATTGCATTTTATTCTTATAAATAACCCAATCATCATGAAATTGTCAAATAACTACATAAGGTAAGTGTTTGTTTAAGCATTTAATTAAATAATTAAATTATATTCGCCCAATAGACAATTATCATCCTTTATTAATCATTTTGCCTTTATGATAGAAAACAGAATTCTTACACAAATTCTAAACCAGTCAGGCATTGGCTATTGGGATTGGAATTTAAAGGAAAATACAACATTAATAAGTGATAATTTACTTTCTATTTTTGGATATACTGAAGGTGAGCTTTTCCCTATTGGCTATAATATTACTTATCTGAATAAAATTATACTTCACGAAGATCTAAACCATTATCAAACGCTTTTAGATTTATTAATTAATGATAATAATACCTCTAAAATCGACACTGAATTAAGATACTATCATAAAAACGGTACAGTTATCTGGTTACAATCTACAGCTCAGGTAATTGAAAGAGATGAAAATAACAAAGCTATTCGTATAGTTGGATCACACAAGAATATTACTACTCTTAAAAATCAAAACGAACTACTTCAAAAAGAGTATAATGTTCTTAAACTTATTTTAGACGATTTACCTCAATCTGTTTATTGGAGAGATAAAGATTATAAATATCTTGGCTGTAACAAGTCTTTTGCAATCTCATTAAGACAAAAAGATTCTACTCATGTTATAAATAAAACAAATTATGATTTTGATCATTTAAGTCCGGAAGACATTGAGATGTACCATAAAGAGGACAATGAAGTATTATCTAATTCAAAAGCCAGACTGCACTTTATTGGACAGATAGATAATCATGAAGGCAAAAAAATTTGGGTGGATAGTTCAAAAGTTCCTTTGAAAGACAATCATGGAAAACCTTATGCTGTACTTGGAATTTTTAGCGATATTACTGAACACGAAAATATTAAAGCAGAATTAATCAGAACAAATAAACTTTATAATACGCTTAGTCTTATTAATGGTCTTTTACATAAAATAGACTCCAAGGAAGACTTATATACAAATGTATGTAGAATAGTTACTGAGGTAGGAGGATTTCAACTAGCCTGGATAGGTGAAATTGAAGAAAATGAAATAAAGGCAAAAGCTTATGCCGGCAGTCCTGTTGATTACTTAAAGAGCATACATATTACTACTGTAGAGGGAGCGTATGGTTTCGGTCCAACAACTAAAAGTATACTTCAAGGTAATAAATACATTTGTAATGATTTTTTTGCAGATATAAATGCCCATCCTTGGAGAGAAGCAGCTATAAAATCAGGTATAAAAGCATCGGCTAATTTTCCAATTAAGGTCAAAGATAAAACGATAGGCTCCCTTACCGTTTATGCCAATGCCGTTAATTACTTTCAAACCAAAGAAATATTGTTGCTCGAGGAAGTAGCCATGTTAATCACTTTTGGGTTGGAAGAACTACATAGAGAATCTTACAAGAAAATTGCCGAGCGTAAGATTAAACAGTTAGCTGATATCATTGAATATTCTAGTACGTTTGTTGCCATTTCTACACCAGATGGAAAAGATGTTTATAAAAATAATGCATTCAAAAAAGCCCTTGCAATTGAAGGTCTAGATGTTACCCAATTTCATTTTAATGATTTCCATACCCCTAAGGCTAAAGAAATAGTTGCATCCGTAATAAATTTAGTAATGGAAAACGGTATTGCAACTTTTGAAAATGAACTAATTAGTAAAAAAGGGCATGTAATACCAGTTCTCCAAACTATTATGTTGCATAAAAATGATAATAACGAGCCCGAATTTCTATCTACAACTGCTATTGATATCAGCGATCTAAAGAAGAAAGAAGAAGAACTAAAGAAAATTGCAACTGATTTACGATCTTTATCTAATCACTTAATTACAGTAAGGGAAGAAGAAAGAAAAATAATAGCCAAGGAAATTCATGATGAATTAGGTCAAAACTTAGCGATATTAAAAATGGACGCTGCCTGGATTAGTTCGCATTTAGGTGGCGACAAACAAAAAATGCAGGAAAAAATTCAACAATTCAATGAGATTACAGATGAAACTGTAAAAACTAGTAGAAGGCTTTACAATTCTTTATATCCTCAAATGATTGATGACATAGGTTTAGTTGGGGCAATCAAATGGCATGCTAATAAGTATTATGACAATAATGAAGTGAAAATTAATTTTAATACAACTTTGGACGAAATTAAACTTCCCCCAGGAAACAACCATGTATCATTGGTACTTTTTCGTATTTATCAGGAGTGTTTTACTAATATTATGCGTCACGCAAACGCAAAAAGAATTGAGATTAGTATTCATATTAATCAAGGATTTATCAAATTGAAAATTCAGGATAATGGGAAAGGCTTTATTGTAAACGAAGTAGACACTTTAATACACCATGGATTGATTGGAATGAGAGAACGGGTAAATGCTTTAGACGGCACTATGAATATACATTCTGAACTAGGACAAGGAACAATTACTAGCGTATCAATTCCTTTAGTTTAATATTTCATTACTCACTTCTGTGCACTTATTGTAGAAAAATCTCTACCTTAATAATAAATTAAGCATCCCAAAATCAAAAATCTACTATTTTTAAAGTATAAATCATAGATATAATCTACTAGAAAAACATGAAAGGAGTTAACAAAGTAATTTTATTAGGCAATCTTGGGCGTGATCCAGATGTTACTTTTATTGAAGGCAATATCTGTGTGGCTAAATTTAATCTAGCTACCACAGAGTATTATCGCGATAAAAATGGAGTAACACAATCCCAGACAGAGTGGCACAATGTTGTATTGTGGCGAGCTTTAGCTGAACTGGCAATTAAAAGTTTAAAAAAAGGAAGCTGTATTTATCTGGAAGGTAAACTGAAGACTAAAATATGGGAAGATAAAACAGGTCAAAAAAAACAAGCTACTGAAATAGTCGGAGAAAGTTTTATCATGCTCGATAAACGTCAAGACCTTTTTCAGCAAAATGCAGGCGATTCTTTCCCACTTAAAGGGGATAATTTGGATACACAAATAGTACCTCCTCCCGAGGAATCTTTACCTTTTTAATTATATTAATAATATAAAAGATATTTTTGCCACCACTGGTTGTATTATTTATCGCAATAATTAATAAACCTTATTATTCATTAAATTCAAACAAATTGGATTATCACTCGATAATTAATTCATTTCAATTGTATGCGCTCATCACTGTTCAGAGCACATCTTTATTCGTATTTTTACTGATTGGATTAATTTTTTGTTCTTTCATGCTCAGTGGAGCTGAAGTTGCTTTCTTTTCCTTAACACACAAGGATATTAACCTGCTAAGAACCAAGCAGGACAATAGTTTCAAGAGAATTGTTGAGCTACTCGATCAACCTAAAATACTATTAGGTTCTTTGCTTATAGCCAATAGTTTTATCAATATCGCTATTATTGTAATCTCAAATATTCTGATTGGTAATCTATTCGATTTTGGCAGAACTTTTGCCTTTGTCGAGTTCATAGTTAAGGTAGTAGCGGTTACCTCTTTACTGCTGTTATTTGGCGAAGTAATGCCTAAAGTAATGGCTACGCAAAACAACGTTCGTTTTGCAAAAGATGTAGGCCCTTTTATCGAATTTGTCAATTATTTATGCAAAAGAGCCAGTGGATGGCTGGTTAAATACACCGATTTAATCGAAAATAAACTGTCAAAACGTTCTAATGGTTCTTTCACCAACGAAGAATTATTACATGCTATAGATATTACCGGAACAGATACTTCGGAAAATGAAAAAAACATCCTGAAAGGCATATTGAACTTCGGAAACATCACCGTAAAACAAATCATGAAGACCCGTATGGATGTTCATGGGGTGGATTATAAAATGTCTTATAATACCCTTATTAAAAAGATCGAGGAACTACATTATAGTCGTTTACCAGTATTTAAAGAAGACCTTGATGAAATTGCTGGTATCATCCAGACTAAAGATTTTATTCCTTTTTTACATGAAAAAGAAGACTTCGACTGGCATACATTAATTCGTCAGCCATATTTTGTACACGAGCAAAAGCTGATTGAAGACTTACTGAAAGACTTTCAAAGCAAACATATTCACTTTGCCATTGTAGTAGATGAGTTTGGTGGTACTAGTGGAATTGTTACCCTTGAAGATATTTTGGAGGAAGTAATAGGCGAGATAAAAGATGAATTTGATGAAGAAGAACATAGCTACAAAAAATTGGATGAATACAACTATATCTTTGAAGGCAAAATGATGATAAATGATGTCTGTAAAATCATGGAATTACCTGCCGACACATTTGATGTAGTAAAGGGAGAAAGTGACTCTGTTGCAGGCTTAGTGCTCGAAATTGCCGGAGATATTCCTGTAAACAATCAGATTATTCCTTGTGGCGATTTTGAATTCATGGTAATTGAAATGTATAAAACAAGAATCGAAAAATTAAAGATTACCATCAAACCGCAATTAATCGATTAGGTTAATTTTTCCGCAAATAATATGCATTCAAAAATATCTTTAATAATTATTGTAACAGTAGCAGCAGTATTTTTTTCCTGCAATAGTACGTTCACCCCCAAGCCAAAAGGATTCTTTACAATAGATTTTCCCGAGAAAAAATATACCTCTTTTAATAAAGAAGGTTACCCCTATTCTTTCGAGTATCCTGTATATGCACAGGTAATTAAAGATTCAACTTTCTTTGGAGAAGCTACCGAAAATCCTTGGTGGATCAATGTTAACTTTCCGCAGTTCAATGGTAAAATATTTGTAAGCTATAAAGAAATAGGTAAGAATAAATTTGAGAAGCTGGTCAACGATGCTTTTACCCTTACCGGAAAGCATACCGTAAAAGCTACTGGTAAAGAAGATTCCTTGATGGTTAATAAAAATGGAGTGCACGGAATGTTCTTTAAAGTACTGGGCGATGTAGCCACTTCTTATCAGTTCTTCCTCACCGATTCTACCAAACACTTTCTCTATGGTGCCATGTATTTAGAAGCCACACCAAACAGTGATTCTTCAAAGCCTGTCAACGAATTTATCCTACAGGATATGAAGCACCTAATAGCAACTTTTAACTGGAAAAAATAACATATTTATTGAACAGTAAAAGTATCAGTAAAGCTTTTTTTACTTTTTATTTTTACCTTTTTACTTTGCAAGATGGGTCAGAAAAAACTAATTCGTTTTAATGAAATAAAAACTTTCGATAATGTTCTGGAACGTCCTTCCGATATGAAAGGAAGATGGAAAATCCATTTCAACAATCCTCATCCCATTACGCTGGAACTGGCTTGTGGCAAAGGAGAATACACAGTAGGTCTTGCCAGAATGTATCCCAACAGAAACTTTATTGGTGTAGATATAAAAGGCAATAGAATTTGGAGAGGTGCCAAAACTGCTCTCAATGAAAAACTATCCAATGTTGCTTTTTTAAGAACAGGCATTGATAAAATTGCTGACTACTTTTCGGTTGGAGAAGTAGCAGAAATATGGATCACTTTTCCCGATCCTCAACTAAGAAATTCTAAACATAAAAAACGACTTACACATCCAAGATTTCTTCGTTTATACCAGTCTATTTTGCAGCAGGATGGCATAGTAAATCTGAAGACTGATAGTCCAGATTTATACCATTTCACCAAGACAGTTATCAATCTTTACAACATAGAGGTATTGGCTGATCTGGATAATGTTTATGCAGAAAATAATATACCGGAAGATATTAAAATTAAAACTCATTACGAGCAACTGGATATTGCAGGAGCCAAACGTGTACACTATCTTTCTTTCAGAGTCAACAAGGATTTGCCCAATGAAAAAGATGAAGTATTAAAGCAATTAATCCATGACAAAGACTGAGTCATTTTTCCTCGATGTATTTGAGGTGGTTAGATTAATTCCCAAAGGAAGAGTAACTAGTTATGGTACTATAGCAAAGTATCTTGGAACTGGTAAGTCTGCCCGAATGGTTGGTTGGGCAATGAATGCATCCCATGGTCAGCAACCCAAAGTGCCTGCTCATAGAGTTGTGAATAGTAAAGGACTACTGACTGGCAAGTTTCACTTTACCGATCCCAATCAGATGCAAAAATTATTAGAGAAAGAAGGTATAGTTGTAAAGAGTGATCAAATAAAAGACTTTAAAACCCACTTCTGGGATCCCGCCATTGAATTAGAAATAGAATAACAGCATACTAATCTTTTTGAATTGGTTGCATAGCAATTTTCATCTGCCACTATGCTTTTCATTTTACTTTTTGTTTTTTACTTTTTACTTTGGAATTAAGGAAGTATATCCTCAGTCTCCAGATAGTTCAAATCTTTATAAAAAGTTTCTTCAGTAAAGAATACTGCTACAATAGCTATTATCATAACAATCGATCCAGTAAATATAGCACTATGAATAATATCTACTTTCTCATGTTCTATGAGAAAATCTTTAAAAAGTAAATTCATCAAAGGCAGTGCACCCCTTACCATATTGGGTATAGTAGTAGCTGCTGTGGCTCTTAGGTTGGTGCCAAATTGCTCGGCACCCATGGTAACAAATATGGCCCAGTAACCTGTAGACAACCCAAGCATTGCACACAAGAAATACATAGTATTATTGCTATGATTAATTGTAGGATTAAAGTAAGCAAAAGCAACCATTAATGAAAAAGCGTAACAGATATAAAATACCATCTTTCTGCTCTTAAACCACTGACTTACAAAGCCTGCAAGTATATCCCCAATTGAAATAGCAATATAACTATACATAATAGCCCTTCCTGATTCCAGTGTTTTTTCTCCATACAAAGCAAAAGCAAACTGATTACTCAGATTGATAAGTATCCCTATTACAAACCAGGTAGGTAAGCCTATAAGAATGGCCAGTATATACTTTTTAAACCTTCTTTTCTGCGTAAAAAACAAAAAGAAATTTCCTCTTGAAACATTTGATTCCTTTACTTCTTTAAACATACCACTCTCTGCCACAGATACTCTAAGTAGTAATAATAATGCTCCTAGTCCACCTCCAATTTTGTAACATAAACGCCAGTCACCAGATAATTTATATACAAAATAAGCCGCTACAGCACCACTTAATCCTATACCTGCGACCATAGAAGTGCCAATACCTCGTTTATGTTTCGGAAGTAGTTCACTCACTAATGTAATACCTGCTCCAAGCTCTCCTGCGAGGCCAATACCTGCTATAAATCTGCACCAGGTATATCCTTCAATACTAGTTACATAGCCATTATAAAAGTTCGCTACAGAATATAGTAAGATAGATCCAAACAGTACACTCAGTCGTCCTTTTTTATCGCCAAGTGTTCCCCAGACGATACCACCAATCAGCAAACCAACCATCTGATGGTTGATGATGCTGGTACTGGCATTTAACTGCTGTGCAGCATCCAGTACACCCAGACCCTTCAGACTGGGAATTCTAACAATCGTAAATAATAGTAGATCGTATATATCTACAAAATAACCTAAAGCCCCTATGATTACGGGAATAGATAATACTCCAAAATGTTTTTGTTGCATGGCAGCAATTGTTCCTTTAATGATTGCAATAATAAGCTGTGAAGCCCTCGTTCTAATGCAACAAATTTAATAGAAAATGTTTCACAATAGTTATTAGCTATATTTCTTTCTACGTGATCTAAATTGCATTACGATTTAGAACTCCTTTTTAAATTAATAAAAACACTGTTTAAACTCTTGAAATTTTATTTTATGAATGCTGATTGTTATACCAATTCAAACCTCGCTAATATTGTAGTTTATTTGTAGTATCAAGGAACAAATAGTTATTTCTCAAATGATTAAATTTAAAGCACCAAAGCTGCATCATAAAATACTCAGGATTACCAGTTTGGTCATGGCGACTATTCTGTTAACTATGTTTTTGCTGCCCATTATTTTTCCCGATACTTTTTCTAAGGACATTAAGGAATGGACCAATAAAAGTATTAATGGAGAATTGAATTTTTCTAAAGCCCGTCTCTCTTTTTTTGCTCATTTTCCTTCACTTACTCTTACTCTTTACAACTTTAGTTTAAAAGGGTCTTCCCCATACGAAAAAGACACCCTTGTTTATGCCAAAGAACTCGCATTGGGTATCAACCTTAGGTCGATAGTTTCCAAGAAGGTAACTATTGATGAGATATATGTAGTGAATGGCGATATTGATGTGAAAGTAGATTCCATGGGAAGAGCAAATTACAATGTATACAAATCGGATACTACCAGGACTGTAGCAGATACTACTGCTGGAAATACTGAATTAAATATTGCAAGAATACAGCTTAAAAATACTAATGTCAACTATAACGATCAGTCATTAAAAATAAAGGTAATTGCTAAACGACTCAACTATATTGGTAAAGGAGATTTATCAAAAGAAATATTTGATCTGGCTTCTAAAATAGAAATTAGTTCCTTCGATTTTACCTATAATAAAGCACACTATATTGGATCTAAGAAGATCAAGGCAAATTTGATTACTAAGATTAATACCACATCTCTGGAGTTTATATTTCAAAAAAACGATATCACGCTAAATAAGCTTCCAATCGATTTTAAAGGTAAGTTCGAATTCCTGAAGGATGGTTACAATCTCGACTTTAATGTAAAAACGGTAGATGCAGATTTATACGATGTATTGGATGCAATTCCTCCAGCTTATGCTCCTTGGGTTAAGAAAATAGAAGCAAAAGGGAAGGTCGATATCGGCATTATTTTCAAAGGAAAATATGAAGTGCCACTCAATCATAAACCCGATCTTACTGTGTCTGTTAAAATTCACAATGGCTTTCTTAACTACGAAAAATCACATGACCCTTTGACGCATTTACACCTCAACTTCAATACCCGCTTGCCAGCACTAAATATGGATAGTCTTCGGGTAAATGTAGACTCCATTTATTTTGTTGTGGACAAAAGTTATCTCAAGGGTTCCTTTCATACTATCGGTATTGATTCGCCTTTTGTAAAAGCCAGTATTAAAGCAGATTTAAACCTAGAAAAAATACAGAAAGCCATTGGAATTAAGGGGCTGGAGGTAAAAGGAAATTATGCATTAGATATGCAAGCTTCCGGAAGATACAATAAAAAGATAGATACATATACTACTGGGAAAGTTCACAAACAAATTCATCGCGATACTGTACTGGCTAGTATTCCTTCCTTTAAATTTACCTCCTCCATCACCGATGGTTATATTAAGTATGGGCTATTGCCAAAAGCTATCGAGCATATTTCTTTCCACCTCAATGCCAATTGCAATGATGGTAACCATAAACATACCGAAGTAGATTTGCAGAACTTCAATGCTGATGTACTGGACAATTATGTAAAGGGTTATTTAAAAATAAAGCTGGGTGATAACTACCTGATAGATGCCGATTTTAAATCGCTTTTGCATCTCGATGATATACCCGATTTTTATCCACTAGATAGCAGCATCAAACTCGAAGGAAATCTATATGCCGAAGTGAAATCCAATGGTGTACTTGATATTGCAAATAAAATCTATCCTATGGTGAATGCTACTATCAATATGAAGGATGGACAACTGAAAACAAAATATTATCCCAACCCTATAGAAGATATACAGATTGCTGCTAAAATCAACAGTAAGTCTGCCTCTCCAGAAGATGTAAGTATCTGTGTTGCGCCCATCTCCTTCGAACTGGAGGGACAACCGTTTTCCATCAAGGCCGACCTTAGTAATCTGTCCAATATCAGATACAATATTTCTTCAGAAGGTACTGTTGATGTAGGAAAAATTTACAAGGTATTTGCGGTTAAGGGTTATGGAGTAAAAGGATTAATTACTGCTAATCTAGCATTATCTGGTCTTCAAAGCGATGCCACTACTTGTCGGTTCGATAGGTTGTTCAATAGCGGTAATATACAAGTAAAGGGGCTTTCTCTTACTACAGATATTTTCCCTAAACCATTTGTTATTAATGATGGCTCTTTTCATCTTGAACAAGAAAAAATGGTCTTCGATAAGTTTAATGCCAGCTATGGTAGTTCAGACTTTCTGATGGATGGTTATCTAAATAATGTAATTAATTACGTGTTAAAAGATACTGCTGTATTAAGAGGCAATTTTAATTTAAGCAGCAAGCATCTTAGTGTAGATGAATTTATGGCTTATTCCCCTTCCAGCAGCAATCCATCGTCAGTTATAGCTACCTCCTCGGGCAGTGGTGCTAGTGGTGTTGTTATGATACCTAAGAATCTGTCAATTAACTTATCCGCCGAGGTAAACAATGCAACTTATCAGGGTATGAATATCGATAGCATTAGCACCGATATCTTATTGGATAGTGGTCGGTTAAAAATGATGAACAGTGATTTTACAATTGCTGGAGCTAGGGCTTCTATGGATGCCACTTACCATAGTCTATCCCCTACCAAAGGGGAGTTTGATTATCATATCAATGCAGAAAATTTTGATATCAAAAAGGCTTATGATGGTATTGGACTATTCAGAACTATGGTTACTTCAGCAAAAGGGGTAGAAGGAATTGTATCCCTAGATTATAATCTTAATGGAAAATTAGACGCTAATATGCAGCCCATCATGCCTTCTATAAAAGGAGCTGGCGTATTATCGTTAAGAAAGATAAAAATGAAAGGATACAAGCTGATGGAAGAAGTAAGTAAGGCAACCGAAAAAGATGAACTGAAGAGCCCCGATTTATCAGAAGTAGATATTCATTCCTCCATTGCCAATAATATAATGACCATTGAAAAAACAAAAATGAAAGCTGGAAAATTTCATCCAAGGTTTGAGGGACAGGTTAGTCTGGATGGCAAACTCGATTTAAAAGGAAGAGTTGGTCTTCCACCTTCTGGCATCTGGGGAATCCCTTTTAGTGTTACAGGAACTGCTACTGCCCCTATTGTAAAACTGAACAACGGAAATGTTGCAGACTCGCTGCACGAAACTATTTACAGAGAGTAATTACTATTACTAATATCCTCTTCATTAACTTTAAAGTTTAAATCTTTAGTTTTTAGTATTTCTATCCCTGTATTCCAATTCTTAATTACTTATAGAAGTGTTTGGGTATTCCAGTTTAAAGCTTTGCTCTTTTCCGTATGCTTTTATATGAAATATATTGCTCTGCTTATTTTGATAATCGTAAAGCAAACTACAAGTAGCACTTACCTTATACATATTAGGAACCTCTTTTATTTCAAAGTAAGTCCATATACTTTCCAGCTGTTGTTCATAACCTATATATTGCATGTTTACAGGCTTTCTATCTATTTTTATTTGTAATTTATGTTGTATATAATCGTTCAGCAATTTATCTACTGCAGCCTTATTGGTAGGGTGTAGCAGATCTATCTTTGTATTGCCATACTTCCTTAGTGTTGCCTCTAAGTCTTCGGTAAATATCCTTATGCTTATCTCGGCAGTTTGCTCTTTTGCATTATGGTTTATTTCTACAACCGACACATAAAAAGGATGCACAGAATTGGTGTATTTATGCTCCGCTTTATTAAAGTATGGGAGTATGGAAATAAGTAAGATGATGTACCCTTTAAACATTCTATTTACCTTTTAATTAATTTCATTTATTTGCAACAAATGTGCTGATTTATTTTTTTGCAATAACTTTTTAATGATGAATGATTTTGGTTTATACTTTTCACTTGGCAGAAATCACATAGCCGATTGGCAAGGTATAGACCATATACTATTCATTGCGGCTCTTTGTATTCGGTATCAATTGGCCAACTGGCGAAAGATATTGGTATTGGTTACTGCGTTTACCATTGGGCATTCTATTACATTGGCATTAAGTGTTTTGAACCTGGTTCATTATTCTTCGAAGTGGATCGAGTTTCTTATTCCTGTTACCATCCTTATCACCGCATTTAGTAACGTATTTGTAAAGAAGTTTACGTTTAAAACTAAATTCCCTTTCATTTACTTTATGGCTTTGTTTTTTGGGTTAATTCATGGACTAGGCTTTAGCAATTATCTTAAAAGTTTATTGGGAAAAGATAATAATATCTTACTCCAATTATTTTCCTTCAACATTGGTTTGGAAGTAGGACAACTGCTAATAGTATCAGGCATTTTAATACTTTCTTTGATAATAGTAGGGCTAATGAAGCTAAACAGAAGAGAATATGTTTTGTATTGTAGCGGTGGAATATTTGCACTGGCTATACAAATGATTATGCAACGCTGGCCTTTATAATCTTTTTATTAATTAATCATAAAAACTTTTCCATTCGTCAATTACCTAAAACAATTCTTTTTGAAAACAGTTATTATTGCTTATTACTTATAAAAAAATAGCTTTATATAGATGAAGAAATTTATATCAATATTAGTCATTTGTTCCGTTAGTGCAAATGCACAGGACATTCACAATAATCCTAGCTCCAATCATGGTAATAAATTCGAGGAACTAGGTACTATTCTTCCTAGCCCAAACGAGTATCGTACTGCTAGTGGTGCACCTGGCCCTATGTATTGGCAACAACGTGCCGATTATGATATTAAATGTTCTTTGAACGAAAAGAAACAAATTTTAAATGGTAGCGAAACGATTACTTATTACAACAATTCCCCCAACGACCTTTCCTATATCTGGCTTCAGTTGGATGAGAATGAACACAGCACAATCAACAATGCAAACTATCCAGTAGGTAGTAGTTTATCAAAGTCATATTCTGCAAGTGATTTAAAAAAGCTGGAAGAGAATGAACACATAGATAATGGTTATGGCGATATTATTACCAAGCTAACAGATGCTATGGGTAAACCTTTAAAATATACCATCAATAAAACTATGATGCGTATAGAATTGCCCACTGCGCTGAAGGCTAAACAAACATTTTCGTTTAAGATTGACTGGCACTATAACATATCGAATAGAATGCTGATGGGTGGCCGTGGTGGTTATGAATACTTCCCTGAAGATGGTAATTACATATTTACTATTACCCAATGGTATCCAAGGCTTTGTGTGTATAGTGATTTTCAGGGATGGCAAAATCATCAGTTTACCGGAAGAGGTGAATTTGCATTAACCTTTGGTAACTTTAAAGTACAAATAACCGTTCCTGCCGATCATGTGGTAATGGCAACTGGTGAAGGTCAAAACTACGCTGAAGTACTTTCTCCAAGCCAGCTAAGCAGATGGCAAAAAGCACAGACTGCTAAAGAACCTATCGAGATTGTAACACTGGACGAAGCTACTAAAAGAGAAACGGCTTCTGTAACTACTACAAAGACCTGGGTGTTTAAAGCCGATAATGTTCGCGACTTTGCATGGGGTAGTTCACGAAAATTTGTTTGGGATGCAATGCCAGCTTTTGTAGAAGGCAAAAAGATTATGTGTATGAGTGCTTATGGCAAAGAAGCCTATTCTCTCTGGAGTAAGTATTCCACCAAAATAGTAGCCCATACCATAAAGTCTTATTCTCACTTTACTATTCCTTATCCCTATCCGGTTGCGCAAAGTATAGAAGCCAGCAATGGTATGGAATACCCTATGATCTGTTTTAACTATGGACGAACTGAAAAAGATGGAACCTATACCGAAACTTCTAAAAATGGAATGATTGGAGTTATTATCCATGAAGTAGGACACAATTTTTTTCCAATGATTGTAAATAGCGATGAACGCCAATGGAGCTGGATGGATGAAGGGATAAATACATTCTGCCAGTACCTTACCGAACAATTGTGGGACAATAAGTTTCCTTCCAGAAGGGGGCCAGCCTACCAGATTACCGACTATATGAGGATGCCTAAGAATCTGCTGGAACCTATTATGACTAATAGCGAAAACATTGAAAACTTTGGTGCTAATGCATACTTTAAACCAGCAACGGCTTTGAATATTCTTCGCGAAACAATCATGGGTAGAGAGTTGTTCGATTATGCTTTTAAACAATATGCTACTCGTTGGGCATTTAAGCATCCTACTCCATCAGATTTTTTCAGAACCTTGGGTGATGCAAGTGCCGAGAATCTTGATTGGTTCTGGCGTGGATGGTTCTATGGTATCGAGCCTTGCGATATTGCCATCGATTCAGTAAAACATGCTGTTTATGATCCAGAAGAAAGAAGAAAAAGATTAAATAGAGTAGATAAATCAACTCCTGCTCAACCAATTATAATTCCTTACGAGGATATTTCTAGGATAAGAAACAAGGAAGATAAACGAATAGTATTTCAGGTAGATGCAGATACTACCCTAAGAGATTTTTACTGGCGGTACGATAGAGGTATTGAGCCATACGATAGTACCATAGATGCCCGACTGCCAGAGAAAGAAACCACTACTGTTGAACCTTTGGATAAAGAGGAAATGGAGAAGTATAAAAACGTACATCTATACGAAATATCTTTTAGCAATAAAGGGGGCTTAGTTATGCCAATAATAGTGCAGTTTAAATTTGATGATAGTACTACCCAAACAGAAAAAATCCCTGCTCAGATTTGGCGACATAACGAGAACAATGTAACTAAGGTATTCTTAACTACTAAAAAGGCAGTGGCTATACAGTTAGATCCACTCAAAGAAACAGCTGATATTGATGAAAGCAACAACTATTGGGGCGAAGTGCCTGCCCCTAGTAAGTTTGCCATGTTTAAAGCAGCTGCAAACAATAGAAGAAATAGTGGATCGCCGCTAAAAAATCCAATGCAGATTTCCAACGAAAAGAAAGCAAAACAACAATAAACAATATAGCACATTCCATAAAGTTGGAACAAAAAAGGCTGTCGTTATTGACAGCCTTTTTTAGTTACAATATTTCAAGTTATTGTTTCCATTTTATTCCACATCCAATTGCTTTGGTAGAGGTTATAGATACCTCTTTCCCTGCTAATAATGCATCTACAGCAAGCTCCACATATTTCTTAGTTACAGCAGCAGGATCTTCGGTATTATCATCAATAGCGCCAGTATATTTTACTATTAAACCATCTTTAGATTTCTGTAATAAATATACATGTGGTGTTTTGGTAGCTCCATAAGCCTTTGCTATATCCTGTGAACCATCTAACAGATAAGGAAACGAAAAATGTTCTTCTTTAGCTCGGATAATCATGTTGGAATAAGAATCTACAGGCATAATAGTAGAGTCGTTGGGATTAATAGCAATTACAGGATAGCCCTTGCTTTCATATTTTTTGTTCAGCGCATTAATCCTTTCCTGATACTTTATAGCAAAAGGACAATGGTTGGTAGTAAATATTACAATAAACCCTTTAGCTGCTTTATAATCGGCCAAAGAGACCATCTTGCCATCAATGTTTTTTAAACTAAAATCAATTGCTTTATCGCCAGTTTTATAACCATTAATGTGCGTGAAAGCGGCAAGGCCAATAAAGAACGATGCTAGTAGTAAAATCTTTTTCATGTTTGTTTATTTTATTTATTTTATTTATTTAATGTTTGTTGTTATTAAAGAATCCAACTCTTTTTGAGAAGAAAAGTCGCCCTGATGAAAAGTGATTTTCTGCCCTTTTCTGTAAAGCACGGTAGCAGGAATATCCCCATTCCAGTTTTTGTCCACTTTATCAATCCACACATTTGCGTCGCCAGCATTAAAGAGGTATACTATGTTCTGTAATGTATTGTTTTCAATAAATTTATCTACTTTATCTTTCTCCGATAAAAAATCCAGACTTACTAAAAGTATTTTTACTTTCTTATCTGCAAAATGGGTTAAGCTACCTTCAAAAAATGGAATCTCTTCCACACAAGGTTTACACCAGGTAGCCCAGAAGTTTATTACATACAAAGTATCATTCTCGGGTCGTATAGTTTTAGAATGTAATTGTGTAAGATTAATTGTTTCAACAGGCTTATTTACTTCCTGCAAATGGAAGAAATAAAATAGTATAATAAGAAAGCTATAAATCATTGTATAATGTATTTTAGTAATGTGTAACACTAAAACCCGAAACAAATATACATGTAGTAATTATGAAAGCTAAATTTAAAAAGATATTCCACCCAATTGTATTCATTAGCTAATCAGTTAATTTCAGCAGTATTACTTTGTGCATCTGCCATGTATTCTGTATTTTTAATTATCATATTTGTTTTACAGATATTTGCGGCTCATGAAACAAATGTTGAGTAAGCTTACAGAACTGAGTAAAAACAGAATGGCACTTGGTATATTTTTCTTTATATCAGGACTACGATTTGCCTCCTGGGCATGCAGAATACCCAACATTCAGGATCAATTACATTTAAATAATGCTGCACTTGGATCAGTGCTTCTGCTGCTTCCAATAGGATCGATGATAGGGTTACCCATATCAGGATACCTTGTTACCAAATTTGGTAGTCGTACTATGTTGCTGGTAGCAGCCTTTGCACTTCCTTCACCTATGATTGGCATTGGTCTTTCTACGACAGCGTGGACACTTGCTGCCAATCTTTTCTTCTTTGGACTAACCAATAACCTGATGAATATAGCCGTAAATACACAGGCAGTATTGGTGGAAAAACATTTTGGAAGAAGTATCATGGCATCCTTTCACGGACTATGGAGTTTGGGTGGATTTACCGGGGTAGGAATTGGTACATTAATGATAGGCCTATCGGTAAGTCCACTCACCCATTTTATCCTTATCAACATAGTTTGTCTGGCAGGTATGCTGTTGGCACACCAACACACTATTCAGCAGGAAGAACACGTCGTAACTATCAAAAAAAAGTTTGGCAAACCCTATGCCTACCTGGTGCTGCTGGGGATTATAGCCTTTAGTACTATGGTTTGCGAAGGCACAATGTTCGACTGGAGTGGTGTTTATTTTAATAAGGTAATTGGAGTAAGCAAAAGCTTAACTACAGTAGGTTATGTAGCCTTTATGATGATGATGGCAACTGGCCGTTTTCTGGGCGATAAATTCATTACCCGCATGGGTGCCACTACTGTATTAAGAGCAAGTGGTATAATTATATTTGTGGGTTTAATGATTGCCGTAATTTTTCCTTTTATTATACCTTCCACCATTGGTTTTATGCTGGTAGGTATGGGCGTATCATCGGTAGTACCCATTGCTTATGCATTAGCAGGCAAAACTCATAAGATGGCTACCGGTGCTGCTATAGCGTCAGTATCCAGTATTGGTTTTCTGGGTTTCTTAATGGGCCCACCTTTGATAGGATTTATAGCACAAGCATCCAGCCTTAGATCGTCCTTTGCACTCATAGCATTTCTTGGACTGGTAATGGTGGGAATGAGTGGAAAGCTGAGACAATAATTAATATTTAATTTGCCAAAGATTTGATTTATTAAATTAGCTATCGGAAATTATTAAACAAACCGTACGTTACTTATCTTATAATGGTAATGGAGCCAGATAATACTGGAAGTTTATAGCCTCTGTCTAAAATATAATAATACACTCCTATGGGCACATTCTGCCCTCTATATTTTCCATTCCAGGGTACAAAATGATTATTGCAATGGTATACAATCTGTCCATTTCTATCGAATACTTTCAAATTGAACAACGGGTACTTAATTAATTCCGGGATATCCCAATAATCATGAATACCATCACCATTGGGGCTAAATACATTTGGAATAATAAGGGGATCCAATACGACCACTTTTATATTGGCCGTACCAGAACATCCAATAGCATTGGTAACAAAAACATTGTACACTGTATCGTTTTGCGGAGTACAAATAGGGTTCATTGATTGTGGATTATCCAGAAATATTGCTGGAGTCCATTGAATTAAAGTTTGAGCATCCAGACCATCAATTTTAGGATATAGTATTATCGATTGATTAGGTGCTACATATACCAGCAAATCGATGCTTACAACAGGCTTATTAGCAACAGTAACCAGCACAATGGCAGGTAAACTTACACAACCATTTTTATCAGTTACAGAATGCGTAACAGTAAAGGTACTAGCCTGCGTATAGGTATAAACAACCGAAAGACCCGTATCCGTATTATTTCCACCAAAATTCCAGTTAGAATGCACAAGATTATTACCCAATGAATTATCAGTAAATATTACTTGCTGACCTACACAAATTATTGCAGGATTTGGATTGGTAAGGATAGTAGCAATAGGCAAGGAATACACCGTAATATTTTGCCAAACAGAGTCGGTACCACAAATGTCGGTAACCCTGTATGTAATGATTGTTTGGCCAGCAGATACACCATTCACCATTCCATTATTTACTGTGGCTATCGAATTATTATTACTGGTCCAGGTACCACCAGCAGTACTATCGGACAATTGAATGCTCTTATTTTGACATAGTGTATTAAAACCAATGATAGGAGAAACTACTGTTTTATTCTGGATAGTTAAAATCAAAGTTGCAGCACTATCGCAACCTGCTTTATTGATTAAATGAATAGTATAAGTACCAGCAACTGCATAAATATGGCCATTCCAGCTATAAGGCAAATTAGCTTTACAAACCGATACAGAATTGGTAGAACTTGTAGGAGTTGATACTAATAAGTTTAAGGTGGCTATACTATCGCAGCCAAAATAATTTGTGAAATAAGTCTGATATGTACCTGCAGATCCATAAGATTTTCCGTTCCATATGTAAGGTAAAGCCGTTTTACAAATAGTAACCGAAGTATCGAAAGTAGAAGCTGCATGTACTGAAATTATCTGATAAACACTATCTATACAGGTACCACTTATTACCTTATATTTTATAGTATCCGTACCAGCTTTAATACCCGTAACAAGTCCATTATTACTTATGGTAGCTATACTGCTTATTTGTGATGACCAAATGCCCCCTTTTGTAGTGTCCATCATACTAATACTATTGCCAACACAAACTAAAGTATCACCCGTAATGGCCGACACATTAATAAAAGTGGGGGGAATAGCAGTTACCTGATTACTCACTAGGCTGATACATGCACCTATGTTTTGTAATGCAGATAAGGTGGTAGTGGTGGTAACAAATCGTGGATTGCCAGAACCGCCATCGCTCCATACTATATTACCGTTAACTCCTATTGCTGTAATATAGGTGCTGGTACAAGATTCTGTAACCGTTAAAACAGGTGCAATTGGAATAGCATTTACCACTATTGCTCCCGATATTGCGGTGGTAAGTACAGGGTTGCAAAGGCCAGTTAACAAACAATAATAATACGTAGTTCCTGCCATTGATGTAGCAGGTGTAAAAGTACTAAGAGTAGCACCTGGTAATAAAGTTCCACCAGTAGTGGTAGGCGAAGTATTGCTATACCATTGATAAGTATTAATGTTCTGTCCTTGCACACTTAAGGTATGCAAAACACCTCCTACACAAGCAGTATCAGTAGGGGTAGTTTGACTAACGATTGTAGGTAATTGATTTACTAGTACATGGACTGTATTGGAAGATGCAGTACAAAGGCGTGCATCTATAATATTCAATTGAAAATCTTCATTACTGCTTAATGGAACAGTAGTAGGATTTGCTATGGTAGAATCTACTAATACAGCCTTTGGTGTCCAGGCATAGGTAACTGTACCCACCGTATTCTGTATAGTAGAAGTTAACGTAACGATATTACCACTACAAATAGTTGTATCAGTACCAATAGTAACTGAGGGCAAACTGCCAGCACTGGAAGTAGTGGTATCTCCTGTAAATAAAATATCATCTATACACCAGTTCTCGCTAAAGCGGTTATTGGTAGCGGTGAATCTAAATTGAAACTGACTGGTACCAGAAGGTATAAATACTTTAAAAGCACTTTGGGCAGTAGGCTGAGTACCTCCCGGACTACCACCATAGACTGCATTCTGATTGATAGCAACTGCAGCGGGTGCATTGGCAGAAAAAGGAAACAATAAATTAGAAGTTCCTGCGTAGGTAAACAATGGTTGCCAGCTTATACCCCCATCAGTAGAGGTTTCTATAAACATATCTTCATTTATATCATTACCTGTACCATTATTTTTATCGGCCGATTTGCAAGAACCAGTATTGGTTATACAGCCTTTATCGTTCAGAGAAGCTACTTTAAAAGAAAGTGTGAGATTACTATACTTTTTTAGGTTGGTAATATTAGAGAAAGTAATAGTATTCTTATCCTCGTTTGTACCAGAACCAAATGCAGTACCATACGTACAAGTTTTAGTTAAATAAGCATTAGTTCCTGTAGGGTTTACAATACCCACTGTATCAAATGGCTGCGAAGCTACACCAGCAGACCAAGGCCATTTAACTGTTAAAGGATTTTCAAAATCATTGCTGGCAATCGTCTTAGTTATGGTAGTAGCATTCGATATATTAACCATAAGATTCAGAGTGGTTAAACTATCGCAACCATGTACACTTAAACTATCAAAAGTATATACACCGCTACTGGTATAAGTTGTACCATGCCAGGTATAGGAGCTACAAACTGTTTTATAAATAGTAGCGGTACTAACTGGCAGTAAAGTCAATATAAAATTAGCAGCACTATCGCATCCCACACTATTGGTATAGTGGATAGTCTGTGTACCAGCAGCATTATAGGTTAAGCCATTCCATGTAAAAGGCAAAGCATTTGCACATATACTAGTATCGTTATTCGAAGACGAAGGTGCATTTACTATCACCATTAAACTAGAGGATAAAATAGCACAATTTGGATTGCTTAAATTATTTACAGAGGACCCTAATTTTAATCTGAAAAGATAAGTACCAACGTTGGTTACCGAATAATTATAAAATGAATCAATAGCACCAGCTATATCCGTCCAGGTGTTACCGGTATCTTTACTAATCTGCCATTGGTAGGCAGTTGTAACAAAACAGCTTTCTATACTTGCATTCAATTGTATATTACTGGTAGTTCCCTTACAAAGTTTAATTGTATCAGTTTTAAATCCAGAGATAGAAGTTGTTATAGTTGGTCCTACGGCTCTAAAAGTTATATCATCAAGCGATAAATCATTTCCATAACCACCCAAAGTATTATTGCTTAATTTTAGTACTACGGAGGTATCGCCAGGAGATGTGGTAAATACAAAACCATATTGTTTCCAGGTAGGAACGGCTGAATCAGGAATATCCCCTGTATTGTAAGTAGCTAATACTTTACCTGATAAAGATTGTATTGTAAAAGTTACATTTGGATCTAAATAGCCACTGGAATTAATCATGTTTATCAACCAGGCGGAAAACTGATAAGAAGTACCTTCACATAATCCCGTAATTGTTTTAATATAAAAATCACTGGGAGTAGCAGATGCATTTATACACATAAAGTAACCATTGGGATCACCAGTATGGTCCGAAACTGGTCCCCATACACCTTGATTTTCATAATGTACAATAGAATAATCGCCATCCCAAGGAGTATTGCTCGCTACATAAGTAAGATTGGTAGTAGTTGTAGCAGGTAGCTGTGGTCCAAACTGATTGGTGCCAGCACCAAAGGTTTCGTTGAAAATTATGTTTCCTGCACTTCCTGTACAACTGTTGGATAAAACACTTAAAACCAAGGTAGCAGCACTATCGCAACCTACGCTATTAGTAAGGTGTATTGTATAAGTACCAGCAGCAGCATAAGAATTGCCATTCCAAAGATATGGCAAGGTATTTTGACTAACGTTGATAATAGTAGTAGAGGAGGAAGTGCCTTTTAAGTTTAATACTAAAGTAGCAATACTATCGCAACCTACACTATTTAGAATATGAACTGTATAGGTTCCAGCTATATTGTATTGGTTGCCATTCCAGCTAAATGGTAATGCAGCGGAACAGATAGCAGTATCTGTTTGGGAAACCGATGCTGCATTTACTTTTACATATAAATTAGCGGATAAAACATTGCAATTAGGGTTACTTAAATTATTGTTTGTAGAAGCTACTTTTAATCGGAAAAGATAGATACCTAGATTGGTTACGAGATAATTATAACTAGTATCATTTGCTCCAGCAATATCCATCCAGGTAACACCTGTATCTTTGCTAATCTGCCATTGATACGCAGTGGTAACAAAACAGTTTTCTACACTTGCATTCAAATGAACTGAACTTACAGTTCCTTTACAAAATACTACAGTATCGCTCGGAAAACCAGTAATGGAAGTAGTTATTTTGGGCCCTGCTGCTCTAAAGGTAATATCATCGAGCGATAAATCGTTTCCACTTCCTCCAGGTGCATTATTGGTAAGTCTTAATACCACCGTTGTATCGGTAGGAGAAGTAGTAAATACAAAACCATATTGCTTCCAGGTAGGTACAGCAGAATCAGGAATATCACCCGTATTATAAGTAGCTATTACATTGCCCGAAACCGATTGAATTGTAAAAGTTACATTGGGTAAGATAGCACCATCTACATCAAAATTGTTTAACATCCATGCAGAAAACTGATAAGATGTGCTACCACATAAACCGGAGATTTGTTTTATATAAAAATCACTAGGTGCATATGAGCCATTTACACACATAAAGTAACCATTAGGATCGCCGGTATGATCGGAAATGTTTCCCCAAACGCCATAGCATCCCGAACAGGAATGTATTATGCTATAATATCCATCATTTGGGCAACCAGATGCTATATAAGTTAGCGAACTGGTAGTAGTAGATGGTAACTGAGAACCAAATTGACTGGTGCCTGCTCCAAAGGTTTCGTTGAAAATTAAGTTCCCTACACTACCTGTACAATTATTTTGAGCAATCCCATTCGTCTGAGAAAGAATAAAGAGTAAGCAGCAGCAGACTAACCGGATTTGTTTTGTAAAATTGATCATAACTTATTCATCTGTATTGATGTATTTAAATCCTAGATTAATAAAATACATAGTACAGCCTTTTCATATTTAAAATAAATACGGTATTGTTTAATAATTATATTGTATTAATAAATTTAGTAATACGATCACCCATTGTCTAATATTTATCAAAACTATATGATTCACTACAAATTAAGCTAAAATAAATTCTATATGAATTTAACGTTAATTTTTAGTGTAAGATTATTAATAAATTATACAACTACTTTATTAAAAGTCCCCTTATATAAAATTGAAGAATAAGAGACACATTAATTGCTTTTTCATAGGTAGAAGTATTAGTTGTTTATTTTCTTCGTTCTATACTTATGTGTTGTTGGATAATACTATCCATAAATTTTGCAATTCTTTAAACCCGGATTTTGCAATAGGATTCATGATGAAAGCTAAAATTGAAATTAAGACAAGTATTTGGAGCTTAGAATAGTATTCCTATTATAAATTTTGGGTTTAACCCAGATTACGCATTAGCGTTCGTTATGAAGGTTACCAATACAATAAAGACGAGTGTTTGTGCAGATTTTTTGTTAGCAATCATAGTGAACTAT
>Ga0208259_1000157_pt1 | contig 25748 bp, 24 predicted proteins | sample CryBogCBH22May08_FD_184618 | JGI IMG/M metagenome (GOLD analysis project Ga0208259, IMG submission 184618) | Freshwater microbial communities from Crystal Bog, Wisconsin, USA - CBH22May08 (SPAdes) | ecosystem: Environmental > Aquatic > Freshwater > Lake | place: Crystal Bog, Wisconsin, USA... | reverse complement strand
TTCTGCCGGTTTACCCTAGGGTCTTCAATACTTGAAAAGTGATGTATGATAGAAGGCGTTGGTTTTGCTGTCATTTAAAATCAAAATGATAGACTTAACACCTCATCTAAAATCTATTTTCAAGTCTTTTTAAGCGCGATTGCCCTGAACCGCAGCATCTTAGCTATTGCCCCGTAGGTAAGGATAGATTATTATCGGCGGACAATAAATAATCAAGCGCAAACCCTAAACCAACACCACTACCGCCCCCATCTAACGGGCTTTTTTAAAAACACCAGCCTACTTTGATGGAACAATTCATACTTTTTGGCACGGCTGCTTGTCATTTGTGCGATCAGGCGGAGCTGATGCTGCGGTCATTGCCACTAGACCCCGCCAAGATTATTGTAAGCAGCGTGGATATTGCCGACCAACCGCAATGGCAACCGCGCTACGCCACTAAAATCCCAGTTTTGTACCACCCTGCAAGCCAGAACGAATTGGCTTGGCCTTTCGGCCCTGCCCAAGCCAATGCATTTATCATAAAGGAACTTACCAATGACTAAACAGTACCGGACTGAACAAGACAGCATGGGCGCACTGCAAGTGCCCGTAACCGCGCTTTACGCCGCACAGACGCAACGCGCCATTGACAATTTTCCGATCAGCGGCCTGACCATGCCTGCCAGTTTTATCAGCACCGTGGCGCTGATAAAAAAAACCGCCGCTAGCGTCAACCGTGATTTAGGGGAAATGGAGGCTGGCATTGCCGAGGCCATTATCGCCGCCGCCGATCAGGTCATTGCAGGCCAACACCCGGGGCAATTCCCCATTGATGTGTTCCAAACCGGTTCCGGCACCAGCACCAATATGAACGTCAATGAAGTGTTGGCAAGCCTGGCTTCTGCCCATTTGGGCCAACCTGTCAGTGCCAATGATGATGTCAATAGGGGGCAAAGCAGCAATGATGTGATACCGACCGCTATCCATGCCAGCGCCGCCATTGCCTGCCAGAAGCAATTATTGCCCGCCCTGCGCCACCTTGCCGACACAATCGGGCAAAAAGCGGCAACCTTGGAAAATGTCACTAAAACCGGCCGCACCCATTTGATGGATGCCATGCCGATACGGATGAGCCAAGAACTCGGCGGCTGGGCATTGCAAATCAATAATGGTATAGACCGTATCCATGCCAGTCTGCCAAGGCTTTACAAACTGGCGCAAGGCGGCACTGCGGTTGGCACCGGCATTAACGCCCACCCCCAATTTGCCGTCCTGTTCGCGCAAGCCTTAAGTGTCGAAACCGGCCTGCCTTTTACGCCTAACGATTCCTTTTTTGAAAGCCTTAGCTGCCAAGATGCCATTGTCGAATTGTCGGGGCAACTGAAAGTGATAGCCGTTAGCCTGATGAAAATAGCCAATGACCTGCGTTGGATGAACAGCGGCCCGTTGGCAGGCTTAGGCGAGCTGGAATTGCCCGCCCTGCAACCCGGCAGCAGCATTATGCCGGGTAAAGTCAATCCGGTCATTCCCGAAGCCACTGCTATGGTTGCCGCACAAGTGATTGGCAATGATGCCACCATTACCCTTGCCGGACAATCCGGATCGTTCCAACTCAATGTGATGCTCCCGGTTATTGCTTACAATATACTGCAAAGCATTGAAATACTAAGCAACGTTAGTATCGTGTTAGCCGACAAGACGATTGCTGGCTTTACCGTCAGGCAAGACAACTTACAAAACGCCTTGGCAAAAAATCCTATATTAGTCACGGCTTTAAATCCTATCATCGGCTATGCAAAAGCCGCCGAAGTGGCTAAAAGCGCTTATAAACAAAATCGGCCGATTATTGAAGTCGCGGCAGAAATGACTGAGTTAAGCCTTGCCGAACTGGCACAATTGCTGGAGCCCGCACACCTGACCCAAGGCGGTATTGGCGGCTAGCCGGGCTTAACGGTTATTGCGTGGCCGGATAGAGCAAACGGCATTTTAATTTGGAGATAGCAAAAATACCCGTACACTTGTTGTCTAGGTTTTGTAAAGGCATGTTACGATATACCTTCAATTTAATGCATAGAAGCAGCCATGGCAAACAACGACGATTCAGGGCAGTATTTAATCAGCACGGTAGCGAAAAGATCAGGCGTTAAATCGGACTTAGTGCGGGCGTGGGAACGCCGTTATCAGGCCGTCACGCCCAGCCGCACAGCGGGCGGGCATCGCGTCTACACCGACCAGGACATTGCGCGCCTAAAACTGCTTAACCTTGCCACCAGTCATGGCCATAGCATCAGCCAAATCGCGCAAATGACCCTTGAGGAATTAAAAAGCCTGCTTAAAGATGAAACCGAAACGGCTACTCCTTATGTGGCGGTGAAAAGTCTGGACAAAAAATGTATTGCCGAAGGCTACATGGAAAAATGCTATGCCGCCGTGCTGGCTTTTGATGCCAAATTGCTGGAAGCACACTTTGAAAATGCCATTGTCGAACTGGGTTCGGAGTCGTTCATTGAAGCGTTGCTGACCCCCTTGCTGACCTTGATAGGGGAACGCTGGCGGGCAGGGGAACTGCGGCCGGTGCACGAACACATGGCATCGTCCATTATCCGCTCGCTGACCTATATTTTACGCAATAATAGCCCTTGCGCCCCAGCCGCGCCCAAAATGATCGTCAGTACGCCCTTAGGCCAACTGCATGAGTTAGGTGCCTTGCTGGCCGCCATTATTGCTGAAATAAAAGGCTGGCAAGTCACCTATTTGGGGGCCAATTTACCCGCTGAAGAAATTGCCGCCGCAGTGATGTTCACCGAAGCTAGTGCGGTGACACTCAGCATCAGTTTTAGCGCCGATGACCATGTTATTGCCAAGGAGTTACGGCGCATTAAAAAACTGATCGGCTTTAATGTGGCGCTGATTGTCGGCGGGCGTGCCGCTTACCATTACGAAGCGGTATTGGATGAAATTGGTGTGCTGAACATTGAAAGCTATGACCACTTCCGCTCTATACTTGACGACTTGGCGGCTGTCCATAAACAATCCGCCCATAAACATGACAACTTGGCGGCAGAAATAAGCTAACGGCATAGCTAGTGCCGCCGCCCTTAATTTTTTTGCTTTGACCCCAACAGGATCAACAACACCATGCCCTTCTGGCAGACCAAAACCTTAGCGGAAATGAGCCATGCCGAGTGGGAACCACTGTGCGATGGCTGCGGCAAATGCTGCTTGCATAAGTTGGAAGACGAAGACAGCGGACAAATTGTATTTACCCGCTTGGCTTGCGGACAACTCGATTTGGCAAGCTGCCGTTGCCGCCATTACAGTGAACGCAACCGCTTGGTGCCGGATTGCTTGGATTTGCACCATCCGGGCTTTAGACAATTCAATTGGCTGCCCAGCACTTGCGCTTACCGCTTGTTGAGCGAAGGCCAAGCCTTGCCGGAGTGGCATCCGTTAGTGACCGGCAACCGCTACAGCACCCAAGCCGCCGGTAAAACTGTCAGCCGTTTTGCCATAACGGCAAAGGCTGAAGACGACCCGGAAGATTATATTGTTGATTGGCTAACTTAAGATTATGGCCGAAGGTTAATGGAAATGCCCGCACCATCGACTGATTTGCGCTTTTCTACCTCCGGCTCTTGCGACATCACCCAACCACCTTTCAACTGTAAAGCACTTGGTTGCTTAGGCGTTGGCTTGACAAACAAGCCACTATCAGAATTTTGTGCCGGGGCTTGTAATGTTGTCGGTGCCGGACTGGTAAATTGCAAAGCGGCATCAGGCAGGGTCAAGTCCAAAAGCGGATGTGCGCCGTTTTCACCTATCGTCTTGGGCTTGTCGGCATGAGTGTTGTTTTTGCCTTGGCTAGTGGCTGACGATGCCACCGCCCCGGCGTGAACAGACAAAAGATGTGCTGGCGGCTGCTTAAAACCCGTCAAGCCCGCACAACTAAACCATAAGCTTGCCAATAACAAATAGCGTTGGTATCTCATAATGATCACACTGTTGGTAAGGCAAAAAACCCACATTGCATTTTATACTGAAACCCTGCCAGCCCAATGACCCCACAATCCATAGCATACAATGACATATCATCCGCACTCGCAGAAAGTGCAGAACGCTTCCGGCAAATGGCTGAATTGACCGGAGAATGGCTGTGGGAACAAGATGCACAAGGCTATTATTCATATAGTAGCATTGCCGTCAAACAAATCCTAGGTTATGAACCCGGCGAAGTGGTCGGCAGGCATTATACGCAACTACTGACCCAGCATGACAAGGCCGAACAACACCTTTACGCCAACAGCCAGCAAGCTTTTTATGGCCTGACCTTGAATTACCGGCATCGTGATGGCCATGCCGTCTATACCGAGTCATCCGGCTTGCCTATTATCGACGCTAACGGCAACTTACTGAAATGGCGGGGGGTTGACCATGACATCACCCAGCGTAAATATTATCAGGATGCCCTGATAGAAAGTGAACAACGCACCCGACTGGTCATTGAGCATTCCTTAAGCGCCATTATCCTGATGGATGCCAATGGTATCATCACCGACTGGAATCCTTGTGCGGAAAAAATATTTGGCTGGACCCGGCAAGAAGCGCTGGGGCAAGCCTTGTGCGAATTGATCATACCGCCGCACTGCTGTAGCGAACACCGGCAAAATTTGCAGCTTTTCCTGACCACCGGCACAGCACCGCTAATAGGCCGCCTGACCGAGCAAACCGCTTTGCAACGCGATGGTACGGAAATATCGGTTGAATTGAGCTTAACACCGTTAACAGTGGCTGGTCATTATATTTTTAGCTGCTTCATTAACGACATCACTGCGCGCAAAAAAGCCGAACAACAAATCCGCCAAGCACAAATTGAGCTGGCCATTAGCCAACGCGAAATCAAGATCGCCCAACAAATCCAAGCGATACTGCTGCCCTCAGCTCCGCTGCAATGCGAAGCGTTACAGATTGCTGGTGTCTGTCTGCCAGCCGACAAGGTGGGCGGCGATTATTTTGATTATTTTTTCCGCGACAAAGACCATTTGGATATGGTTATGGCGGATGTCTCCGGCCATTCTATTGGCCCGGCATTATTTATGATGGAAACCCGCAGCGCCATCCACACCCAAGCCAATCTGTCCAGAACGCCAGCAGCAACGCTAACCCAGCTTAACGATTTTTTATTTGCAGACCTTAATAATGCAGATTTTTTTATCACCCTTTGTTATCTGCAATACGACCTCCGTAACCGACAACTAAATTTTGCCAATGCTGGACATCCACCGCCACTGCTGCTGCGCGCCGGACACAGCAAATGCTGTCAACTGGATGCCGAAGGGCTTATTTTGGGGGTCCGGCAACAAGTATGGTTTGAAGAAAAAGCCGTGTTTTTGCAGACTGGCGATATTGTGTTGATTTATACCGACGGCTTGACAGAAGCAGAAAACAGCCAAGGCCAATTTTATGGGCAAATGCGCTTACCTGCAATATTGGCCGGACAAGCAAAGGGATCCCCGCAACAGGTTATTGATGCCGTTTTGGCAGACCTAAAAGCTTTCTGCGGACGCGACAGTTTTAATGATGATATTACTTTGATGGTGTTTAAGTGTGGTTGAAGGGAATGCTGCCACGCGGCATAAGCTACTGGGCATCGCCCAACGCCCGCAAGGCTTTTCCCCAAACCAGATAAGGCATCAAGCCCGCTTTGCCTTTGCCAATTTGTTGGCATAGGCTGCGGTATTGGTTAAGTCGCTGTTGCTGTCCGGGGGTTTGGAAATAAGCGGTGCAGCTTGCGGACGGGCTGGAAAGGATTTTTTGCAGCAATTCGGCGGTTATCTGCTTGCTGTCCGCTTGCAAAGCTACCAATAGTTGGCTTTCCCACTGGTCATGTGGCACCAGTTTGGCGAGTTGGGCATTGGCTTCGTATAGCCCCAGAAAACCACTGATATCCTGATAGGCCTTAACCACCGACAAGAAATCGGTGTTGGCTTGTTCTGACAAAGCCACATACAAGGGAAAATCTTCGGCACTTTGCAACAATGCCAAGCGCCTTGCCAAGGAGTCCGGCAAACCATTTTGCACATGTTGCTTATGATAGGCGGTGAACACAGGTGTGGGGCAGTGTTGTAGGCAATCTTCAAAAACGCTTAATAGTTGGCGATAATCGTCAATGGCCTGTCCAGCAGGCAGCAGTGGGCGACCTTGTTGCAAAAACTCTTGGCCAATGGCTTCCAAACTATTTTCAAGTGACAATAAGGCATAGTATTGCAGCTCTGCCGCAACCGTGCCGCCCCAAACGGCAATATCCTTGCGTAAACTATCGGCTTGCACTATCTGGTCAATGGCCAGATAACAGCCGACATAATCCAGCAAAAAAACCTTTTCCCCTGAAAATGCCTTGGCTAAAAACCGGCAACCTACTTGGTTGATAATTTTGTTGCTGATAACGGTGGCCTTGATTTCACCCGCTAAAGGATGGGCGGGCAGTTGGGCCTTGAACAATTGGCCAATTTTGGCGGGAAAATAGCTGTGCAGGAATGGGCTGCAGCCGTCATTGTCCATCCATGTTGCATTGGCTTGCAGTTCGGCGGTCAGGTACATTTTGCTGGCGGCCATCAACACGGCCAGTTCTGGACGGGTCAAGCCGGGCGGCTGCCGCGCCAGAACATCTTTGGCACTAGGGAAGGACTCAACCCTTCTGTCCAAAAAGCCGGCCATTTGCAAATGTTCCGCACATTCCAGATAATCTTTAATATTTTCGGTATTGCGGCGCAATTCCAGCGAGAGGCACAGGCTCTGGGCAATATTGTTGGCCAGTACCTGTTGGCACACTTCATCGGTCAGTTCAATAAACAGCGGTTGGTAGTCAGCGATCAACTGTTGTTTATGTAGGCCGGTCAGCAGTATTTTCAGGTTGACTTCATGGTCAGACGTGTCAACTCCGGCGGAATTATCGACCGCATCGGTGTTGATGTAGCCACCATTGAGTGCGTATTCAATGCGGGCTTTTTGGGTGAAGCCCAAATTGGCACCCTCGCCCACCACCTGGGCGCGTAAGTTGGCAGCATTAATGCGCACGTTGTCATTGGCGGTATCGCCGACGGTTTCGTTTTTTTCGTTGCTGGCCTTAACGTAAGTGCCAATCCCGCCCAACCACAGCAATTCCACGGGGGCGGACAGCAAATGGCGGATCAGTGTTTCACCGTCCAACGAGGGGTAATGCAAGCCTAACCATTGCTTAATTTCGGCGGACAACGGGATGTCTTTATCATTACGCAAATACACTCCGCCGCCGTGGGAAATCAGCTGGCGGTTATAATCCGCCCAAGTGGAGCCAGGCTGGTTAAACAGACGCAAACGTTCGTGGAAAGGCGCGTCAGTTGCGGACGGATTGGGGTCGAGAAAAATATGCTGGCCACTGAACGCTGCCAGTAACCGGATACAGGGGGACAGCAACATGCCATTGCCAAACACATCGCCATCCATGCTGCCGATGCCAACCACAGTGAAAGCTTCGGTTTGGATGTCTTTGCCGATTTCGCGGAAATGGCGTTTGACACATTCCCACGCACCCCGCGCAGTTATACCCAGTGCCTTATGGTCGTAACCCTTCGAGCCGCCGCTGGCAAAAGCATCATGCAGCCAAAATTGGTATTCCGCCGCCACACTGTTGGCAAGGTCTGAAAACTGTGCGGTGCCTTTGTCTGCCGCCACCACCAAATACGGGTCAGGGTCATCATGGCAAACGCAATGCGCGGGCTTAATGGGTTTGCCGTCATGGTAGTTATCGGTCAAGTCCAGCAGGCCGCGCATCAGGGTCAGGTAAGCCTGTTCGCCCCGGGCTTTAAGGTCTGACAACGGCAGCTTTTGTTTGACCACAAAACCGCCTTTTGCGCCGGTTGGGATAATCAGCGCGTTCTTGCTGGTTTGGGTTTGCATCAGACCCAAAATTTCGGTGCGGAAATCATCGGGGCGGTCAGACCAGCGGATACCGCCCCTGGCAATTTTACCGGCACGCAAATGGATGCCTTCCATATCGGCGGCATGTACATAGATTTCGTTGCCCGGTCTGGGGCTAGGCATGTCGATAACCCCTAGATTATTAATTTTAAATGCAATAAAATAATTTTTTTGGCTGCGCCGCCAATGGAAATTACTACGCATAGTGGCATCGATCAGGTTGAACAGCGTCCGCAAAATACGGTCATCGTTGATGTCCGTAACACCTGCCATGGATGCCAACAATTGCAGGCGCAACGGAAATAAAGCCTGTTCTTCCCGCTGTATCGGGTCGTGCCAATCAGGGTTGGGGCAAAAACGGGCATCAAAATAGCTGAACAGATTGAACGCCACCCCGGGGTTGTCAAGCAGTGCCTTATGTACACTGCGTAGGGTGCTACGCTGCCCCAGTTGCAAGAAATAATTGCGGTATGCCCGCAATACGTCTATGGCTTGCCAATCCATGCCTATCAGCACACATAATTGGTTGAGTGCATCATTATCAGCTTTGCCATCCATGACTGCTTGCAGGGCGGCCAATAATGTGCGGCGCGGCCATTGGCTATCAGTTTGGCTTGATTTTGCCGCTTGCACGGTAAAACTTTTTATAAAAAGTTCCGCACCTTCGACAGTCACCCGGAACTGAACCTGATCCATCACCCTTAGCCCCATGTTGCCTAACAAGGGGATGTATTCATCAAGGTAGCGTTCTTGCTGACTATAAAAATGCAAGCGGTGGTGGCTAATGCCACTGCACGGCCTGATGCTGCTGACCCGCTGGCAATGGGGCGTGGTGATTTGCTGCAAATGCCAAATATCTTGGAAAGCATAACGGGGTGTCAGCAAGGCTTGGTATTCGGGGGTCAGCAGTGTGCCGTAGCGTTGTAACAACGCCTGTGCCGATTGCACGCCAATGCTTCTTGCCGCCAAGTGGCGCAAACGCGCCAACCATGGGTTGTCAGCTGCCGATAGGGTGTCTGTCAATTGTTGCTGTTGCATTACCCGGGCTCTTTGTTGTTATTGGGTGTTATAAGGTTTTACTGATTTCCAACACGTTATGCTGGGCCATTTTTGTATAACAAACTGAGTCCATTAGCTTTTTAATCAAAAACAAACCCATGCCGTTTTCCTTGGGCTGGTCAAAATCAGGCAGGGGCACGGCTTCCAAATCAAAACCTTGTCCGTGGTCAAATACCTTGATGTTAAGCTGGTGGTCATCAATACAGATGGAAATCCTTACGGTATCAATTCCTTGGCTTTGGTCGGGAGCGTGCTTGATGGCATTGGCGGTGGCTTCGGTCAGCACTAGGTTAAGATGATAGGCCAGCGCATCTTTGTCGCCGTTATAGCCGTCCAACTTTTTTACCAACTGCTCGCCAATATTGCCGATCAATTCCAAATATTTGGTTTGGGTAGGGATTACAATATCCACTTGGATTAACTGCATAGACATGGCTATTGCACTGCTGCCAAGGCCTCATCAGCATTGGCGTAAATCTCAAACACCCGGTTTAACCGCGTCAGCTCAAACATCGACAACACTTGTGGCTGCATATTGGCCAATTTTAAACTCCCCGACTTTAAGGCTGCATTTTTAAGGCCTGCCAGCAAAGCCCCCAAGCCTGAGCTATCAATAAAACGCACTTTTTCTAGTTGCACAATCAGTTGCTTATTCCCCTGTTCCAACTGTTGCAACAAAAATTCTTTCAACTGTTGCGAATTATGTGCATCGATACGTTCTTCGCCAATACTCAGCACACTGATGGCATCGCGATTTTCAACTGTGATATTCATAATTTCCTAGCCTTGTTTGCATCCTATTTTAACTGTACGCAAGTATTGCCATTTTATCGGGGCTTGTTTATTGTTATAACATGATTGCCAAAAAAATAAATTTTATCTGACTATCAGCGGGCAAGCCATCGAAAGCTGGGGCTTGCTTGTTCTGGCCCCCGTCAAGTGGCCGCTTCAATGCCTAGAGCGAAGCGGCTCTTGTTGGGCATCCTCCCTACCCTTTTGTTTTTTATTGCATTGTTTATTTCATACCCCATGAAAATTAAAACTTTTTTAATCGTGCTGCTGCTGGTCGCCCAGGTGCTGCCGGCAGCCGCCACAGAAATAGCCACAGGCTTGAGCCATAATCCGGTCAGCTTGGACGAATCGTTTCAGATCACCTTCACCGCCCATGACGACCCTGATGGCAAGCCCGATTTTAGCCCTTTAGAGCAAGACTTTGACATCCTGCACCGCAACCAAGGTTCAAATGCATCATGGGTCAACGGCAAGGCCAGCAAAACCCTGCAATGGCAGCTGATGGTCAGGGCCAAACACACCGGCAACTTGACCATCCCCGCCATTGCGTTTGGCAGCGACCACAGCAACGCCTTGTCCGTTGCAGTGGTTGAAGGCGCTGACTATAGCAACCACACTGATGAAGATTTGTTTCTTGAAGTGGAGGCGACACCCAACTCACCCTTTGTGCAAGCACAGGTGTTGTTCACCTTGCGCGTGTTCACCCGGGTGGAAGTCGCCCGAGGCGAATTGCAAGAGCCGGAGCTGGCCGATGCCGTTGTTGAAAAACTTGGTGATGACAGCACTTACAGCAAACAGATCAATGGCGTTAACTATTCAGTGACGGAACGGCGTTATGCAATTTTTCCGCAAAAGAGCGGCAAGGCAAGCATCAAACCGGTGCAACTCAAAGCTGAAGTGTTAGCCAATAACGGCTATAATATCAACAGCTTTTTCAATTCGCAAATGACCAAAACCAAACGGGTGCATAGCCAAGCTATTGCCCTGAATGTGCTACCGGTACCCAGTACCTTTACCAGCCCGCACTGGCTACCAGCACAGGATGTGCAAATAAAGCAACAATGGTCAGGCGACGTGGCGCAAATGAAAGTAGGCGAACCACTGACCCGGACTTTAACCTTGGTTGCCAAAGGCGCGACCGACGGGCAATTGCCTGAATTGAACAACGCCATCAGTAACGACCCGTTAAAAGCTTATTCTGACCAGCCAGCGTTGCAGGAACAGAAATCACCTGACGGCCTGTTGTCTGTCCGCGAGGAAAAAATCGCCCTAATCCCTTCCGAGGCCGGTGACTATACCTTGCCCGCCATTGCTATCCCTTGGTTCAACACCGAAACCAAAACCGTGGAGATGGCCCGTCTGCCAGCGGTCACATTGTCCGCCAGCGGTGCTGTCGCCGCCAAACCAGCAACATCGGCCAGCCCGCCAACCACTGTGCAGCCTGTACCCGCGCAAGATCCAACAAAGAACCCCGTCATAAACACGGCTATCAACACCACGCACGCTGCTGACAAATGGTTTTGGCCTGGTTTATGTGCATTTTTTGCAATAGCTTGGCTGGCAACCCTAATTTATTTCATCATCACTAAAAAACCCAAACAAACGGAAATGATGGCCGACCGCCAAAACCTGCCTTTGCAAAAACACAATAAGGCATTAAAACAGGCTTGCAACAGTAATGATGTCCAGCGCGCCAAAGCCATCTTGCTGGATTGGGGGAAACAACAATTCGGTTGTAATAACTTAGGCGTGCTGGCGAGTTGCTGTGAGGCCCGTTTGCGAGATGAAATTTTATTGCTTAACCAAACGCTGTATAGTCAAAATGCTGTGCCGTGGCAAGGCAAAAAACTGTACCAATGTTTTAGCGAAAACAATGCCAGGGCAAAATTATCTGTACAGGAAGATAAAACATTGGAGCCGCTTTATCGTTTGTAAGCAATGCTGCAAAAGACTTGCAACAAAAACAGGCCTGCTGCCAAAATATAAAACGGCACCATCCCAGCCATACCTGTAAGCTTCTGGAACACATGGGCAGAATGATTTAACGGCGTTATTAATCCCGATTCTTTGCCCATTCGGCTATAATTTTGTTTTAATGATATTTATTTATCGAGCCTTCGATTATGTCTGCCGTGTTAGAAGAAAAGAAAACGCGCGGGTTGCGCGAGATTGTAGTGCTGGCCTGTATTGTGGTGGCCTTGTTTTTTTTGACCTCGCTGATCACTTTTAGCAATGACGATGCAGGGTGGACACATAGCGGGGTTTCCCAGACCGTATTGAATGCCGGGGGCGTAATGGGAGCTTGGCTAGCTGACTTTAGCCTGAGTTTTTTGGGTGTCTGCGCCTATTTGCTGCCATTGCTGCTGCTTTGGGGGGGCTATGGACTCTATATCTCCAACCAAGCAAATTCCGGCAAAGTTTGGTTTGCCCTTATCGGAGTGCTGGCAACACTGGTGTCTTCTTCTGCCTTGCTCAATCTTTACGTTTTGCGGACTGGCATGGAGCTGCCGCACCGCACTGGCGGGATATTAGGCCAGGAAGTGGGCGATAAGCTGTTGTTCCTGTTCGGCAATAGCGGTGCCACCCTATTTTTGGCCGCGCTATTGTTGGCAGGGTTCAGTTTGGTGACGGAGATGTCATGGATACACTTGGTTAATGCCATCGGTCATCTGGCAGTGGCTGCCTTCCGTTTTATTGGCCACAGTGTCAGCCATTTATTTTACCAGCCCCCCGCTAAGCCACGCTTTGCGTCAACTGGCCCTGAACATGTTGATTTGCCAATGGGCAGCACTGATGTCGCTAGCCGGTCTTGGACAGGCAGTACCCCAAAAAAGCCTTTGACAACGGTTAAAACCACCAACCTTGCCAAAAAACACCCGCCCCAGTCTGCTGTGGCGCAGCACTTAACGGATGGCGCATTGCCAAGCTTGGAGTTTCTGGATCAGCGCGAAAACCACGTCAGTGGTTATACCGAAGAAGACCTACACGCCATGTCCCGACGGGTGGAAGAAATTCTCGCCGATTTTAATGTTGCCGTGGCTGTGGTCGGTTTTCACCCCGGCCCGGTTATCACCCGCTTTGACCTGCAACCTTCAGCGGGTGTCAAGGTGAGCCGCATCAGCTCATTATCCAAAGATTTGGCGCGGGCTTTATTGGTCACCAGTGTGCGGATTGTGGAAATCGTGCCGGGCAAATCGGTGGTGGGTTTGGAAATACCCAACCGCCAAAGGGAAATGGTCAATTTGCGTGATCTGTTGGCATCAGAAAATTTTTATAATGCCAAGTCATTGTTGACCTTAGCAATGGGCAAAGACATTGCCGGGATGCCCTTGGTGGCGGATTTGGGCAAGATGCCGCATGTGCTGGTGGCCGGTACAACCGGATCCGGCAAGTCGGTTGCCATCAATACCATGATTCTCAGCCTGCTTTACAAAGCTACACCCGAGCAAGTGCGGTTGATTATGATTGACCCCAAAATGCTGGAGCTGTCGGTTTACGAGGACATACCCCATTTGCTGACCCCTGTAGTGACGGATATGAAAGAAGCCAGCAATGCCTTGCGTTGGGCGGTTGGCGAAATGGAACGCCGTTATAAGCTGATGTCCAAAATGGGCGTGCGCAATCTGGCTGGCTTTAATCAATTGATTAAAGACGCGGCAGCGCGTGACGAAGCCATCCGCGACCCCGTGTTCCAAATCATGAACCCACTGGAAACGGGCGATGCCATTCCGGTATTGACGACACTGCCCAGTATTGTCATCGTCATTGATGAATTGGCCGATATGATGATGATTGTCGGCAAAAAAGTGGAAGAACTAATTGCCCGTTTGGCACAAAAAGCCCGGGCCGCCGGGATTCACCTGATTTTGGCGACACAACGGCCTTCCGTCGATGTGTTGACCGGACTAATCAAGGCTAATGTGCCCACGCGCATTTCGTTTCAGGTGTCTTCCCGCATTGATTCGCGCACCATCCTCGACCAAGGCGGCGCAGAAACCTTGCTGGGTAATGGCGATATGCTGTTTTTGCCATCGGGCACCAGCATCCCTATCCGTGCCCACGGCGCGTTTGTCGATGACCATGAGGTGCATCGGGTGGTGGAGTTTTTAAAACAAACCGCCCCCGCCAATTATTTGGATGAAATCACCCAAGACATATCGGAAAACAATGATGGCTTCGGCTACGGCGGCAATAGCGGCAATAACAACACGTCGGAAAATGACGCGTTGTATGACGAAGCAGTGTTGTTTGTCACGGATAACCGTAAAGCATCCATTTCTAGTGTGCAACGGCGTTTTAAAATTGGTTATAACCGCGCCGCCAGCATTATAGAAAGCATGGAAGCGGCAGGGGTGGTGAGCGCCGCCGAATCCAATGGTTCACGGGTGGTGCTGGCACCACCACCGATTAAGGATTAACGCCGCCACACTGATCGGCGCACCACTGACGCGTAATTGACAACCCTAAAATACATTCTATTAACATGACCTTATCTATTCAAGACTATGCATTGTTGGATGACGGACAATGCGATGCCCGCATTGTTGCCGCCAAAGCCAAGCTCGGAAGCCGCTGTGTTGTGTTAGGGCATCATTACCAGCGTGATGAAGTGTTCAAACACGCTGACTTTACCGGCGATTCGCTCAAACTGTCCCGCGATGCCGCACAGTCGGATGCACAATATATTGTGTTTTGCGGGGTGCATTTTATGGCGGAAGTGGCGGACATACTCTCGCGCCCTGAGCAAATAGCCATCTTGCCCGACTTGGCGGCAGGCTGCTCAATGGCGGATATGGCTAACTTGATCAAAGTCCAGAAATGCTGGCGGGAACTGGCACAGATTATAGATGTTGACAATCAAGTCACGCCAGTGACCTATATTAATTCGGCAGCCGACCTAAAAGCCTTTTGCGGCAAACACGACGGCATTGTGTGCACCTCGTCAAATGCCCGCACTATTTTGGAGTGGAGTTTTGCCAAGTGCGATAAAGTGCTGTTTTTCCCCGACCAGCATTTGGGTCGCAATACCGGTCACCGGATGGGCATACCATTAGAGGCTATGGTCACGTGGGATTTTAACCAACCCCTAGGCGGACTGACCGAACAGCAAATCCGCGATGCCAAAATAATCCTGTGGAACGGCCACTGCTCGGTGCATCAAGTGTTCAAACCGGAACACATAGATAAGTTTTTGGCGCAATACCCCGAAACCCAAGTGATTGCCCACCCCGAAGCGTGTTTTGAGGTGTGCGAAAAAGCTGATTTTGTCGGCTCCACGGAATATATTTTAAAAACCGTGCGCGCCGCCGAACCCAATACACGCTGGCTAGTGGCGACCGAACTTAATTTGGTCAACCGTCTGCACGAAGAATGCAAAAACCAAGGTAAAAACGTGCATTTTATGTCACCCATGCTGTGCATGTGTTCCACCATGTTCAGGACAGACCCCCAACATTTGGCCTGGGTGCTGGAAAATTTGGCGGCGGGCCACGTCATCAACCCGATCACCGTGCCACCCGAACAAGCCCAGTTAGCCAAGGCGGCTTTGGATAATATGTTGCGGGTTAGTTAGTGGGAAACGAGCGGGTTGTTTTCAGCCCATGTCATTGATGCCGGAAACTTATGCTAACCATTTTACGTATACGAAACTTCCGTTTTCATTTTTATTCAAACGAAGGCAACGAACCACCTCATATACATGTGCGTGACTCAGATGGCGAAATGGTTGGTCTTATGCTTCATCTTCAAACATTCCAGCTTGTACCCACAGGGCATCTACGAAACACCGCATAGATTGCCATAAAAATGTGGTTGTTCTGGGGGGTGACGGTGCGGGCGGGCAACTTTGCCAGCCCCGCTTTGGATTTCATTGACTTTTACCAACAGGGCATAAATGGAATTCTTCCACCTTCCACCGTTTATTGTCGAAATGGGCCGTATGGTAATTTACGTACGGTTTTTTCGGGTGTCTCTGTCCGAAAAAAATGGCAGAAATGCTTTTATTAGGCAAGGGGAAATCGGCTGGCTAAGCAGCATTTTAGCCAGAGGCAATTGCTGGGTTTTGTTAGTGCGGGGCTGTTTGGGGAAAGTCTGGTGCAGGTAAGGCATTAGTATAGAACGCAACCGTACATCTAAGCCACATCTTGGCTTAGATGTACGGTTGCGGCAAAGCAGATGCTTAAAGCAGTGTTTTCAGGTCAATAAAACCTTTGTAAGCGTTTCTCAACTCTTGTTCAGCTTCTTGCAACGCACCTTCTTTAGCAAACTTACGCGCAGCTTTCAATTTGTTGTTAACTTTTGAACGGGCATTGTCAACTTTATCGTTGGCATTGATTTCTTTGCTGGCATCTAGTGCGTCTTTAATCAGGTTAGCAGTCGCTTCGCCTTCAGCGCCTGAACTTACCGCATCAATAGCCACTTTAACTTTAGCCGCTACCATATCAATGGCTTCTGCAGGTGCGTAGGTGATTCTGCCTGGATCGGACTCGGCAAAGGTTGCAGGTGCAACAGCAGCCAAAGAAGAAGCAATCAATACAGACAATAAGACTTTTTTCATAGTTTTCATAATTTCACTAATCCCCTAGTGTTGTAATTTTTATTGAGCTTGGCAGCTTAGCCATGCAATAGTTGCATTGCTAAGTGTCGGGGAGCGATTTTAACACATTTTAAAATTTTTAAACCTGTAAAGTGTTTAAAAAAGATAATGTGAATAAAGGGGAGGACAAGATGAAATGGGGGGGAATTTCGACCATGCCAAGAAAACATGATCGAATCGAAACCTAAGGCTTATTTGTGGTTTGCGTCGTATTGTGCTTTCATTTCCACGAAGCTTGCTAACGCTTCACGTAATTTTGCATCAGCTGATTTGGTGTCGCCACTTTCGAAGGCATCACGGGCAAGGCGTAATTTGTCATTTGCTTTTTGACGTTGACGTTCAGTCAACTCATAACGGAATTCTTTTTGGGTTTGGCGGGCATCATTAATGCTTTTAATGATTTCTTCTTTGTTGCCGCCTTTTTCAGCCAAGCTCACCGCTTCTTGGATTTTGGTGATGGTGTTTTCAGCAGCAGCCCTTACGGTTGCTTCGCCAGTGGCTTCTGCCAAAGCAGCTGATGAGACAGCAGCCATTGAGATTGCCATCAGCCCTGAAATTGCGATTTTTTTTAGTACTTGCATTGTTTAATAAACCTCAATGTTAAAAAATAAATTCAATGGTTCACAGACAATAAAAAAGCCCTGTCCAATAGAACATGGCCTGCGTTTTTTCCTACTGTCTGTCTAGGATTTTAACATAAAATGCAAGTCTGCCAATAAATATAAAATCACCGGGGCATTCCAAACCACCCATCCATACCCGAAACAACCCGTACACGATAATTTGCCTGTTTGACAAAGCGGCAAAATGCATCATCCAGCAAACCTTGTGCGGCCCATTCGGCTACACTCAGGCTCGGGTCAAGCTTGGCTGCTTTGATCAACAGCAATTCCTGTGCGGCCAATTCGCCCGCCAGCCAGGCCGCCAGACTGTCTGAGGTGATATCCCAGGTTGCCGCGATACCCGCTTGGTCCAGTTCCTGCACATCGGGCGACCAGACCACTGGTTTGCCCTGTCCGAGCAATACCTGCACAGCGGTAACAGAACCGGCCATAAGCCACGCTGGTTTTAGCCCGACTATCAGCCAAGCCATTTGTTGCATAGCCAATAGCGCCATGCAATGGGCGGTACGGTCATCAAAACACCAGTGTTGTTGGGCTAGCCGCACCTGATCGGCAAACGCACCGCCACCAGGCACCACCACCACGTCGGTATTCTGATAGTCCCGATCGAGCCGGTCAAGGCAGTCAGTCAGCAGGGTGCTGTAAGTAAGGCTGCCGCCCAGTTTGATGACTGTGATGGCGGTCATGGCACTGAGCATTGTTTTAACAATGCCAGCAGGGCGGCGGCCTTGTCGAAACATTCTTGGTATTCTTCAGCAGCAATCGAGTCATGCACTATGCCGCCACCCGCCCAAAAGCGGATACTGCCATGCGAATGCACCAAGGTGCGTATGGCAATATTGGTGTCCATGTTGCCATCACAGCTGATATAACCGATAGCACCACAATAGAGGCCGCGCCGGTGTGGTTCGAGTTCTTCAATAATCTGCATGGCGCGGATTTTGGGCGCGCCGGTGATAGAGCCGCCCGGAAAACAGCTTTTTAACAAGTCCACCGCTTGTTGGTCGTCTGCCAGTATGCCGGTGACAGTGCTGACCAAATGATGCACGGTGGCGTAGCTTTCAATGGCGAACAGGCTGGGTACGCGCACCGAGCCTTTGCGGCAGGTTTTGCCTAAGTCATTACGCAACAAATCAACAATCATCAAGTTTTCAGCGCGGTCTTTGGGGCTGTGCTGCAATTGCGCCAGTTGTTGCTGGTCTGCCAGTAAATCAGGCTTGCGCGGTCGGGTGCCTTTAATGGGCTTGGTTTCCACCTGACCATCACACAGCTTTAAAAACCGTTCTGGCGAGGAGCTGAGCACTTGCACATCGGGCAAATTTAGGTAAGCGGCAAACGGTGCTGCGTTAAGTTGGCGCAAACGCTGGTAGGCCTGCCACGGATCACCTCGGCAAGGGGCGGCAAAGCGTTGGGTCAGGTTGACTTGGTAGCAATCACCTTCTTTTAGATAGTATTGGATACGCTCAAAGGCATGGTTATAAGCTGCCTGATCCATATTGGCGGTGACGGGGCCGGTCACTTGAAACGCTGGGCTGGGCGTGGGTGCAGGGGGCTGGCAGAACAACGCAATCAGTTGTTGGCGTTTTTCCCCATCACAAAAACCGGTGAGGTGGCTTTGTTGTTGCTGATGGTCCACCACCAGTGCCCAGTCATAAATGCCCACTGCCATATCCGGTATTTGCTCTTCATCATTGGCAATTGTAGGCAATTTTTCTATGCGCCGCGCCAAATCATAGGCGAAATAGCCAATGGCCCCGCCACGGAAAGGCAGTGGCAAGCCTGTTTCTTGTGGCCCCGGAATGGGCAAGCTGTCCAGTTGTTGCTGCAATAGCTGAAAGGGGTCTTGCTGTGCAGTACGGCTTAGCCCCGCATGGCTGATTTCAGTGCTTTCTGCGCGTGTCAATAGGCTACAGATTGGGTCGGCGGCAATAACGTCGTAACGGCCTTGCTGAGTGTTGGGATGCCCGCTGTCCAAAAAAACCGCCCAGGTTTGTTGGGCAATCCGGTCAAACAGTGCGGCACTGTCGGGAAAGTAGGGCAACGGTACGGTGAAGTGCTTGGCTAACGGCATGAAAAGGCGTTCAGATGGTTTGGCTAGGGGGTTAAGCGGTGTCCCGCGAGTGGCGGGGCGTTGTCGGGATGGTGTACACCAAACTGGCTAGGATGTAATTGTATCACTTACCGTAGGTTTGCGGCTTAGTTGGCTGGTGTTGTATTGCCGAGGTTGTCGGGTCACGTTGCACTTTTATGCCCTGATCTTGCCCGGCTTTCACGGACACCCGACTAAGCGACTTTTTTTGCCTCAAACGCTTCCGGGCTGACATAACCCAATTTAGAGTTGAGCCGCTTTCGATTGTAATACACTTCAATGTATTCGAACACCTGGGACTTGGCTTCTGTCCGGGTCAAAAACCGCTCACCGTGCACAGCTTCGACTTTAAAGGTATGGTTCCAGCTTTCCATTGCCGCATTATCATAACAGTCGCCCTTCTTGCTCATGCTGCAAACCAACTGGTGTTTGACAAACAGTTTTTGGTAGGCGGCCGAACAATACTGGCTACCGCGGTCAGAGTGGACAATCACCCCTTTCGGCATCCGATGACGCCATAATGCCATTATCAGGGCATCACAGACCAGCGGTGCCGTCATCCGTTCGGCGATTGCCCAACCAATGACCCTGCGGGAATAAAGCTCCAGCACCACCGCCAAATACAGCCAGCCTTCCTCAGTCCAAATATAAGTGATGTCAGACTCCCATTTTTGGTCGGGGGCATCCGCAGTGAAGTTTTGCTCCAATAGGTTAGGGGCAACGGGCAAGAAATGGTTGCTGTTGGTAGTGGCTTTGTACTTCTTGGCCGCTTTCGCCCGCCAGCCGTTGCCACGCATGATTTTGGCGACTCGGTGCCTACCGGTCGGCCACCCTTCTTCGCGGAGCCGCCGGGTAATCCTGGGTGAACCGGGGCGGCCTTTTTCATCATCGAAAATACGTTTGATTTCAATGGTTAGCAATTGTTTTTCCTGGCTTCTATCAGAAAGCGGCCTGCGCCGCCAATCATAATAGCCGCTACGTGAAACCGACAACAGGCGGCACATCATCCCTACGGGAAACTGCTTTTCATCGGCCTTGATCATGGCGTACTTCACTTGGGCTGTTTGGCAAAGTACGCTGCCGCTTTTTTTAGGAAGGCCACTTCCTCTTCCAGCCGCGCGTTTTCCCGTTTGAGGCGTGACATTTCTGCTTGCTGGAGTCTCTGTTCTTCGAAGGGCTGGTCTGTTTGGCGACGTTTTGACCGCCAGGCGTACAATATTGACTCGGCAAGCCCTAAATCTTTCGCCACCGTTGGGATGCCATCACGGTCAGCACGCTCCAGTGCCTGTTCTTTAAATTGTGCGGTATATTTGTTACGTACCGCCGGGATTTTTGATTCGGTTTTGCTTTTCATAGTTTTCCTCGGGTTTAGAGATTACTCTCTTAGCCGAGTGTCCGCTAGACCGGAGCAAGATCAAAACTCGATTACACCAAAAAAATGAATCAAGGCTTTTCAGATTGGATGAACAAGCCGCTTGATACTATTACCCGTGATATGGTGATGGCACGTCGCAACCAGCTTGAAGGCGGCAAGGACAACAAAATGCGGGTGTTGCGCCTGTTGATGAAATATGCGGTTGACGCACTTAAGGCGCTAGAAGAAAACCCGGTTGACGTATTGCGTGATGGCGGCTTATGGGCAAAACCCAAACGCAAAAAACGCATGGTTTCCAGTGATAACCTGAAAGACTGGTATGCCGCTGTGTTAAGTTTGGAAAATGAGAAAGCCAAAGTGTACTTGCTACTGTTGCTGCATACAGGGCTAAGGGATCAAGACGTCCGCTATTTAGAATGGAAAGATGTTGATTTTATAAACGATTGCTTTATTGCCAGGGACACCAAAAACCATACCGATTTTACCGCCTATATTGCGCCACAAATCAAACCTTATTTCAGAGGCTTGCAAGCATTAACTGGCGATAACCGTTTTGTTTTCCCTGGCGATTCTAAAGATGGCGTGATGAATATACCTAGGAAACCCATCGCGGAAATTTGCAAGAAAACGGGCATTGAATTTTCAAGCCACGACCTAAAACGAACCTTCTTAACCATTGGCGAAGCAGCAATGATACCGTTCTCTTTATTAAAAGCACTGGCAAACCACAAAACGGATAATGACGTAACTGGCGGCTACATCAACCCCGAAGCCAAAACGCTTAAGGCGGCAACATGGAAAATTGCCGACTTTATCCAGTCCCATGCGGCGGCAACCGGAGACAATGTTCATTTTTTGTTAAAAGCGAGTGGGGAATAAGCAACAATACCAGATCAAAAAATCCATTGCATCTGTAGCTCAGGCACATTGAACGCGGGGGGAATTGAATCGCCGATGCACTTTGATGGGTAAAATCTATAACGCACAGCTAAGTTGCAAATAAACCCCAGTTTTCTCGAAAGACAGCCAGACTTACTTTGTTATGAGTTTTCGTAGTTATGCCAAGTTTTAAGATGGCTAGTACGATAACCTGCAAAAGCTGTAATACCTGTAATCGCTCCGAATAAGTGAGGAACCTACTATGTTTTTGATGCAGGGCTAGCACTTACGAAATTCTGGACTAGGTGAATAGCAAAATCTGCCGCATTATCCGTTGCGCTTGACTGAGTTTTATTTTTTTCGATTTGTCCCAATGCAGATTGACTTTGATGTTCCCCGCTATCGGCAACAGCTTTTACCCATAAGCAATGTCGACCTTCGCCAGCAAGATAGAACCCCCAACCTTCCATGTCATAAGCCACCACATCAGGAAATGAATTCTCGATTTGTTTTACCAAGGCTGAATTTACGTCTTCAATCTTGATACTGGCACTTGCTAACGCCTTATTTACAACTACAGGGAATCCCAATTCAGATTCTGATGCAATTAATTTAGCTAGATTATAAAGCCCATTATCCACTCGATTACCATGAGGTCGATGCTGATTACCATTTGGAGTAAGGCGTTGGTGATCAAATACAAATATTTCATTCGGTATTACAACAGTTCCTACTGACAGATCCTTTTTAGGCATCCCCATACACATGCCGACCATCAAAACTATTGTAGGTTTAAGAAAATTGCAAAAACGATTGATTCCAACTGCTGCTTCGGTCTCCCCTTGAAATGATAAACTTGCCAGATGCCAAATTGTTTCGCTATTTGGATCAGAATACTCAATGGCATAAAATTGGCGTGTGGTGTCTAAGTAAACAATTTTTCCATTGCCAAATGCTTTTTTTAATTGCGAGCGAACAGATTCAAATTCTACTGCAGCTATAGTTAGACATAGAACAGTATTCAGGCGGCTAGATTGTTCCGGTAAGACAGGACTATCATTAGAAAGAGGATATTTTTGAACCATAGATTGTTCCTTATTGCCTTCATTGGAAAATGCGAAAGTTTTTGCAGATGAATGCGAGACGATTGATGCTAATGCAGTTGAAGGTTGTCCGACATAAGTAACTGCTGATTGAAGCGCAATTTGCCAATTAGGGTCATTTCCAAAGCGCACAAGTTGGTCTGGAGTACAATTTTCCACCTCCTTAAGGCGATTATTTTTACGTAAAAATCCCATCATCTTCATATAAGAAATATTTTGACCAAAAGAAGGAATGAGGAATGAACTTGATAAATATCGTAAATCTACAATAACTCCAGCAGCCAAATCTTGTGTGTAGCTTGCGAAATAAGCTTCGTTAATGGCACTGCGAATACGCATATGCAAAGGTTTTTCAACTCCAGCTAAATCGAGAATTTCATAAACATGTTCCGGTATGAATGCTAAAGCTCCTAACTCTTTGGGAACCCGTTCAAGCCTGGTCTCTATGTTTGGGATGGGAATCCCGGCCGTGTCACGCAGTCTAAGTTGCAGCTCGTTATCTTGTACCAAATCGTTCCAATGATTGACAATATCTTGGGTTGCGCTTCGTTGACGCGGTACGTAGGGGGGCTCTTCACCATTTTGAGGAAAAAGTGAATGATATGCGTTGTTTTGAATACTGTTTTCTCGATAGAACCCAATATTAAGACGTTCTTGTACAAAGCAATCTAAATTCGGAGAACTACCTGATAACGCTATGATACCAAGTGGGAACAATTCATTTAATTCACCAATGATTTGCCGACAGAGTTTAGATTCGAAGTAAGAAGCGGCTGGTATAAAAACCGTTTCGGCACTAGCAACAGCAATCCTAGTTGCAAGCCGCATTTCGTATAAAAAATTAGACGAAATAGCCGATGCTCCTTTTTCTTCAATAAAATGAATGTCGAAATAATGGAGGAATAGCCTTTCTGGCCTCGAATATGGTGACACTATAGAAATTTCTGTCTGATTCATCTAAGGAAACAATCGGAGTTGTATGTCTTCCTTCATGCACAATTCTCTGTAGTCATTGATTATTGTATCTAAGCAACCATTAACTGAGACACATCCCCAAGCTGATAACTCATCAATATAAGCATCCGGCATCCCTTGATATAGGTAAATCCGCTTCGATTGTGCAAATGCGACGGCGATCTCTGCAAAAGTATTTGGTCCTATATAGTTTAGTATTCCATGCCGGTCTAAATTCATAGCAAGCACACAAAATGTCATTGGATCTCTAATTTTTTTTATATAAGCAAGTGAAACTCGTCTCTTAAAGTCTTCAAAATCGGGCAGAGACATTTGTCGGACGTGTTCATTCTCGGACTCGGGGACAATAGTTCTAATTCCAAGCGCATTCAATTCCGCAGCAAGATTGACCATATTTTCGTACACACTCATACTGCCGATTATTACAATTCGCCGCTTTGTTTTTGCGTATCCCTCAATCATGTCGTAATTTTCCATCAAGTAAGCCTTGCTCTAATATTCCACTAATTTCATCGTTATCGTGGAATAACCACTTTGGTTGCCAAGCAGAAGCAGTTAAGTTCTCGATTAAATCATCAATGGACATAATAAAGCTATCGTGAACAAGCAATGGTAAGTCTTTTGGAAAATCGCTGAAATAAATAGGTTTTCCTGATTGTACAATTCGTCCAACTTCGTAGCAGGTTGTTCGCCCTATATAGCCATTTGGTGCGACAACATAAACTATATCCGCACGAAATATTCTGTGCAGCGCTAGAGATTGAATTTCTGAATCAGTCCACTCGGAACGGTCAGATGTAAATCGTACGAACGAAATACCATCTTCGATGACTTCTGATCCTTGAGGTGAAGTTACTTCAAAGCCTGCCGTTCGTAAAGTTTTACTGACCTTTTGTATTTCAGAGTTATGCTGTCGAAAACTGCCAATTATGGCGACAGAACGAATTTTCATCCATCGTTTCCTTTTTGTAATTAAAAGCATCTATCTCGAAGCTATGTTTCACTTCGATCAACCCAGTTTACATTCTAAATTTTATGCTATCTGAAATGTGGTGGATAAACAAACCCGCTCTGTCCGCATTTGGCCTATTTATGCCACATAAACAAAAGCAGTTCGCATCACTACCACCAATACAACTAACCCCACTCCGCACTCAAACTCTCCGCCTGTTCCAATACCAGTTGCACCGCTTCTTCCTGTTTTCCTGGCGGGTATTTGTATTTGCGTAATATCCGTTTCACCATCAGTCGTAAGCTGGCCCTTACGCTTTCACGCACTGACCAATCGACGCTGACGTTTTTGCGTAAATTCTCAGCCAGTTCATGGGCGATTTTTTTCAGGGTCTCGTCACCGAGTTCACGAACAGATTCTTCGTTATTCGCCAGGGCATCGTAAAAGGCCAGTTCATCATTGTTCAGGCCAAGGTCGGCGCCGCGCTCCGCTGCTTCCTTGAATTTTTTCGCCATCTGGATTAGCTCTTCAATCACTTGGGCATTTTCAATGGAGCGGTTCTGGTAACGGAGGATGACATTAGTCAGCAATTCCGAGAATTTATGTTGCTGGACGATATTGCTGGCAAATCGGGCTTTTATTTCGCCTTCCAGCAAGCGTTCCAGCAGTTCCACGGCGAGGTTGCGTTCCGGCAGGTTGCGGACATCGTTGAGAAAATCTTGGTCAAGAATGCCGATATTGGGTTTATCCAAGCCAACGGCGTTAAAAATGTCCACGACTTCTTCTGAGACGACCGCCGAGCCGATAATTTGGCGGATAGCCAATTCGCGTTCTTCATTAGACTTGTTTCAACTATAAAAACAATTATTTAGCGATATATAAATTCCAGAGCCCCGCGCACACGCCTATAATATCATCATAAAAATCAATACGCGGGGAGTCGCTATTTTTGCGAAAGCTTGTTTTGGGGCATCCCAGCCCCAACAAGCGGCAAAAAAATACGCGACCGCCATTGCCTTCGGCGGCCCCGATTCGTCCGCGTCACCTGGTCCCGGCCCAACAAGGGGACCGGAACAGCGGTTCCACATGACTTTACGCCATTTCGGGATGCCTTGCAGGTTGCCTACGCTACGCTACGGCAACCCGCCCGGCCCTATGGCTATCGGGGACTAAAAATCTTCGCTTCTCTTCGTTCCGCTTCCAAGATTTTCAGCGGATGCAGGCGTAGCCTGTCAGAGAGTATGCGAAACCCCCCTGCATCAGAATAGTTGTCGCCTCAAATTTTTAAAGAAAATAAAATTTGAGATTAGAGATGAAAACGTATACAAAGTATTCTGAAGACTTTAAAGAGCAGGCACTGTGTAAAGC
>Ga0208259_1000156_pt1 | contig 25830 bp, 27 predicted proteins | sample CryBogCBH22May08_FD_184618 | JGI IMG/M metagenome (GOLD analysis project Ga0208259, IMG submission 184618) | Freshwater microbial communities from Crystal Bog, Wisconsin, USA - CBH22May08 (SPAdes) | ecosystem: Environmental > Aquatic > Freshwater > Lake | place: Crystal Bog, Wisconsin, USA... | reverse complement strand
CATAAGAGGTATTATTATGAACGAAAAAGAAATTACACTGAAGCTCACAATTGAAGACATTAATGGAATTTTGAATGGGCTCGGCAAACTTCCACTTGAGCAATCTCTTGGGCTATTTACCAAAGTCAAACAACAAGCAGAAGCACAACTTCCACAACAAGAACCTACGGCTGAAGTAGTGTAATATCCATCTAAGATTTGGATAGATTGCATTGACGCATAAATATAATAAACATATTCAGGGAATACAATGTCAACCGTCTATTCAAATCTTTTCGTAAATCAAGGTGCGTCGTTCACAAAAATCTTTGATTTGACTGATAAGTACAAGCAACCAATTGATATTACGGATATTGAGATACAAGGAAGATTATCAAGGTCTTATAGTAGCACTAGCTACGTGACATTTGATGTAGAAATATTAGATTATACTTATGGTAAAGTTAAAATAAGTCTTACTGCAACAGCCACTACTTCTCTTGTTGCTGGACGATATGTATATGAAATTATGGCACTTGACCCATATGGCAATGTAACAAAAATTGTAGAAGGTCTTGTTGATGTTACTCCCGGCGTTGGTGTTATCACTTCACAATACATAGTATCAGGACAATAAGATGCAAATTACAACAGACTTAGGACAAAGTAGTTCAGGATTAGGATTAACCGTTGTTCAAGGAGATACTAAGCCACCTTTGGTCATAAATCTTGCACAAGAAACAACCAACTATTCTACAGGACTTGTAACAGACTCTCCTATTGACGTATCAACATCAACAGTATTGTTAAAAATACGAAAAGTTGGAAGCAATACTCTTATCGATACTATAACTTGTATCAACCTTCCCGGATTTGAATATGCAAATGGTGTAGTAAATTTAACACCACCGTTCAATATGCCCGGTAAAGGTGGAAGAATTATGGCAAATTGGAAGACAAATTCATTGTCCGTTGCAGGTGTGATTGAGGGTGAAGTGGAAATTACTTACCCTGATGGTACTATACAGACTGCTGCTAATGTTGTCAAACTTCGTGTAAAACCACAATTCTAATTTGTCGTATAAATGCTTAAAATAAAAATATATGAAGCATATGCAACAAAGATTTCTGCATATCTAGAAGAAAAAGGATTAAATAAATTCTTTGGTGAACTGCAATCTTCTTTAGATCATATCTCAACTATTGGAACAACAAAAAGTATTCCTATTGATGTTCAACTGCAGCTTGAGCATATCAATGCTATTCTCACGGGAAAGAAGTTAACCGATTCTGCCATATTCCATGATTTGATTGTAACACAGTCACTTTTTAATAGAGCATTTTCTGATACACAAAGTCAAAATGATGTTAAGTTATTGGCTACGGGCAAGGCGGCTAATACAGATAGTCAGACTCAGACTGATATTAGAGTTTCAACCGTAGGCAAATTAGCCAATACCGATACCCAATTACAGACAGATATTCGTTTGACTACTGTTGGCAAGGCGGCTAATACAGATAGTCAGACTCAGACTGATATTAGAGTTTCTAACGTTGGTAAAAAATCAAATACTGACACTCAATTACAGACTGATATCAGATTAACTACCGTTGGCAAGGTGGCTAATACAGATAGTCAGACTCAGACTGATATTAGAACAAATGCAGTTGGTAAGAATAATTCAGATAGTCAAACACAATCTGATAGTAAGTTATTTACGGTCGGTAAGGTTAATTTGGATAGTCAAACACAATCTGATGCATATGTGAATAACCTAAATAGAGGAACGATGGTTGATACACAACCTAATTCAAGTAACGGTACCATAATGATAAATAACTATGTGGACAGTTACTATTTTGCAGCAGATTTTATAGGAAGTTCTGGTACTTTCTAATTATACACACAAGGAGATATAAATGTTAGTAGATCAAATCAATCCCAAGGGACAATTAACTATTGTTGTTACCAATGACGCAACAGGTATCGAATCGACAAATATTTCGGTTTCGAATCTGGTTGTGACGACTGGTAAAAACTGGATGACTTCTAGACTTACTGATACTGGTATTTCTGGTGGTTCGACAATCATGACTTATATGGCTATTGGGGCAAATACTCAAGTGGCTGCTGTGACCGATACTGCACTGTTCCAAGAGCTTGGTAGAGTGGCCCTAGTGACCGCTGGTGGTGTCGTTACATCCAATACCATTACATATGTTGGAACATTCCCTGCAGGTACTGGCACAGGTTCTGTGACTGAGGCTGCTATTCTTAATGCGGTTTCTGCTGGTACCATGCTTGCTAGAACCACTTTTGGTCTGGTTACTAAAGGTGCTGGCGATACAATGTCAGTAACTTGGCAGGTGACCTTACCATAAACTTACAGTAACCTTATAACAGGATAATAAATGGCTCTAATATTAGCTGACAGAGTATTCGAAACGACCGTCACCACAGGCACTGGTACACTGACACTTGCTGGTGCGCAGCTTGGTTATAGGTCTTTTCTTGCGGGTATCGGTGTAAACAATACTACATTTTACTCTGTAGCTAATGCCGGTCTTACTGAGTGGGAAATTGGTCTTGGTACACTTGATGCTACTGGAGCATTGTTATCGAGAACTACGGTGTATTCATCATCAAATGCCGGGGCATTAGTAAACTTCTCTACAGGAACAAAGAGTGTATTCTGTGATATTCCAGCATCTAAAGTTTTATACTCTGATGCTGCAGGTAACACTGGACCAACTTTGACAAATTCTGTACTAACAACACCCACACTTAATGGCGGAACAATAAATTCTACCAATTTAAATTCAATGGTTAACCTTCTTTTAGTAGGACTATAAAAAATGGCAAAAAGTCAATTATTAAACTTTTCTCAAACGTTAAACACTGTACAGACTACATTTGATATTTCTAGTCCTATTAGCGTTATTTCTGTTGCTACAACTGCCGTAGGAACAGGTTTAACACCCGGTTCTAGAACATTTACAGCCAACGTATCAACCATCACTGCAGCAAGTGTCATCACTAATGCAACATGGACAGCAACAGTTGGTGGAGCATCAAATACGGTTATAAGCATTCCTGTGGTAACTAACGTAGGATCATTCTACCTCAATGTACCACCAACTCCAAATTCAGCAAACGTTGATTCTGGAACATCTAGTGCAACATTTACTTTTGTAACAGGTTTACTCAATACTCTGTATACTGCGGCAGGTAATGATGCAGTAGTTAAAGCTATTAACGTATCATCCACTGATTCTGTTGCAAGAACACTATCAATATGGATAAATACTGGTACTGGTGGTGATAAGCTGGTTGGTGCTGTATCTGTCCCGGCTGGTTCTGGTAATACTGGTGCATTGGCATCTATTGATTTGCTTGGTGGAACATTATTACCATCGTTACCATATGACGCAAATGGTAAGCGCGTATTGCCACTTAAAGCTGGTACTATCGTTAAAGTATCTGTTCCTACTGTTACTGCTTCTACAAATATTTTTGTTCAAGCAATGGTTGAAGAATACTAAAATATGTCAGAGAAACTAGGCGTAAATCTCCCATCTTACATGGGGCTTCATAATTCTTTAACAGGAAACTCTACTAAGCTCGGGTTTGATTCTCTGAGTAATAGGGGAATTAATAGCATAGTTTCAAAAAGTAATAGATTCAATGTTCCTAATTGGACAACTGGTATATTCCCACACGGTTCGGCAAAGTTAGACTTAGATTTTATCGTCCAGCAAGGTTATGTTCAGGGATATGGTCTGGGTGGTTGTATGGATCATATTACATTTTCTAGAGCATCTTCTGGGACTTATTTTGGGTCGGATGGATTGATGGTAATATCACAAAATTTATTTACATATAGTAATGATTTTTCCAAGTGGACATTTTCTTCTGCCTCAGCAACTACCAATAGTATAACATTGGGTACTGGATATGGAACATATTGTTATAAGCAAATATCCGGTGCATTATCTGGGCAAACATATACAGGAAGTATAACATTAAGTGGGGTTCCGGGAACACAATGTTATTTGGCAATTTCCGAAGATACTGGAACATTTCCGATAACAAAGTTGCTTATAACATTGACAACAACACCAACTAGATATTCTGTTACTAGAACACTCACACAAAGTGGAGGTGTTATAGATTTGCGGGTGGCTGATAATAATCAAGCAATAGTAGTAACGGCGTCGAACGCACAATTAGAACTTGGCGCATCAGCTACATCATATTCAAATCCTACTGGACCACGCTTTGATTATGATTCATCTACTCCTGCGGGGACTACCGGGGTGGAGTTGACTCCCAGTGGGTCGTTCACTCTGAACGCTTTAAGTCTTGGTTCTAGTGATGGGGCATTCTCCACGTTGGGTGGGAATACGACTATTGTCAGGAACACTACGGATGCTTTTTACACCCAGAATTCCCCCACACTCGTTTTAGGAAAAACATACAAAGTCACAGTTACCGTTGTCTCAGGTAGTGCACGATGCGGATTTGGTGATTCTGGGCTATCCCTAGTTCAACAACAATCTACATTGTCTGTGGGGTCAAACACTATTTATGTCAATCTGACTTCTGCGACTTACACAAGATTTTCCATCTGGCCTTTCAGCACATCCTCCACAATAGTTGTCTCCAACATCTCCGTCCAAGAAGTAGTATTCCCATCTAAAGGATTGTTGATTGAAGAGTCTCGGACTAATTTATGTCTACAAAGCCAAAATTTGACAACGACACCTTGGTCGGTTAATGGCGCACCTTCTCCAATCGCAGCAATTTCCCCAGATGGCGGGACTAATGCATACACATTAACAACTGCAACGGGGTCAGGTGCGGGATACTTTCAGTTCGTTAATGTAACTGGATCGACCACATATACATTTAGTAGATATGTTAAGAAGGTGAGCGGTACTGGAACTTCCGTGCGTATTGGGTCTGATACTGGAGGTTCTGTATGGGTTGGTGGAGCGGGTGCATTTGCAGATTTTAATTTAGATACTTTGACGTTTAATATAGGTGGCGGAACTGTTACCACTGGATATCAATATTTAAATAATGGTTGGTATCGCATTTGGTTAACAGCCACAACTATGGCAGGTGCCACCTCTGTGGCCGTATTGAGTTATGTAGTAGCTTCAGGCGCTGCCTCTGCAACTTTTTGGGGTTGTCAAGTGGAAGCAGGATCATTTCCAACATCATACATACCAACAACTACATCAACATCAACAAGAGCAGCGGATTTTGTCGCAATGTATGGTCAAAATTTTAGCAATTGGTGGAATCAATCCACATTTTCTATGATGTTTGAAGTGGATGCGTTCTTAAAAAATGGAGCTTATGTGTTTAGTGTAGACACAGGACCGGGAATGAGTATTCCGATAGCTGGAGGGGCATCACAGTGGAATAACACAAATTCATTAATTTGCTCTGGTGCATATAATCCAATAAACAAATTTGCTATTTCACAATCGGTCATGGGGCGGTCTATTGTAAATAATGGCGGAACGGTGGGGACTGATACAAATCAAGCAATACCACAAATTCCATCATGGTTAATCTTAGGGGCTTATAGTAATGGCTCTTTGTTTTTGAACGGGCATTTCCGTAAATTTACATATTATAATACAGCTATACAAAATTTACAATTACTAACAACATAAAAAATGCAACTCATACTAATCTTTGCAATTATAATCATGGCATTGGCAGCATTTGCTATTCTCTACATAGGAGGCAACTCTTCTTCAAGCTATTTCATCATTGCTTGTATGGTGTGCACAATGGGTGGATTTATACTAGACGAAGTTATTATGGGTGAAGAATTTATTGTAGAGCGTATATGGAATCTTATTGCTAAACTATTCAATAAGCCTCCGTTAGAGTAATTCTTTTTCTTGGTTGTTATAAATACTAACAATACCATATAAAGAAGAATTCATAAATGCTCGGAAAATCACCATTATCATCCATTGCAATATCAAGTGTTTTAGGAACATCGGCAAACACTTCTAATGCTTCTTATCTTTCTCTACCATCCAACTATGATGTGTATGATAGAACTACATATGGAACACCATTATCTAATAACCAATTAGATCAAAACTTTATTAATATCAACAATTGGATGGTAGAAGATACGCCAACCATTATTGATGTTTATCCTACGCTTAATCTTGATTTTGTTAATAATAATGTACTTGATCCTAGAATAACTTTCTATAGAGCGTCAACAGGAACATATTATGATGGTAAGACACTAGCTTTGATGGAGCAAAACCTTTTTGCATATTCTAATAGTTTCGGTGCTGTGGTTGGTGGTAATTTGGTTAATAATGGAACGTTTTCTAATGACATCTCTGGGTGGAGTTTATATGGTGGGGCTACTGCAACATGGACTCCGGGGGCAATATCAGCAACCTCATCTGGTTCATCAAATCAACTAGTATTTCAAAATGTTAAAAATATTATTATTGGAAATTACTATAAAGTTACGTTCACTGTTTTATCTGGTTTGGTTGCATATTTGCTAATCTTAAATAGTAGTTATAATTTTTCAGGTGGTTATTATCCCGGAAGTTATTCTTTTATTGTGCAAGCTAATAGTAGTCAACTTGGATTTTGGGGTTCTAGTATTAATTCCAATGCAACTCTAACTAATATTTCTATAGTACCAATAGAACAATCTTCCACCTATTGGACTCAAAACCAGTGTACGATATATTCAAATCAAAATATTGATCCACTTGGAGGATCATCAGCATATAAGATAGTACCAGATACCACAACAAGCAATCATAATATTACTTACAATATAGCTAACAATGGTGTTTATACTGCATCAATATATGCAAAAGCAGGTGAGTATAATGCACTTTCAATATCCGATTCTACTTCTGCTTCTACTGGTTGGGTACATTTTGATCTTGTTAATGGTGTGGCTTCTTCTCTCGGCTCTGGTTGGTCTTCTGGCACTATTACTTCTGTAGGTAATGGTTGGTATAGATGTACAGCCACATCAACATCTAGAACCATCTCAAGTGTTTCATATTCTGTTATAGGACAGTTTTTATCATCTGGTTCGATTGCCCCTATTTTTACTGGTGATCTTACTATGGGCATTTACATCTATGGCGCCCAGTTTGAACAAAGATCATCTGTCACTGCATATACTCCTACAACGGGAACTTCTGTTTCTAACTATATGCCACAGTTGATGACAGCACAGGCTAATGTTCCTAGATTTGATTATGATCCTATATCGGGTGTATGTAAAGGGTTGTTGATTGAAGAGAATAGGACGAATTTACTTTTTTATAGTAGAGACTTGACTAATATAAATTGGACTCCAGCAGGTAGTATAGTAATAAAAAATCAAATAGGAGTTGATGGATCAATATCCGGAGCATGTCTACTAACAGAATCTAATACATTTAGTGCACATAGAACTTGGGCGTATGGGCAAACAAACATACCAGCAAATTCAGCATACACCTTTAGTTTTTTTGTAAAATCTGCCGGTAGAAATAAAATAGAAGTGTGGATCAATGATGGCGCAGGTAATAATGGTGGATATTGTTTTGTTGACTTGTTGACAGGTACTGTTAGTTCAGTTACAAATACTGGTGGAACAGGAACAGTAGCATCAACAACTAAAATTGGTAATGGTTGGTTTAGAGTACAAATTACTTCAACGAATGGTGCTTCTGCAATTACTGCACAATGTAGGCTGTATCTGTGGGATGGGTTTTCTGCGCATGATAGTCCGTACATGGGAGATTCTACAAAAGGAATTTTGGTAGATTATACTCAACTTGAAGTTGGTCAATTTGCATCATCCCCTATTGCAACAACATCATCTTCAACAGTAACAAGAGCAGTTGATTATGCTTCAATAACAGGAAACCTTTTTAATAATTGGTATAATAATACTCAAGGTACATTTTATTCTGAGGCAGATACTCTAGAACAATCAGTATCAAGATATCCAACATTATTTTCAGTAAATGATGGATATGGTGCGAATCTAATAATAGGATTTTTAAATCCTAATCCACTTACATATGGCGTTAATATATCAATAATAACACCAGCAGCAAATCAAATTAATGGTGGGCAAGGTGCATCATTTAAAAATGGAACTATAGCAAAACTTGGTGCATCATATGGTGGTTCTACAATGTCAATAACTTCGGCAGGATATATACCGTTAGTCGTAACTGGAAAAGTTATTCCATCTGGAATTACCTTGTTGCAAATAGGAAATACGGCATATGGAAATTACTTAAACGGACATATCAGAAAGTTACAATTCTACCCACAAGCATTTTCACCGTTACAACTACAATATCTGACAGGAAGATTATAAAATGACAACAATAGTAACTCGTCAGACAACGGCTCCTAATGCTAATAATCAGAATTCAACACTTTCTATTGCACAGTTAGATTCTAATATTGTCAATCTTAATACAGGTAAACTAGATCAGACTGGATATAGAGGTAATGTTTATCCATCATTAAACTTAGACTTCACTAAGGGTAAATTAGACCCTAGAATAAATTTTAATAGAGCCTCTACAGGAACTTATTATGATGGTAAGACTGTGGCGTTGGCTGAACAGAATTTGATATTGTATAGCAATTTTGTTGGAGGGCAAGTTATTGGCTCTATTTGGTCAACTTTTGCTGGGTCTACCGTGTCTTCGAATAATGTTATGGCACCGGATGGTACATTGACAGGGACTAATATAGCCTTTACCTCTGGACAAATATCCGGAACATATCAATCATTGGCTATTCCAATTGGATATGTGTATACGCTATCTGTATACGCTAAATCTACTGTTGGGAAAAAGTTTAAATTCAGATACTATGGATCACCACAGGCAGCATCATCAGATATTACAACCACATCCACATGGACTAGATATTCATTTACCTTTACTTCAAACTTAGTAGCTTGTGCAGTTGGCATGGAAAATGATAGTGGAACGAGTGCAGGTTCTGTTCAATTTTGGGGGGCGCAATTAGAAACTCGTTCTACTATGGGGCCATACACCCAAACAGTCGCACAGACTATCACAAACTATATTCCACAGTTAATTATAGCACCTGCAAATGTTCCTAGATTTTCATATGATCCATTGTCTAGAAAGCCTTTGGGACTGTTGATTGAGCAGCAAAGTACGAATTTATTGACTTATAGTGGAGACTTGACTAATGCAGCTTGGTCTAAAAATTCAAGTCCAATTGTATCTTCAAATTATACAGTTGCAATGGATGGATCATTTACTGCACAGAGATTTCAGTCTTCAACATATTATTCTGGAGTATATCAATTAATTACATTTGTTCCCGGAACAACATATACAGCAACTTGGTATGTTAAAGATAATGGTGGGTATAATAAGTTTATGCAGTTTGGCGTAGGAACGCAAGCATTTTCTTCTGGTTCGGGTGATCGTCTTTTTAACTTAAATTTAACAACAGGTGCAGTATCTGGAATAAATGCAGTTTTTACAATCCCACCAATAGTAACAAGTCTTGGTAATGGTATATGGAAAGTATCTTTAACATACACTGCTACTGGTTTTGGTTCAGTCGCTCCAAATATTATGTATGGCAATGGAATTGGAGTTGATGCTATATTTTACGGCGCTCAACAAGAATTAGGATCAACCGCCACATCATATATTCCTACAACATCTTCCACAGTAACAAGAGCGGCGGATTCTGTTATTGTTAATGGTACAAACTTTTCTAATTTTTATAATCAGAGTGAAGGTACTATTTTTGTTGAAAGAAGTTTGATAGCAGCCAATACTAATCAGACAGTGTTTTCTATTGATAATGGAACTACTGTTATGCGGTCTAGGAATGCTATTATAAGTAATGTTAAGAATTTGTTGACTTATAGTGCTGATTTCACTAAATCTGTATGGGTAGGGGCAAATTGTAATGCAACACAAACTGCAGTATTAGCACCAGATGGTTCATCGTATGCCCAACACCTAACTGAAACATCAGCTACAGGTTACCACACACTAACTCAATCATTTACAGATAATTCAATAAGCACGTTTAGTATATACGCAAAACAAGCTGAACGAAAGGCATTATTGATATCAAATGTTCCCAATGGAAATTGTATTTTTGATTTAAATGCTGGAGTTGTTAATCAATTGGGGTCTAATTGGACATTACCAACAATAACTCCCGTTGGCAATGGTTGGTATAGATGCACAATAACATCACCAACACAATCATGGGGAAATGTAATTATAGGAGTTACTATTGGTAATAATGGAAATTACACAGGTGATGGTGTTTCTGGGATTTATGTTTGGGGCGCACAAGTAGAATTAGGCTCAACTGCCACTTCTTACGAGCCTAATCCACGATATACACCATTTGAAATAGGTAATTCATTTATACAAACATCAACACCCACTTCATTGAATGAAAAGGACGCATTCTCATATACTGCTAACACATTATATGCGTCTATAAATAATTCATTACCAGATTTTAATTCTAACACCAATTACGCTATCACTAATATGACAGAATTGGTTATTGGTGACTCTGCAGTAAATCCGGGTAGAACACTTAATGGAACGATTAAATATTTTAGATACTATCCTAAAGCATCTAATTCTTCTACTCTCTTTGCACTTACAGCACCGTCATATTCATATTTTAACACAGAAAATGGTTTTGATTTCCTACTCATGGAAGATGGATCATCAAGACTAACAGCAGAATGGAGTACATAAATGCCCAATACAAAAATCTCAGCATTACCATCAATCACTTTAACAGGTTCTGAAATTGTTCCTGTAGTTACTGGAGGTACTAACTATGGTGTAACTACTTCTGCCATTGCTGCGCTAAAGACTGCAGGAGCATCTAACCAAGTTATTTACAATTCTGGTGGTACTCTTGTTGGTGATGTTGGTATTACATATACGCTAGGTAAGTTAGCAGTGGCTAATACTATCACCATATCGTCACCGAGTACAGTGGCTAATCTGCCGTCTGTTCTGATCGGTTCCAGATCATTTGTGACCGACGCTACAGCGAACACTTGGGGAACGGTTGTGGTGGGTTCTGGTGCGTTTAAAGTGCCAGTGTGGAGTGATGGTGTGAGTTGGTTTATTGGGTAATCTAAATGACTACGATCTATACGCGAAGTGCAGGTGATTTAGCTAATAATATAGTAACCACTGGACTACCATTAACCAACACTCAAATGAACACTACTCTGGCAGGATTAGTGTCTGGTAAAGTGCCTGATATTGCTGGGTATAATAGACCAAGTGTTAAGCCAGCATTGAAGTTGGATTTTACTAAAGGTAAATTAGACCCTAGAATTACTTTTTCTAGAGCCTCTACGGGCACTTATATAAATCAGTTTGGAGTGTTGAGTACGGCTGGAATTAATGTTCCTAGATTTGAATATGATCCAGTGACTGGTAAATCTTTGGGCTTGTTGATTGAAGAGTCTCGGACTAACTTATTGACGTATAGTAGAGATTTAACTCAGAGTGCTTGGACAAACCGCACTGTTACGGCCACACATGATCAAATTGGGGTTGATGGTTCTATTAATGGCGCAAGTAAGTTAATTGATACGGTATCTGGATCAATTGCACATTTGATTTCGGGAACCTCTGTAGTTACATTATCAACAATATACACATTTTCCGCATATGTAAAAAGTACCGGTGCTACTTGGATTTTATTTGGACAGGATATTATTGGAACAGGATATTTTTCATTCAATGTTGTTACTGGATCATTTGGTGTTTATACTGCAGGTACATATATAAGCAGATCATCAACAAATGTAGGCAACGGATGGTGGAGAGTTAGTATTACATATACTGCCGCATATACAACCGCATCTGGTGCAATATTCATCAATAACATGGATTCTAATAATCCAGCTTTTGTTGGCACCGGATTATTGGGACTAAATGTAGATGGTGCTCAACTAGAAATAGGACCATCTGCTACATCATATATTCCAACAACAACAGCAGCCGCAACAAGAACATCGGATATTGCTCTTATGAGTGGTATTAACATTAATACGTGGTGGAATCAATCACAAGGAACATTTTTTGCTGAAGGGGATCAATTTGTTGGTGCAGGTGGACAAGCATCATTTATGGACCTGTATCAAGATGGTAACAATAAACTATCCATACGAACATCACAAAGACTTTATATTGCAGCAAGTTCTACCATAGGGTTTGATCTTTCTACATTAACTCAGGGACAAACACACAAAATATCAATTGCATATGGTAGTCAAAATGGATTAGGATTTGCAAAAGATGGTTCTGCCATAACAACTGGTGGACTACAAGTATTTTCGGCACCATCGCCAACACTTTATATAGGTGTGGCAGATGCAAATTTATATTATCTAAACGGCCACATTAGAAATGTAACATATTACAACATAAGACTACCTGATCAAACTTTACAAGCATTGACAGCATAGTATAAATAGTAAACAGATAAAGGATTTAAAAAAATGTCAGATTATTTCTTAAAAGCGAACACAGCAGACGAATTATACACAACACTTCAGTCTGTTGATATTGTCATGAAAAATGATGGTACGTATTACGCAAAGCCACCGTATGCATTAGATTTTATTGGAACTGTGCATAAGCCCACTGGAAATACTATTACGCAAACTTCAGACGATGGCACGACATTTTCATATCCAGAACAAGCACCAATTGAAGGTATTCATGCAAACTTACGCGCAAATCTAACAACAGATCAAGAAGACGGTATTGCAATTATTAGAATCAATTCTCCAGCAAATCCATATAGGATTTGGGCGTAATAGCCAAAATAAAAGGAATTATATATGGGATTACTAGGATCAGGACCAAATCAGGTTTCAACAAATTCAGACTTAGGTTCAATGGCGTTTCAGGATTCTGCTGGCGTATCAGTTGGTCAGGCAGAAATGGGAAACTTTGGAATGGAGTATAACGGATTTGTAAATAATGGGGTAACTTATTTTGGCGTGGAAATGAATTCTGATATTGGTGCAAATACTAATACGAATTTTGCCATGCATAGACACTCCACAACTTATGAACCATCATTCATAACATTTAGATCAAATTCTGATGATTACACACACGTTAACGTTACCAACAATCAATATCTAACTTCTATCATTTCTACCGGTACTGCTGGTAATGATTATAAGACTTTTGGTGCAATTCGTATCATGACAGATGGTAATGTGCAAAATACCGCTATTACACAAACATCCGCTCCGGGTAAATTTCTAATTCAGATTACCGCAAATAATTCTATAACCCCATCAAATGTGTTATCTATTATTAATAATGGTAACATGTCTCTTGGTGGAGCAGATGCCAATACTTACGCATTGTTGGATGTACAGTCTACCACTAAGGGTGTGCGTTTACCAAATATGACTACAGTGCAAAAGACAGCTATTGTGCCAGTGGCTGGGTTGATGGTGTTTGATATTACACTTGGTAAAATGTGTGTGGCGAATAGCACAGCATGGCAAACCGTAACATCGGTGTAATATGCTGATATATTCTTCTTATATTATGTGGAATGTAATTTATGGTGAAATGATGGAGTATTGTGGGTGGGGCATTTCGGATTCTAAAAAGAAACCTGAAAATAGGGATAAGGAATAGTATGGCAGCATTAAAAAGCAGAGAAGAATTTACCGACTATTGTCTCCGTAGATTGGGCGCTCCTGTGATCGAAATTAACGTTGATCCTGATCAGGTTGATGATAGAATTGATGATGCTATACAATATTGGCAAGATTGCCATAATGAAGGAACTCAGAAGTTTTATTGGATTCATAAAATAACACAAAATGATATTAACAATATGTGGCTTGATGCCTTGCAAGCTACAGATTCTGATGGTGATGGGGTTGAGATTATAGGCGTTACTAGAATATTTCCATTGACCGATTCACAAGCCTCGGTTTCAATGTTTGACTTAAGATATCAATTGCGATTAAACGAATTGTATGATTTTACATCGGCAAGTTATATTAATTACACTATGACCATGCAACATCTTCGAAGTTTGGAGCAAATGTTTTCTGGTGAACAACAGATTCGTTGGAATAGGGCTATGCAAAGATTGTATATTGATTGGGGATGGAACGATTATAGCGTTATTGTTGGTCAAGTTGTTATCATGGAGTGTTATGGAAATGTAGACCCAACAAAATACCCAAATGTTTGGAATGATAGATTTTTAAAAGGTTATTCAACTGCTTTGATAAAAAGGCAATGGGGAACTAACATGAAAAAACATAAAAACATTCAACTACCGGGTGGCGTAACACTCAGTGGTCAAGAAATATTTGATGAAGCCACCGTAGAAATTGATCAATTGCACCATGAAATGGAAACAAATTTTGGGGGAATACTCGAATTCCAAATGAACTAGTGGTATAATACAAAAGTGTCCTTCTTGGTACGTCAACACCGAAGGACTTTAATACTAAACAGGAGTATCAATATTTGTATGTATAGCTACAGTGAAACTAATATCCCGCCAGAATTTTACATTTATGCGTGGTTGCGAGAAAATGGAACCCCGTATTATATTGGAAAAGGTATCAAAAAAAGAGCGTGGCACAGTTGCAAAAAACATAGACCACCTAAAAATAAATTCAATATTGTTATAATGGAAGCTAATTTGTCTGAACTTGGTGCGTTTGCATTAGAAAGAAGATACATTTCATGGTATGGTAGAAAAAATGCGGGAGGTGGGTTACTAATAAACAATACAGACGGTGGGGATGGTGCTTCTGGTTGGAAATTTTCGGAAGACTCTAAGTTAAAAATGAGTAAACTGAAACAAGGTGATAAAAATAATAGATTTGGAACTAAGCACAGTGAAGAAAGTAAACAAAAGACTAGAAACAAACTAATTGGTAGAGTTTTTAGTTTAGATACCAAAGAAAAAATGAGAATATCAAAAACCGGAAAATTGCATGAAAAAGTTTCTTGCAATTTTTGTGATAAACTATATAGTAAGGGTGCTGGAATGGCCGCACATATAAGAAGATTTCATATGGAAGTGTGTACATAACATGGCTACAAGTAAATATTTCAATAATTACAACTCTAAACACACTGAGCAAAGACTTGTTGAAGATTTGATTGTCGAATCCATAAAAATTATGGGATTTGATTGCTATTACCTACCAAATACAAATGACGCCGCAAGAGATTTATTATTTGGAGAAGACCCTCTTAAGAAATTTGAATCGGCATTCCAACTTGAAATGTATCTTTCTAACGCCACTGATTATAATGGTGAAAGAGAAATGTTTTCTAAATTTGGGTTAGAAATTAAGAACCAAGTAAGCGTAATAGTATCCAAAAGAACATTTACACAAAGAGTTCCACAAGACACATTTACTCGCCCAAGAGAAGGTGATTTAATCTATGTACCATTTTTAAATGGTACGGGAGAATTGTATGAAATCAAATTTTGTAACCAGAATAAAGACTATTTCATGTTGGGTAGAACTGTTCCATATTTTTATGAACTTGAACTAGAGAAATTCCGTTATTCTCAAGAAGTCATAGACACTGGCATTGATGATATTGATTCAATTGTTACGGATTCTGGATACACACTTCATCTTAATACTGGGGTTGGTTCTGGAAATTATACCATAACGGAGATCGCATTTCAATCTAATGACAATACGTTGTCTAATGCATATGCATACGGAACAGTGCAGGAATGGTTGCCTTTGACTAATGAATTATCAATAACAAATATTTTTGGTGAATTTGTCGATAATATGGCTATAATTGGACAGACAAGTAATGCACAGTATTTCTTGTCTTCTTTTGACCCATTAAATTCACCCGCCAAAAAAGAAATGTATGACAATGAAACAATTCAAACAGTTTCACAGGGCATAATCAATACTTCCGAATATAACCCACTTGGAGGATTATAATGTCCACAAATAACCAGATGATCCGCAAGTTTACTATTGCGTTTGGTGAAATGTTTTCTAATATTCCACTAGTAAGATATAATCCAGATGGAACAGAGCAAGAGAGGTTTATGGTTCCTATATCTTTTGCCAATAAAGAAAAGTATGTAAAACGACTTGAAGGTGATCCAGACCTAGATAAAAAAGTTCAAGTAACATTACCGAGAATGGCATATGAAATGAACGGTCTAAAGTATGATGCGACAAGAAAGCAAAATACTAATATACAAAACTTTTCACAATCTGGTTCAGTTACATCGGCACAATACATGCCAGTTCCATACAACTTTGATTTTTCTTTATATCTAATGGTGAGAAACCTTGAAGATGGTCATCAAATAATAGAACATATTTTACCATATTTTACCCCAGATTACACGATAAAAATTAACATGATTCCCGAAATGGGAATAGTTAAAGAAGTTCCCATCATTTTGAACAACACGGAATTTACGATTGATGATGATGGAGATAGAAATTCAGACACCAGAGTAATCATATGGACACTCAACTTTACACTTAAGGGGTTTATATTTGGTGCAGATTCACCCATAGGCTTAATAAGAACTTCAATAACAAACATATATAATAATATAACACCAACACAGAATATAGTTTTTAATGTGTCAACTGGTGGAATTGGAAACTTTACTGTTGGCGAAATTGTATACCAAGGACAATCTCCTTTGCTATCAACAGCGTCAGCTACTGTTGTTAATTGGAATTTATCAAATAAGCAACTTACCGTTACAAATGCTTTGGGTAATTTTATATCATCGTTGCCTATCATAAGTTCGGCCAGTAATGCAGAATGGTTGTTCAACTCATATAACATAATTCCAATAGAACTATCAAAAATTGTTATTACACCAAATCCATTGACTGCTAATGCAAATAGTTCATATACATACACAACTAAAATAACAGAATAACATTATGAGCAAATTTGATAAATCAATGGAAGATATCTTTGATATTGAGCCAACTAAAATAACATCATTAATTGTTCCACGTGAAACATTATCTGAAACATTATCATCCAATACTTCACTTGATCTAACAAAAGATTTGAGTGATGCATATGAACAGACTAAAGATAATCTACAGGAATTGATTGATAATGGTAAAGAAGCATTAGAAGATGTTCTTCGAATAGCCAAAGAATCAGAGAATCCTAAAGCATTTGAAGTTTACTCTGCAATGCTCAAGAACATTGTAGGTGCTAATAAAGAACTATTGGCAGTACAAAAACAAATGCGCGATATGGATAAGAATGCTAAAAATTCTGGTGGTACTACTATTGATAAAGCAATATTTGTGGGTTCTACATCAGAGTTGGCAAAATTGATTAAGGGTAATAAATAATGAAAAAATTCAAAGACTTCATCAACGAAAGTTCAACAGAATCCACAACGGGTTGGATTAATCACACAAACTTACTTGATCATATACATAAAAAAGCATTATCTAAGTTAGTAAGCCACGATTATCACAAATCCATTGAAAACCATAACATTTTACACAATGGAAACATTTTTTATAGACATAATAAAGATGAATTTGGAAGGCATTCTGTGGATGTGGCATCAAATGCAAAAGATAACGAGGGGACTACACATCATGCAACTTTTCACTTAAGCCCTTCCAATCAGAATATATCTCATGCTGAACTGAAAAATACAAAGAAAACTAATAATGGGAATGAAACTAAGAGAATTCGGTCACATGGATATGAAGGTGATAAATAATGGCACTACTTGATAAAAAAGACTCTTATAGAGACTCCCCACTCCTTAAGAGGGCTGGTGTAGAGTTGAATTATACTCAGGCACAAGTTGAAGAGTATATGAAATGTGCAAAAGACCCTGTATACTTTGCCATAAATTATATGCAGATTGTTAACGTCGATGAAGGGCTGATGCCATTTAAGATGTGGGACTTTCAAAAAGAGATGCTTAATGTTTTTAAAGACAATCGATTTGTTATAACTAAATGTCCTCGCCAAATCGGAAAATGTTTTTCTGTAAATACTCATATACGCTTGCGTAATAAAACGACAGGTGATATAATAGAAACATCTATAGGAGATTTTTATGACAGAGAAAAAGCTAACATACTACGAAAAGAACAAGGAAAAGGTTCTTAAACAACAGCAAGAAAAACGTAATGCAAAATATGAAGGAAAAATTGAAGGTGTTGACTACATAGCATGTAAAGAATGTGGATTCCATAGCTCGGAACTTGCCACGCACATCACCATAAAACATGGGATGACAATTGATGAATACAAACTTAAACACAATGTTGATTCAGTAAAAAGCCAATCATCCAGAGATAGAGTAAAAGGAAACAAAAATCCAGCATATCAACATGGTGGAACACTCAGTCCATATTCAAAGAAATTCATTTATGCAGATACAACTGATAGGGAAGAGGTATTTGCAAAAGTTAAAAAAACGAAGATCGACAATAATTCAGACCAAACGAAACTTAAATATTGGATTGAAAAGTGTGATGGGGATATTGCACTGGCAGAAGAACTATATAAAGATAGGCAAACAACATTCAATCTAGTAAAATGTATAGAGCGTCATGGTGAAGTTGAAGGTCAAAGGGTTTGGTTAGCAAGGCAAGAAAAGTGGCATAAATCATACAAGAAAAGTACATTTAGTAAAATTTCACAGGTATTGTTCTGGAATATTTCTGCACAATTAAAAGACCTATCCACCATTTTCTTTGCTCAACTTGGGGAAGATAAAAAGCCAGATTATTCGGGAGTGAATAATGAAGTTAGGCTTACATTAGATAAAGTAATACTTCCAGATTTTATAGATATTGAAAGTAAAAAGATTATTGAGTTTGATGGAACATATTGGCACGGTGAGGTTGGGCGGGGAAACAAGGAACGAGAATCTACACGGGATGAAATTCTTAGAAGTAATGGCTATAAAGTTCTTCACATAAAAGAATATGATTTTAAAAATGATAAACAAGGAACAATTGATAAATGTCTAAACTTTCTGAGACAATAGACCGAAAATTCATAGACTCCATTACACTAGATGATGAGTGGGAAATTGAATCTGATACTGGTTGGGTTCCTGTAACACACATACATAAAACAATTGAATATGTTGAATGGGAATTGTCAACATGTGATGGGCTTGATTTAGTCTGTGCAGATGATCATATAGTCTTTGATGATAAAATGAATGAAGTATATGTCAAAGATTTGATACCATACAAGTCTTATATTATGACAATCAATGGGATACAGATGGTCACTCATGTTAAAAAACTAGACAAATCTAGCAACATGTTTGACCTTACTGTGGATTCTGATGATCATAGAATGTACACCAATGGCATTCTATCACACAATACAACAACTTCGGTTGCATTTTTACTCTGGCTTACGCTATTCTCAGATTCTCAAAACGTAGCAGTTCTTGCCAATAAAGGATCATTAGCCAGAGATATTCTAGCTAAGTATCAATTAGCATACGAAAATTTACCACCTTGGTTGCAACAAGGCGTGGTGTCATGGAACAAAGGCTCTATCGAACTTGAAAATGGTTCTAAAATTTTAGCGTCATCAACATCATCGTCTGCAGTTCGCGGAGGATCATTCAATTGCGTTCTACTTGATGAGTTTGGTTTTGTTCCAGCCAACATCCAACACGAATTCTTCAACTCTGTATACCCAGTTATTTCTTCAGGTAAGACTACCAAAATTATCATTGTATCGACCCCTAACGGGATGAATTTGTTCTATAAGCTATGGATGGATGCCTTGGGTAAGAAAAACGGCTACAAGCCGTTCTCGATCCATTGGTCTATGGTTCCCGGACGTACCGAAGAGTGGCGTGAAGAAACCATTAAAAATACTAGCATAGAACAATTTAGACAAGAATTTGAGAGTCTTTCTTGTGATACTTTGATCAACATTAATGGAGAATCAATTCCTATAGGAACATTATATGAAAAGTTTTCTGAGGAAGAACATAATGTCTAACCTTCCTACTTCAATAGTCCTTAACCACAAAAAACTAAAAATAGAATCCCCAGAAGGCTTTGTTGACTTTCTGGGGGTCAATAAGATTACTAAAGACTCTTATATCCACTTAAAGTTTACAGACGGTACAGAACTAAAATGCTCAGAGGATCACCCTCTAATGACTATAGATGGTATAGTAAGGGCAAAGAATCTAAACAAAAAAATACTCATTGAAAATAAATTTGATGGGTGTTTTATCACGTCTAAGCGACACATAAAAAGAAAAATCCACCTTTATGATATTGTTAACTCTGGAACTAAACATTTATACTACTCAAATGGAATAGTATCACATAATTGTGAATTCCTTGGTTCCACAAATACACTAATTTCAGGTGAAAAACTTCAACAACTAGTGTACAATGAACCAGTATATGAACACGACAAAGTTAAGATTTTTGAACGTCCAATTAAAATGGACGACGCCAATCAAAAAGATCATATGTACTGCATGACTGTGGATGTATCTGAAGGAAAAAATTTAGATTCTTCTGCATTTTCTGTTTTTGATATTTCACAAATACCATATAAACAAGTAGCATCATACCACAGTTCTTCAATTTCTCCTGTATTATTTCCAACAATAATTTACAATGCCGCAAGATTGTATAATGACGCATTTATATTAGTAGAAATAAACAACACACCACAAGTTGCTGATACATTACATTCTGAGTTAGAGTATGAGAATCTTTGGAAAGTGTTTACAGGGAATAAAAAACCACAACAATTATCTGCTGGGTTTGCCAGAGGTGTTCAGCTTGGCGTGAAAATGTCTCCACAAGTTAAACGCATTGGCTGCTCAAATATGAAAATGATGGTTGAGTCCAATAAACTCATAATAAATGATTTTGATACCATATCGGAACTAACCACATTCATTGCAGATAAGAATTCATTTGCAGCAGAAGAGGGGTCAAATGACGATTTGGTGATGACACTGGTGTTATTCTCTTGGGCGTCTACACAAAAATACTTCAAAGAAATTGTTTCACTTGATATCAGAAAACAAATGCAACTTGAAGTGTTGAATCAAGTTGATGAAGATACATTGGTAGCGCCCATAATAGATAGCCCATATTCAGAGCACTTGGAACTTTTTGACGGGGATTTGTGGGATTCTACATCAGGTGGTGGTGTTTATGATGGTTTTTTTAGAGATATGATGAGAAATCTATAAAAATAATGTTCTATAAATACTCTCATGGTAACTAATACCAAATAACAGAATATTTCAAGGAGAAGACACAAATGGCTATTTCTCAACTATCTCCGGGAGTTGGCATAAACGAAGTGAATCTGACAACTATTGTCCCTTCCGTTTTAACTACTGCTGGTGCTTATGTCGGTCCCTTTGCTTGGGGACCAGTAAACTCTATAATCCCAACAAGCACAGAACAAGTAATGGTTTCTACTTTTGGAAAACCAAATAACACTAACGCAAACTCTTGGTTTACTGCAGCTTCATTTTTATCTTATGGAAATAACTTAAATTTGGTTCGTACAGCAAATAGCGCAACATATAATGCAACATCTTCTGGGACTGCAAACGTGCAAATTCAGAATGCACAAGCTTTTCAATATACATATTTACCATCTGGTTCTGCAAATACATTTGGTCCATTTGTTGCAAGATATCCCGGTATTCTTGGTAATTCCATAACTATTGCAGTTTTAGATGGCGGAGCGAATTCTGCACAATTCAGTAATTGGAGTGTTCCTGTTTTAAATTCTACTGGGTATCCATATGCTAATGTGGCACTGGCTGGATTTTTTGGAACCGCACCCGGAACTTCTTATAATGCATCTCAACTTGGTTCTGTTAACGATGAACTGCATATTGCAGTTGTTGATACAGGTGGACTAATTTCTGGTACACAAGGAACTGTTTTGGAAGTTTTTCCATTCTTATCTAAATCGACAGATAATGTAGACAAAAATGGGGTTACGAATTATTACAAAACTGCAATTTTCAATACATCATCTTACATTTATGCCGTTGACCAAATAAACTATACATCAAACAATGGTCAAGCAAATTCATGGGGACAAACAACAGCTAATGTGGCATTTGCTACGTTAAATGGGCCACAGTCTATTACATTAAGTAAAGGAACTGAAGTGTATCCAACAGATGGTGATATTGTAAGTTCTTACACTTTATTATCTGATCCTATTTATTCACAAGTTTCTCTGTTGATGACTGGTCCTTGGGATGCAACAGTTCAACAAAATGCAATAAATATTGCCGCAGGTAGAAAAGATTGTGTGTGTTTTGTATCTCCACCACAATCTGCAGTAGTTAATAATTCCGGAAATGAACAAACTAGTGTTATTTCATGGTTTAATGGACTATCTTCTATTACGGGTGGTCCAACAGGAAGCTATGGATTTGCTGATTCTGGATGGAAGTATATGTTTGATCGATATAATAATACATATCGCTGGGTTCCATTGAATGGGGACACTGCAGGATTGTGTGTAACTACAGATTCCACAAATGCTCCTTGGTGGTCTCCTGCTGGTTTTAATCGCGGTGTAATCAAGAATGTAACAAAATTGGCATGGAATCCAACAAAGCCAATGAGAGATGCAATTTATCCATATGGTATAAACCCTGTTGCATCATTCCCCGGAAATGGTACTGTATTATTTGGTGACAAAACAATGCAAACTAAACCATCCGCATTCGACAGAATTAATGTCCGTAGATTGTTTATTGTACTTGAACAAGCAATTTCTAAAGCAGCACAATATTCATTGTTTGAATTCAATGATCAGTTCACTCAGGCACAATTTGTTGCTTTGGTCACACCTTTCTTGACACAAATTCAAGGACAGCGTGGTATTACTTCCTTCAAGGTTGTTTGTGACGCTACAAACAACACACCATCGGTAGTTAATTCCAATCAGTTTGTTGGCGATATATATATTCAACCAGCAAAATCAATCAATTATATTCAGTTGAATTTTACTGCAGTTGGTGTCGGTGTTAACTTTTCTACTGTTGTTGGTCAAGCGTAATAAATAAAAGATAATTAGGAGAAAATAATGGCAACACCATTTCAAATCGACAGTTTTAGATCAAACTTTGTGGGGGATGGAGCAAGACCAAACCTGTTCCAAGTTATTTTAACACCACCAACGGCATTACAAACATCAACTGTTTTAGATGCTGACTCATTTTCATTTATGGCTAAGGCCGCACAATTACCCGGTTCAACTATTGGTACAGTTCCTGTTTATTACTTTGGAAGAGAAATGAAATTTCCGGGTAATCGAACATTTGCCGATTGGACTGTCACTGTTATCAATGATGAATCCTTCAAGATAAGAAATGCCATTGAAGAGTGGATGAATGCAATCAACGGTAACGCTAGTAATGTGCGATCTGGTGGAAATGTATCACCAGTTTCATATACCACGCAAGGTTTAATCAATCAATATAGCAAAAATGGAAGCAATACAAATGTTGGGGAAACTCAACCGGGAGTATTGAAAAGTTACAACTTCTATGGTATGTATCCTGTTGATATCTCTCCTATTGATATGGATTGGGGAACAAATGATACTATAGAAGAATTTACTGTCACATTTGCTTACCAATACTGGACTTCAGCCGCAACAACGTAATAAAAAGAAGGGGCTAGTCCCCTTCTACTATTATAAATGAGTGTACTAAATACTACATCCAATACGGATTCAACTGTGAAAGAAATTATATAATGGCCGGACCCAATTCAAAATTTTCACTTTTTGGTTTTACTATATCAAAGAATGAAGACCAAGAAGCTACACAATCATTTACTCCACCTTCTGCGGATGATGGGGCTTTAACTATAACTAGTGCTGCATACTACGGCACATATGTTGACATGGATGGTTCTGCGAAAAATGAAGTTGAGCTAATATCTAGATATAGAGAAATGGCGATGCAACCAGAAATTGAATCTGCGATTGATGATATTGTAAATGAAGCAATTTGCCAAGATGATGATGGAAAAATTATTCAAATTGTCCTAGATGATCTTAAGCAACCTACAAAAATTAAAGAAGCTATCAAGACCGAATTCAATACAATACTACGACTTTTGAATTACACCGACATGGCTCAGGATATTTTCAGACGATATTATGTCGATGGAAAGCTTTATTATCATGTAATTGTGGATAAAGAGGCTCCAACACAAGGGGTTAAAGAATTAAGATACATAGACCCCAGAAAATTAAAAAAAATCCGTGAAGTTAAAAAGCAAAAAGATGACCGTACAGGAGTTGAAGTAGTAAACACTGTAAATGAATATTACATCTTTAATGATAAGGTATCTACAGGCTCATCATCGAACTACGGGCCTGTAGGAACTAGAATCACCACAGACTCTATAGTATCTATCGTATCAGGTCTTATGGACTCCCGTAGGGCCGTTGTACTGTCTTATTTACACAAAGCAATCAAACCACTCAATCAACTTAGAATGATTGAAGATGCCACGGTGATTTACCGTATTTCACGCGCCCCTGAGCGTAGAATTTTTTACATTGACGTTGGTAACTTACCTAAGTTAAAAGCCGAACAATATCTGCGTGATATTATGGTAAAGTATAAAAATAAACTTGTATATGATGCAAATACAGGTGAAGTTCGTGATGATAGAAAATTTATGTCAATGATGGAAGACTTTTGGTTGCCTCGTAGAGAAGGTGGCAAAGGAACTGAAATTACAACACTTCCCGGTGGACAAAATCTTGGTGAACTAGAAGACGTTAAATATTTTGAAAAGAAATTATACAAGTCGTTGAACGTTCCTGTTTCTAGATTGGACCCAAATAGTTCAGGATTTTCTTTAGGTAGAGTTGGCGAAATAACTAGGGATGAATTAAAGTTTGCTAAATTTGTTGGCCGAATGCGAGCCAAATTTTCAGATTTGTTTGATCAATGCCTTAGAGTACAGTGTGTGCTTAAAGGAATTTGTACAGATGATGAATGGCAAGAATTCAAAGAACACATACACTACAATTTTATTAAAGATAACAACTTCTCTGAGCTAAAAGAAGCTGAATTAATGAAAGAGCGTTTAAGTTTGTTGCAGGAAGTTGATCCATACACTGGACGATACTTTTCTCAGGCTTGGATTCAAAGAAATGTTCTGAGATTGACTGATGATGAAATCAGTAAAATGGCATCTGAAATTGAAGAAGAAAAAGAAGCTGGCGAAGGATTGCCAATGTCCGTTATGAATGACGTTGCACAACAACAAATGGTTTCTAATATTGGTCAAGAGGACTCTGAACATAAAGCTGAATTGGACAGAGAGACACAATCACAAGCCGCAATTCAACAGGCAAAATTGATCAAAAAACAAGTAAAAAAAGAAGAGATTGAGCCGACTCTAAATATAGTAAAACGTGCCTTAAATGGTTAACAGGAGAACAATAAAATGAACGCAAGAAATTTAATCGACTATGCTGCAAATGATAATGCAGTTGATTTTAGACAAGCCATGTATGCAGCAATTCACGATAAAGTATCCGCGCATATTGACGCTAAAAAACAAGAAATAGCCCAAGGGTTGGTTACACAATCGGAAAGTGCGAGTGATTGGGAAGCTGAAAAAGAACATAAGCCATCAAAGTCTTCTGATGCTGATAAAAAGCATGTTGAAAAATATAAAGCGGGTATGACGAAGACTAATGACAAGATTACATCCC
>Ga0208259_1000155_pt1 | contig 25899 bp, 26 predicted proteins | sample CryBogCBH22May08_FD_184618 | JGI IMG/M metagenome (GOLD analysis project Ga0208259, IMG submission 184618) | Freshwater microbial communities from Crystal Bog, Wisconsin, USA - CBH22May08 (SPAdes) | ecosystem: Environmental > Aquatic > Freshwater > Lake | place: Crystal Bog, Wisconsin, USA... | reverse complement strand
TAGCGCCCAAGAATCCCAATTAATTAGCGCCGATGCCGGTATTTCGCAAAAGATCAACGCCGCCCAAGTCGAATTAGCTTACCAACAAGAGCGCCTCAAAAGCTTGGAGTCCCTAGCCAAGCGCTTCCCAAACGAGCAAAAAACCATCAGCCAAGTGGTCGACCCCAAAGACTCGGGCGCCAAGTACATGCCCATTAGCACCCAGATTATTGCGGCCAATACGGACATCAATGCCAGCAAGGAGTCCCTCGAGCGCTTAAAAGACGCTCAGACCCAGATGGCGGTATTGCGCACCTGGGTCAAGCAAGTTGCTCCCCTCATGAATGGGGGGGGCTATGACGGCATTGCCTTAACCAAAAAATTATTGGAGCAAGAGTCCCAACTACGGGCCACCTTAAACCCCAGTGATCCCAAGTCCCTGGCATTTGTGGATGGTCTACGATCAACCTTATTGGCCAATGACGTGCGTTTTTCTAAAGGATTTGAGATGAATACCGCCCCAACCAGCAGCGGTAAAAAAGGCATGATCAAAACAACTGCAGGCGGTCTAGCAGGCGCATTTTTCTTGATGCTGTTGGTACTTTTAGGTCAAAGAGTGTGGGCCAGCATTAAAAATGGTGGTGCGAAGTGATGCTTGAAATCATGAGCAGTACTAAAGCGCGGGATCGGGCATTAGCGGGCTTGATGTTCGGTTGATCATCCAATAAGTAGAATTCAATCCAATACCAAAAGTATCTTAGTGAATATTCTGTTAACCGGTGGTGCTGGATATATTGGTAGTCATACTGCGGTAGTGCTATCGCAAGCCGGTCATAAAGTGGTTTTACTGGATAACTTTTGCAATAGTCGAAAAAGTGTTTTAGAGCGATTGCAAAAGATTTTGGGTAAGGCGCTGTTTTGTGTTGAGGGCGATGTTCGCGACACCACGTTAGTAACCAAAACGCTGCAAGACTACAAAATTGATGCCGTTATCCATTTTGCTGGATTAAAAGCGGTAGGTGAATCCGTCCAAAAGCCGATTGAGTACTACGCCAATAATGTGCAGGGCACGATTAGTCTTTTAGAGGCTATGAAGGCAAACGATATCAAGATTCTTGTCTTTAGCTCCAGCGCTACCGTCTATGGCGATCCACAGTATTTACCGATTGATGAGGGTCATCCGACCAGTGCAACCAATGCCTATGGCAGAAGCAAGCTTCATATTGAGGAGATGCTTAAAGATGTGGCTAATTCTGATGCCGATTGGAAAATTATTTGCTTGCGCTACTTTAATCCTGTCGGCGCTCATGAATCTGGATTGATAGGCGAGGATCCCAACGGCATCCCAAATAATTTAGTGCCATATATTGCCCAGGTGGCAGCGGGAAGGCTTCCACATCTCAATATTTATGGGAATGATTATCCAACCATAGATGGAACTGGGGTGAGGGATTACATCCACGTAATAGATTTGGCCGAGGGGCATTTGGCCGCCTTGATTTATGTTCAAAATCATAATGGGTGGAATGTATTTAATTTAGGCACTGGTCTCGGCGTTTCCGTTTTGGAAGTGATTACTTCTTACCGTCGGGCTAGCGGAATAGATATTGCCTGCCAAGTTATGGGAAAGAGATTGGGGGATGTGGCTAGTTGTTATGCCAAGGCAAAGAAAGCCGAAAGCGATCTTGGGTGGATGGCGCAGAGAAGCCTAGATAGTATGTGCAAAAGCAGTTGGCAATTTCAAAAAGAATCAAAGGATTGGGAATAAATTGGCAAAAGCTATGGGTGAGCATGGGTCATTAATGGCGCTTCTCAATCAATTTTGGCTAAAAATATCAGCACGTCGTAAGATGCAATTTGGAGCATTGTTAATGCTGATGGTGATTACCTCATTTGCTGAGGTTATTAGCATTGGAGCTGCATTACCTTTCTTGGCAGCTTTGACTGATCCCGATCGGCTTTTCCAGACCACAGCAATTCAGCCCCTCATTAGAATCTTTGATTTATCAAAACCTTTGCAGCTGATCCTTCCGCTTACTATTTTGTTTGGATTCGCTGCTGTGTTGGCTGGTGCAATGCGCCTACTTATGCTTTGGGTTAGCACCCGGCTAGCCTTTGCCGCAGGTGCCGACTTAAGTATGGATATTTATCGCCGTACTTTATATCAGCCTTATGAGGTTCATTGTGCTCGCAATAGTAGTGAAGTCATTAATGGAATTTCTACTAAAGCAAATGGCGTCATTTACAACATGATTCTTCCTGTATTAACCCTCATCAGCTCAATTGTCGTGATGATAGCGATTTTGATTGCACTATTTTTTGTGCAGCCAGTAGTTGCATTAGCAGCATTTTTTGGGTTTGGACTTATTTATTTGAGCATTATTTTTATTACTCGAAAACAATTGTTAATTGATAGCGAGCTCATCGCACGCGAATCATCGGCAGTAATCAAGTCCTTGCAAGAGGGTTTAGGGGGTATTCGGGATGTTTTGATTGATGGTAGTCAAGCTGCTTATTGCAAGATATATCGTGACGCCGATCTACCTCTACGTCGCGCGCAAGGAAATAATCAGTTTATTGCACAAAGCCCTCGTTATGCTTTGGAGGCTTTAGGTATGCTGCTAATTGCTTTTTTAGCGTTTGCTTTATCGCAAAGCAATCATGGCGTTGCAAGCGCTATTCCGATTCTCGGAGCTCTAGCTCTTGGTGCGCAACGCTTGTTGCCGGTGCTACAGCAGGCTTATAGTTCATGGATAAATGTCTCAGGCACCCAGGCCTCACTGGGGGATATTTTGAAATTTCTTGATCAACCATTGCCTGCTTATGCTGACGATTTTGATTTGCAGTCAATGCCTTTTAAAAAAGAAATATCTTTATCTCGTCTTTATTTTCGCTACAGACCTGAAACCTCTTGGGTGCTAAAAGATTTAAATCTAACGATTAAAAAGGGTAGTCGCGTAGGTTTTGTTGGTACTACTGGAAGCGGTAAGAGTACTTTATTGGATATTGTGATGGGATTGCTGCAGCCTTCGCAGGGCGAGCTTAAAATTGATGGGACTGTTTTGACGCTTAAAAATCAACGTTCTTGGCAGACTCATATTGCTCATGTTCCACAGACAATTTTCCTTGCGGATAGTACTGTGGAAGAAAATATCGCGTTTGGAATTCCCAAGGGTCAAATTAATTTTGATAAAGTTAGAGATGCTGCCAAAAAGGCTCAAATAGCCCATGTAATTGATGGCCTCCCCGAGGGCTATCAAACCCATGTTGGGGAGCGTGGCGTTCGCTTGTCGGGTGGACAGCGCCAACGAATTGGTATTGCACGTGCTCTCTATAAGGATGCTGATGTGATTATTTTTGATGAAGCCACTAGCGCATTAGATGGTGAGACCGAAGAGGCGGTTATGGAAGCAATTGAGGGGTTAAGTAAAGATCTTACAATACTTGTTATTGCCCATCGTCTCAGTACCCTTAAAACTTGTACACAAGTAGTGGATCTGGAGAACGGTTCTATAAAGCGAATTGGCAGTTATGTAGATATAGCTTTGTCACCCCCAACTAACTGAAGAATTATTAAGACCAAGAATGAATATATTAATCACCGGTGCCGACGGATTTATTGGCTCACATCTAACTGAGGAGTTGGTACGTCAGGGCCATAAGGTTAAAGCTTTTGCACTTTACAATTCATTTAACTCATGGGGTTGGTTGGATCACTGCCATCCAGATGTAAAAGGGGGGTTTGAGGTATTTTCGGGAGATATTCGTGATCCTCACGGTGTAAAGGAGGCGATGAGAGGATGTGATGCCGTTCTTCATCTTGCTGCGCTTATAGCAATCCCATTTTCCTATCACTCTCCGGACACATATGTCGATACAAACATTAAGGGAACTCTTAATGTTTTGCAGGCTGCTCGTGAATTAGGCATAAGTCGCTTGGTCCATACTTCTACTAGTGAGGTTTATGGTACTGCTCGTTTTGTGCCCATTACAGAGGAGCATCCCTTGCAAGGTCAATCCCCATATTCGGCAAGTAAGATTGGCGCAGACCAATTGGCATATTCGTTTTATTCATCCTTTAACCTACCGGTTGTTATTGCAAGGCCATTTAATACCTATGGACCCAGGCAGTCTGCTCGCGCAGTGATTCCGACGATTATTACGCAAATTGCCAATGGTGCACGAGACATAAAATTGGGCGCCGTTTCACCAACACGTGATTTCAATTACATTAAAGATACAGTAGCTGGTTTTATTGCTGCATTAAATTCTAACGAAGGTATTGGAGAGGTAGTTAACTTTGGAAGTAATTTCGAAATTTCAATCGGAGATACCGCTGAGCTAATAGCTGAAGTCATGGGGGTTGGGATTGCGATCATTACTGATGAAATACGACTTCGTCCTGAAAATTCTGAGGTTGAGCGTTTGTGGGCGGATAATACAAAGGCAAAAGAACTCTTTAATTGGACTCCTCAATATGGAAATCGCGAGGGTTTTAGGCGCGGACTTTCAGAGACCGCTCAATGGTTCTCTGAAGCCAATAACTTGGCTGCTTACAAGTCGAATATCTATAACATATGAGAACTACAGAGCCCACACAGTCCCTTGCGGATCAAGTTGTCGGCGCTTTAAAAGCGGTTGCTGGAAAAGGTCCAGCAGCATTGCATGAGCCCAATTTTTCTGGAAATGAGTGGATCTATCTAAAAGAATGCCTCGACTCTACTTTTGTCTCTTCTGTTGGTAAATTTGTCGATCGTTTTGAGGCTGATTTAGCGATATTTACAGGAGCAAAATATGCGGTGGCAGTTGTTAATGGCACCGCGGCATTACATGTTGGACTTAGGCTTGCTGGCGTTCAGGTGGGTGAAGAGGTTTTAATTCCGACCCTTACTTTTGTGGCTACAGCTAATGCAGTTGCGTATTGTGGTGCAACCCCTCATTTTATTGATAGTGAGGTAAGTACGCTAGGTGTTGATCCCATTAAGTTACGCGAGTATCTTAATGGGCATACTAGGCAAGAGGGCGGTCTTTGCATTAACCATGAAACTGGCAAAGTTATAAGAGCTATGGTGCCAATGCATACGTTTGGGCACCCTGTTGATATAGAGAGTTTGTTGGCTGTAGCTAATGATTTTGGAATAGTGCTTGTTGAGGATGCAGCAGAGTCTTTGGGGAGTTATTATCAGGACCGTCATACAGGTACCTTTGGCCAGCTTGGTACTTTAAGTTTTAATGGTAATAAGACAATCACCACTGGTGGTGGTGGCGCATTGCTGACAAATGATGAGTCGATAGCTAAGCGCGCCAAGCATTTAACAACTACCGCAAAATTACCTCATGCTTGGGATTACTTCCATGACGAGGTGGGCTATAACTATCGATTGCCAAATTTAAATGCCGCTCTAGGTTGCGCTCAGTTGGAGCGCCTGCCCGAGATGCTTATGGCAAAAAGAGCTCTGTTCAATACTTATGCCGAAACTTTTTCATCAATCCAGGGTCTTAAGCTATTTTCTGAGCCTGATAAATGCCGTAGCAATTATTGGCTACAAACCATATTACTTGATGAGAAATCGGCTGATAGCCGTAATGATATTTTGATTGCAACAAATAATGCGGGCTATATGACTAGACCCGCTTGGATGTTGATGCATAAGCTCCCCGCCTTTCAGGGGTGCCCACGCATGGATCTAGCTGTAGCCGAGTCCTTATCGCAACGTTTGATCAATATTCCAAGTAGCTATAACTTAGGCGCCATTGCTAAATGAGTAAACCAAAGTTAATTTTAATTGGTGCGGGCGGCCATGCCCAGTCATGTATTGATGTAATAGAACATCAGAATCACTATCAGATTGCGGGCCTAGTTGGCTCTCCAGAAGAATTGAATAGCCAAACTATGGGCTACCCAATCTTTGCTACCGATCTTGAACTAGGTGATTTGTCTCAAGATTATCCGTGGGCGTTGGTAACGGTCGGGCAAATTAAGACCCCAAAAATTCGAATGAGGTTATATAAGAATCTTATAGACTCTGGATTTAAATTGCCGACCATCATTTCACCGGCAGCCTATGTTTCTTCTAGAGCTAGCATAGGTCCTGGGACCATTGTTATGCATGGTGCAGTTATTAATGCTGGTGCATATATTGGCAGTAACTGCATCATTAATTCATGCGCATTAGTCGAACATGGCGCTATCGTTGGAGATCATGTACATATTTCAACGGGAGCAATTCTAAATGGCGATTCATCAGTTGGATCTGGAAGCTATGTCGGTAGTGCAGCCGTAATTCGCGAGGGCATAAAAGTTGGGGATGATTGTCTTGTTGGAATGGGTTTAAATGTGCGCCATAACTTGTTAAACGGGATTCAATTTTTAGGCGAAAGAGGCTCATGACTAATCGAACTTTAATCATTGCCGAGGCCGGCGTTAATCACAACGGTGATATTAATTTAGCAATGCAATTAATCGATGCGGCAGCTGAAGCGGGCGCTGATATTGTAAAGTTTCAAACTTTTAATGCCGACCGCCAGGTCACCCGTATCGCAGAAAAGGCGGAATATCAAAAGCGAGAAACTGGTAGTGCTGAGTCGCAGTATGAGATGTTGCGTCGTTTAGAGTTAACTGAATCGATGCATCATCAACTTATTTCCCATTGCGCCGAACGTAAGATTGAATTTTTGTCCACTGGGTTTGATATAGAAAGCATTAGTTTCCTGGCTGGTTTAAACCAAGAATATTTTAAAATTCCTTCTGGTGAAATTACAAACCTCCCATATCTACGTCATATCGGATTTCTTAATAAGTCAGTCATACTATCAACTGGAATGGCAACTTTGGGCGAGGTTGAGCAGGCAATTAATGTCCTAGAGGAGGCGGGAACCTCTCGTGACCAGATAACAATCTTGCATTGCACGACCGAATACCCTACCCCAATGAACGAGGTCAACTTAAAGGCAATGTTAACTCTGCAAAAAGCCTTTCATGTGGCTGTTGGCTATTCAGATCATACAAAGGGTATCGAAATATCGGTTGCGGCGGTAGCGATGGGTGCTGCCGTTATTGAAAAACACTTTACCCTGGATCGCAATTTACCAGGCCCTGATCACCGAGCGAGCTTAGAGCCATATGAATTGAGGCAAATGATCTCTGCTATTCGAAATATTGAAAATGCGATGGGCGATGGCATTAAGCGCCCAACAGCTAGCGAGAAAAAGAATAAGTTGGTGGCACGAAAATCAATCGTTGCTAGTCGGCCTATTTCCAAAGGCGAGTCTTTCACAGCTGAAAATTTAACTGTGAAGCGTCCCGAGACTGGGATTTCACCTATGAAATGGGACGAGATTTTAGGTAAAAATGCTTCAAGAGATTTTGCGGTTGATGAGCTAATTGAGCTATGAAGAGAAAAATTTGCGTTATTACCGGTAGTCGCGCTGAGTATGGTTTGCTGCGTTGGGTGATGCAGGGCATTCAAGATGATCCTGAGCTTACCTTGCAGGTAGTTGCCACTGGTATGCATTTATCCTCTGAATTTGGAATGACCTATAGAGCAATTGAGGAAGATGGCTTTAGGATTGATCGGAAAGTAGAGATGCTGCTTAGTTCCGATACATCGGTGGGAATCTCCAAATCTATGGGGCTGGGAATAATTGGTTTTGCGGATGCCTTAAGTGATCTGTGCCCAGATATAATTGTGGTGTTGGGAGACCGTTTTGAAATTTTTGCAGCGGCCCAAGCTGCAATGGTATTCCAAATACCTATCGCGCATCTGGCAGGCGGGGATAATGGACATGGAACCTATGACAATTTAATTAGACATTGCATAACGAAAATGGCAAGCTTGCATTTTGTAACACACAAGGAAGCATATCGTCGCGTAATTCAATTGGGTGAAAATGAGCAGAGAGTGTTCTGCTTCGGCGCAACTAGCGTCGATAATTTTAATAAACTCAACCTTCTATCTAGAAAAGAGCTGAGTGAGCAATTGGGCATCTCTCTAGATAAAAAATATTTTTTAGTGACTTTTCATCCTCTTACAATGGATATATCGGAGGGTGAGGAGCAGTTGAAAGCGTTATTAAAGGCTCTTTCTTCTTACGTTTGCTCTGGTACACATTCAATTATCTTTACAAAGTCAAATGCTGATAATGGGGGGAGGGCTCTTAATGCAATCCTTAAAGATTTTGTTGATAAGCACGATGATTGCCACTTATTTGATTCGTTAGGCCAGGTTCGATATCTAAGCGCAATGAAATATGCCTCCATGGTTATCGGTAATTCATCGAGCGGAATATACGAAGCTCCCTACATGAATGTGCCGACGGTAGATATCGGCAGTCGACAGCTTGGTCGTGCAGCACCAAGTTCAGTGATTCGTTGTGAGCCAAACGAAAGCTCTATTCTAAGCGCCATTCAAGAGGCTCAAACATTCGATTTTAAAGAAGTTGAAATGCTTTACGGAGATGGAACGGCCTCAGAAAAAATTGTTAAAAAAATTAAAGAGTCTGCTGGAAAATCTGACCTAGCCGTTAAAGAATTTATAGATCTAGAGGTATGAGATGCTAATTAAAAAAGTTAACTGGCCATCTGTTAGGCGAGGGATAAACGAACTCTTTTTAAACTCATATGGGAGGCCAATTGCGAAGGAATATTTAGAGTGGCGTTATTTTGATAATGAAAAAGAAGAGTTGCTATTGGCTATTGAACATCATAAAAATAAATTAGTGGCAAGCTATTCCGCCTTTCCTGTGGATTTAATTCTTAATCAAGTCGTATTCAAAACCGCCATGTCTATGACAACAATGACTCATACCGAATGGCGAGGAAAAGGGCTTTTCCAAAAATTGGCATTAGAGTTATATGAATCTATGCAAAATTGTTTGGGGGTTCGGGCTATATGGGGCTTTCCTAATGCGAGTAGCCATGCAACTTTCGGGTCTAAACTTCTTTGGTCTGATATTTATGAAATCCCGACTCTGACGTTAAACCTCTCCTCTGTTGACATAAAAAATATTTCCCAAAGTAAGCAAGTGATTCGGGATGATGACTTTTCATTGGTCTACCCAAACCTATCTAGGGACGGCTTGATTAGGGTTAATCGTACTAAAGAATATCTTTTGTGGAGATATAAAAAAAATCCTAGTAATGAGTATCAAAATTTTGTTCTATCACAAGAAGGTCAGGTAACTTCATATGTAGTGCTTAAGACTTATGGGGGTGATATTGATCTTGTCGATATTCAAACAAGTTCTCCGGATGATGCTTGCATCCTGCTTATGCACATTATTAGAGTTGGTTATGATGCTGGCGTTAAAAAAATGTACTGTTGGGCGCCAACTCATCATTATATTCATGGTGTGCTTGAAAGGTTGGGTTTTGTGAATGACCACCCAATAACATATTTTGGTGGCCGCGAACTGATCGCCTCGAGCATGCCTTTGGATTGGCTAAATTATAAGAGTTGGTATATACAGATGGGGGATTCAGATGTTTATTAGTTGCTATTTTTATTTTCGAGTGGGCGCGGTATGAAGACGCTTGTGGTAGCGCCACATCCGGATGATGAGGTATTGGGGGCTGGAGGCCTTCTATTACGCAGAAAGGCTGAGGGCGGTGAGGTTGCCTGGTTGATTATTACTGGCATCACCCCCGAGTCGGGTTGGAACAAGGAAAAAATTCAAGAACGTGCTAACGAAATTATTGAGATATCAAATTTTTTCTCTTTTGATGAAACTTTTCGGCTTAATTTTCCAACAACTAAATTAGACCAGGTTCCTATGGCGGATTTGGTTTTAGCTATTTCGGATGTATTTAAAACATTTAAACCAGAAGAAGTGCTTTTGCCACATAACTCTGATGTACATACTGATCATCGAATAGTATTTGATGCGGTAGCGAGTTGCGTTAAATGGTTTCGTTACCCATCTGTAAAACGGGTTTTGGCATATGAAACATTATCCGAAACTGAGTTTGCGTTGAGTTCCGCCCATAATTTTCATCCTAATTTTTTTGTAAATATTGAGCCTTTTTTGGCTGATAAATTACGAGCTATAGATATATATGCATCAGAACTAGGAGACTTCCCCTTTCCTCGCAGTCACGAGGCCATTTTGGCTTTAGCGAAACTTAGGGGGGTAGCCTCTGGCTTTATGGCAGCCGAGGCCTTTGAGTTACTTCGGGAAAGGATTTAGATGCCTTCTGATCAGCGTTGGCGTAAAGCCATTCTTCGCCCAAGCGCCACAATTAATGAGGCGATTTTTAATCTTGAAGATACCGCTATTAAGATTATTCTAATAGTCGACGATTATGGGGTATTTGAGGGAACAATTTCTGATGGCGATATTCGACGCGGCCTGCTAAGGGGTTTAGATTTGAGTAGCTCTATTGCACCGCTTATTCAGCGAAATGCAATCGTTGTTCCGTCCAATATAGGGCGCGACTCTATCAGACTCATAATGGCAGCGAACAAGATACATCAAATTCCTGTGGTTGATGAGGCTAACCATATTGTTGGCCTGCATCTTTGGGATGAAGTTATTGAATCACCATTACGCCATAATCCAATGGTGATTATGGCTGGAGGCAAAGGCACCCGCTTACGTCCGCAAACTGAAAATTGCCCAAAGCCTATGCTAGAAATCGCTGGAAAGCCAATGTTAGAACATATTATTGAGCGGGCAAAACTAGAGGGCTTTAGTAATTTTGTGATTGCGACAAATTATTTGGCCCATGTAATTGAGAACTACTTTGGCAATGGCAATCGCTTGGATATTCATATCGATTACCTGCGCGAGACCAGCCCGCTTGGCACAGCAGGTGCCCTGAGTCTATTTAATACGCTGCCTGATATGCCTTTTCTAGTAACAAATGGAGATGTTATGACTGATATTCGTTATGGCGAAGTGCTGGATTTTCATGTCAGAAATTCTGCGCTTGGTACTATGGCTGTACGAATTCATGAATGGCAGCATCCATTTGGGGTGGTAAACATGGATGGTATTGAAATTAAGGGTTTTGAAGAAAAGCCAATTTCAAGAACTCATATAAATGCTGGTATATATGCTTTAGATCCTTTTGTTTTAAGTTTATTGGAGGCTAACTCCCCGTGTGATATGCCTACCTTATTCGAGCGTTTGCAGGCCCTAGGTAAGCGCACTGTCGCATATCCTATGCACGAGCCCTGGTTGGATGTTGGTCGACCGACTGATTTGAAATTGGCAAATAGTCAATATAAAAATAGGATGGATGGAAACAAACATGATTGATTGCAAATCAATTTTGGCAATAATTCCAGCCAGAGCTGGATCAAAGGGGCTGCCGGGAAAGAATAATAAATTTTTTTGTGGAAAGCCGTTGATAGCATGGACGATAGAGGCTGCCCTTGGAAGTAAATATATTGATCACGTTGTCATATCTACTGATAGCAATGAGATTGCCAATGTGGCTGGAAAATTAGGCGTCTACCCCCCATTTATTCGACCTCCCGAACTGGCAAGTGATGAAGCAAAAACCATTGATGTAATAAAGCATGCAATGAAATTTTATGAAAGGGAATTTTCAAGGGCCTTCGATCTGATCGTTTTGCTTGAGCCAACATCCCCTCTTAGGACTGCAGATGATATTGATGGAGCAATTGTTTCGTTAGTAAATAACAAAAACGCCTTGGCGATAGTTGGCGTTTGTAAGACCGAGTCACAGCACCCAGCTTTTTTAGCGAAAAAGGACGAACAAGGTTACCTTATCGGATATGAAGATTCAGCTATGAGGGTATTGCGTCGCCAGGAGATAGATGATGTGTACTTCTTTGAGGGAAGCGTTTACATCTCTCATTCAAATGCCCTATTAGAGAGAGATACTTTTTATCATGAGAAAACATTAGGTTACGAGTTGCCGAAATGGAAATCTATTGAAATAGACGATTTGGATGATTTTATTATGGCGGAAGCATTAATGTCTAAGAAAGTGTTGAAACTATGAATTATCAAAATAGATTGTTAAAGGCAATTCCAGGTGGCGCCCATACCTATTCTCGTGGCTATGATCAGTATCCTTTAAATGCGCCACAAATATTGGCGCGAGGGAAGGGCCCCTATATTTTTGATCCAGATGGTAAAAAATATCTGGATTATGGAATGGCGTTGCGAGCTGTAAATTTAGGATACGCTGAGGATGAAATTGATGCGGCTGCCATAGAGCAGATTCAAAATGGCAATAATTTAACTCGCCCATCAATGATTGAGCTTGAGGCTGCTGAGCTGATGGTAGATTTAATTGAGTCAGTTGATATGGTGAAATTCACAAAGAATGGATCATCAGCAGTTTCCGCTGCCGTTAAGCTTGCCCGAGCATACACAGGCAGGGATTTGGTTGCGCGCTGTGCGGAGCAGCCATTTTTTTCCTATGATGATTGGTTTATAGGCTCGACGCCCCTAACAAAGGGTATTCCAAAAGAAACCATAGAAAAAACCAAGGCATTTCACTACAACGACATAGTTTCATTAGAGACCCTTATTGACCAATACCCTGGAGAAATTGCCTGTGTTGTTCTGGAGGCGGCGGCTACTGAGTGTCCTGCCATTGCTGCAGACGTGTCAGGCTGCTGTGGTCAAAGTAAGTGTATTCGACCTTATGATAAATCTACTAATAACTATCTTCAGCAGGTCCAGGCTATATGCAAAAAACATGGAATTGTTTTCATTTTGGATGAAATGATTACTGGTTTCAGGTGGGATATGAGGGGTGCCCAGCATTTGTATGGCGTTACGCCTGACTTATGTACCTTCGGTAAGGCTATGGCTAATGGCTTTTCGGTTGCATGTGTTGGGGGTAGAAGGGAAATTATGGAGTTAGGCTCAATTGAATTTGAAGGGCGAGAGCGAGTTTTTCTTTTATCTACAACTCATGGGGCAGAAATGTGTGGCTTAGGTGCTTTTGTTGCAACTATAAAATTTATGCAAAAGCATAATGTAGTGGAACATTTATGGAGTTATGGGCAGAGCTTAATTTCGCTAATTCGTGAGAAAGCCGATGCGCATGGAATTGGCGATCATTTTAAGGTTGGTGGAATAGCATGCTCCCCATATTACTCAACATTAGACTCTTCTGGGTCTAATTCATTAGCTTTGCGAACATTGTTTTCTCAGGAGATGGTTCGCAATAATGTGTTGATGCCCTGGATTGCGCTATCTTATCGTCATGGGCCCGAGGAGTTGGAGTTAACCTCGCGCGCACTCAATGAGGCATTTGGTATTTACCGGCGCGCATTAGATGAAGGGGTTGAGAATTATCTTATTGGCCCAATAATTAAGCCTGTTTTTAGAAAGAATAATTAGGGTAACTTTGTTTTTATAAAGTATTTATGGACGGGATCTAAAAATCATGGCGACAATTAAAGAGTTGAGTAACTTGAGTGGGCGTACAGCTCTTATTACCGGGGGTGCTGGAGGTCTTGGCAGGGTAATCGCTGATTCATTGGCTGAGCTTGGCTCAAATTTAATACTCGTTGATAGAATTGACGCCAATTTGGAAGATCTGCGTTTAAAGTTGATTGAGAATTGGGGCGTCAGAGTTGAGGCGTTAATTTGTGATTTGGAGGTTCCAGAGGAACGGTCTGAGCTAATTTCAAAAGTTCTAAGTGATAAAGCTGGGCTAAACATCCTAGTAAATAATGCTGCATTTGTTGGCGCCTCAAATTTAAAGGGATGGGCAACACCCTTTGAAGAGCAAGCATTAGACACTTGGCGGCGTGCCTTAGAGGTTAATCTTACGGCGGCCTTTGATCTTTGTCAAAAATTGACACCGGTTTTAAGGATTGCAGATGGAGCCTCCATTATTAATATTGCCTCCATATATGGGGTTTATGGCCCTGATTGGGGTTTGTATGAGGGCACCTCAATGAGCAATCCTGCTGCATATGCGGCATCCAAGGGCGGTTTGATTCAATTTACGCGCTGGCTTTCAACTACTTTAGCGCCGGACATTCGAGTGAATTCTATTTCTCCCGGTGGCATATTTAGAAATCAACCCGAGATATTTGTGAGTCGCTATAAAGCGAAAACTCCGCTAGGACGTTTGGGTGTTGAGGATGATTTTCGAGGGGCTGCTGCATATTTAGCAAGTGATCTATCAAAGTATGTCACGGGCCAAAATCTGTCAGTAGATGGGGGCTGGGGTATTTGGTAGTAAATTAACAAATGACTCGCCAAGAAAAGAATCTTATGAATGAATCACGGTGCGTGCACCAGCTATATCTTCATAATGAATAGTATCGATACTTTTGTATTTTTGACTCCACGTGCAATAAATAGCTACGAGGAAAATAAATGGTCATTTGAATACCTGCGAAATCAAGGATTTTCGGTAAAAGTAATAAATATCAATAGAATTATTGATAAATCTTATAAGGCGAGCCTTTCCGTTGTAAACCGAGCGCAAGGGGATTACATCTATGATGTAGAGGGCTATAACCAGCTTGAATTTCTAATCAAAAAACACTCAGTTAATGCAATATTTATTGATTATCTAGCATGTCATAATGATGTTACTTTGCAGTTTGAGGGCGTATTTAGATTATTAAAAAAGTATAAAGCCAAATACATTGTTGTTTCCTCTGGAGTTTTGCCTTTGCTTCGACCAATCTCAAAAGATGATGGGCGTACTTTTATTCAGGCATTAAAAAAGGTGCACGCGGCATTGGGGCAACCGCGAAAAATAATTAATTATCTGAGTAAAAAAATAATTCTTGCATTGACTAAGAGGGGGGTTATTTATCCTTTGCCTTTTTTAATCTTTGGAGGGCATTCCGAGGTAATGCGCCGTTTTGTTCTTAACCGTAATTTGGATATGTCATGTGTCATAGGCATTCATTCTCATGACTATGATGAGTCAATTCGACGTAAACGTAATAATCTAAATATTGTTGCTCAAAGAGATATATGTGTCTTTTTGGATGAGGCTGCTACGCATCACACGGATTTTTTATTGGGAGGCGATCAACCCCCTGATGGAGATATGTATTTTGAGGCAATGAATAATTTATTTGATGCGGTTGAAAAAAATACCGGACTCAAGGTTGTTATTGCTGCTCACCCTCGGTCTAACTACGCATCTTTGGGGGATGTATTCAAGGGTAGAGAGGTTGTAAAAGGCAGCACCATCGAGCTAGTGGCTAGTAGTCAATTAGTCGTAATGCATGCAAGCACATCTGTAAGTTATGCCGTACTAAATAGCAAACCGGTGCTACTTGCAAAAGTTCCTGGGTTGCCTAAAAATCATTCCATTAATATTATGGTAGACGTATTTTCAAGAGAGTTAGACTTAAGAGTAATTAATATATTGGATGATGATTTATTGCCTTCACTTTTTAAAGTTAATGTTAATATTCAGAAATATAATAACTATAAGAATAGATACGTTAGAACCGATGGTGCCCCGGAATTGTCCGAATGGGAAATTGTTGTTGACGTTGTAAAAAAATTAAATCAGTCTTTAAATAGATCTGACATTGAATAATCAATATAAATTAGAAAAATGAAGGTTTAAATGGAAGCTCCAGACTCTAATCGTTATTTAAATTCATCAAAAAATTGGTGGAAATATGATCCTAAATGGGCCGTGCTTAAGGCAATCACCAAACAAGAAGTTGTATTGGACGTTGGATGTTCCTATGGTGATTTTGGGATTAAGTTAATTGAAAAGGGTTGCAGCGTTGATGGGGTAGAAATTTATGATCCCGCATATCAACAGGCCACAGAGGTGCTTAGAGCGGTATACAGGCTAGACATGGATTATCCCGAGCTTATTAAGAATGGGCTTAAAAAAGAATATTCTGTCATCACCTTCATGGATGTGCTTGAACATTGCAAGGATCCCGAGTCTGTGCTTCGAGCTTATAAAGAGAAATTGATTGAGGGTGGAAAAATTTTTATATCAGTTCCAAATATTTTGAACGTTAGGGAGAGACTCTCATTCTTGTTTGGTAAATTTGAGTATCAAGAGTATGGTGTGTTGGATAAAACGCATTTACGTTTTTATACAAAAAATACAGCACTTATGCTCATGAAAAAAGTGTTTAAAAATGTAAATTTGCTCGAATGTACGCCACGTTACAATTTCTTAAAGCCTTTCGTTAGGTTTTGGCCGGAAATGTTCTCCCTTCAATTTGTAATTGAAGGGAGCGACTAAATGGATGGTGAGATTTTATCGGTAATAATTGTAAATTACGATAATCCAGATTTAATAGACTATTGCTTAAAGTCTATTGAAAAATATTTACGATCAATCAAAAAAGAAATAATAGTTATTGACAATAACTCTAGCATTCAAAATCTAGCATTACATCAAGAAAAATACCCAGAATTAAAAATTATTTATCTGCCAAAAAATATGGGGTTTGGGTATGCAAATAATGTCGGCGTAAAAAACGCAATCGGCGATGTTTTGTTGCTACTTAATTCTGACGCTGAGTTTATTGATAGTTCATTTGAAGAGATGCTTTATCAATTTCGATTGACTGGTTCCTCAGATATTTGGGGGCCTAGATTAAGATGGCCAGACGGAAGATTTCAAAATTCATATTCTAGGAGGATTAGTTTTTTTGATTTTCTTACTGGCTATTCACTGCTAGCATTTCTATTCAGACAAACAAGAATTAATTATCAGCATAAGTATGAAAATCAGGAGTTTAGTAGGGCAACATATGTTGATGTCATATATGCAACTGCCATCTTGGTTGGCAGGGCTAACTTTAATAAAATGAAGGGGTTTTCGGATAAATATTTTATGTACTTTGAGGATATTGATTTTTGCGACCGATTTAGAGATCAGTTGTTGGGAAAAATTCTTTTTTATCCGGGCTGCACTTTAATTCATCGCGTTAAAGGAAGTTCTGGCCTTAATCCTTCTGTTAATTGGAGTTATCTTAAGAGTAAGTATGTGTATGCTGAAAATAGATTTGGGTTTTTCAATATAGTTTTCTTGAAAATAATTGATTACTTTTTAAGCTTTATTAAATATGCTGTCTATAGAGTTAAAATACGATTATCTCAATTTTAAATTTTATAATTACCCATGTTCAAATCTGATCAAAGTTTTTTATCTAGATATGCCGGGAAAACGGTACTCATTACTGGACATACTGGTTTTAAAGGTGCTTGGCTGACTGCTTGGTTAAAGCAGTTGGGCGCAAAAGTTACTGGGATTGCTCTGGCACCTGCCACTAATCCATCGCATTTCGAAGTTGGTCATTTAGGGAATGACATGGTTGATTTGCGCATGGATATAAGGGAGCGAGAAAGGCTTGAGGACGCAATTCTAACCATTCAACCCGATTTTGTTTTCCATCTTGCCGCTCAAGCCTTGGTCAGAAGATCCTATGAGGATCCGGTGGAAACTTGGGATACAAATGTGATGGGAACTTTGTACGTGCTAGAGGCCTTGCGCAAACTAAACAAGCCCTGTTCGGCAGTAATTATTACTAGCGATAAATGTTACGATAACGTTGAGTGGGTTTGGGGATATCGTGAGACTGATCCAATGGGTGGTCCGGATCCATATAGCGCATCCAAGGGTGCCGCAGAGTTGGTTATACGGTCCCATATTAAATCTTATTTTCCTAAAGGGTCTAGTCAAGTTCGTATTGCATCGGCTCGTGCCGGTAATGTTATTGGCGGAGGCGATTGGTCGGTTAACCGAATTATTCCTGACTGTATAAAGGCTTGGTCCAATGGGGAGTCGGTTGATCTGCGAAATCCTCACTCCACTCGACCTTGGCAGCACGTTCTTGAGCCCTTAGGTGGTTACCTGACTTTGGGTATTGCTTTGTTTGATAACTCCGGATTGCATGCGGAGCCGTTTAATTTTGGTCCTCAAGCCCAGCAAAATCATAGTGTTTTGCAGCTTGTTCAGGAAATGGCAATGCACTGGAAGCGGGTTCAGTGGAAAGATGTTTCCGATTTAGTTGGGGGACCTTATGAGTCTGGATTACTAAAGCTTAATTGTGATAAGGCGCTACATTTCTTGAATTGGCATGCAGTTATGGGCTTTGAAGATACGGTGCAGATGACTGCGGAGTGGTACAAAACTTATTATGAAAATCCGGAGTTAATTTTAAAAGTTACGGAGAATCAAATTCATTCTTATACAAAAATTGCTGCGCGCAATGGTTTGGCTTGGGCGAAATGATGCCGCTGTCTGCTATAGAAATAACTGTATTGAAAAGGATCGAAACTGCAGGTGGAGATGTTTTGCACGCTTTAAAAAAAGAAGATGCTGGGTATGCTGGATTCGGTGAGGCTTACTTTTCGTGGGTTTCCGAGGGGGTGGTTAAGGGGTGGAAGCGGCATACAAAAATGACGATGAATATTGTTGTGCCGGTGGGGCGGGTTCGCTTTGTATTTCGCTTGCCTGGTATTGATGGCAAAGATGAGTACCGGGTTGAAGAAATTGGCGTTGATAACTATTCACGAATTACCGTTCCGCCAGGAGTTTGGTTTGCATTTCAGGGGCTAAATTCACCGGCAAGTCTTGTGATGAACATTGCTGATATCTCTCATGATCCATATGAGGTTGAGAGAATGGGTTTGGACGAAATTAATTACGCCTGGAGAAAATAATGAAAGTGATTTTGTTGGCTGGGGGTTTTGGCACCCGATTAGCTGAGTACACTGATGTGATTCCTAAGCCTATGGTGCCGGTGGGCGGAAAACCAATCCTTTGGCACATCATGAAGACCTATGCGAAATTTGGCCATAGCGATTTCTTTGTTGCGCTGGGTTATAAGGCAGAAGTTATTAAGGAGTACTTTCTCAACTATCGCGCCTTAAATGCAGATTTTACAGTTGACCTAAGCTCGGGGAATATTAATTCTCATCAGCTGGATACGGTTGATTGGCGAGTAACCCTTGTAAATACTGGCGATACCTCGATGACTGGTGGTCGCGTAAAGCGCATGCAATCTTTTATCGGCAATGAAACATGCTTGCTCACTTATGGTGACGGCGTTGCGGATGTTGATATAGATAAGCTTCTGGCTTTTCACAGAGCACATGGGAAGATGGTGACAGTAACGGCAGTTCGCCCTGTAGCAAGGTTTGGTGAGCTGGAGCTGGATGGTTCGAGAGTCACTAGCTTTAAAGAAAAGCCGCAAATGCATGATGGATGGATAAATGGTGGATACTTTGTAATCGAACCTCAGTTTTTTGATCTTATTGCTGGCGACAGTACTTTGCTAGAGCGGGAGCCATTGGAGAAGGCGGCATTGGCCGGTGAGTTGGAGGCATATTGCCATGATGGGTTTTGGCACTGCATGGATACTAAAAGGGATCATGAGTTGCTGGAGGATCTCTGGAAAAAGGGTGCCCCATGGGCTATCTAGGTTGAATTAATGCGTATATTAATTGCGGGAGGTTCAGGCTACCTGGGGAGTCACCTTGCAGTGCATTTGAGTTCCAAGGGGCATGAAGTTATTCTTGGTTTGCGCAATTCGAAAAAGTCGCCCCATTGGCTTCCAGGCGTTAGGGTTGAGGAGCTGGTGTGGGGCGACATCAAATCATTAGCAAAAAGCTGTAAAGATGTCGATATTGTTATTCAGGCTGCCGGGATGAATGCTGAAGATTCCATGAGAGATCCTGTTGGCGCATTGGAATTCAATGCAAGAGCAACATCTCGACTCTTGGAATCGGCTCAAGTACAAGGTGTGCAGCGCTTTATATACCTATCAACTGCGCATGTTTATGGTAGCCCTCTTGTTGGAAACTTGAATGAAGAAAGTGCAACTCTGAATCAACATCCCTATGCAACATCACATCTAGCAGGAGAAGCTTTTATTAGAAGTGCGTGTGAAAGTGGAGGCACCAAAGGTATTGTTTTAAGGTTATCTAACATTTATGGGGCGCCGATTGATGTGCAAACAAATTGTTGGATGCTGCTTGTTAATGATATTTGTAGACAAATAATTGAGAGAGGTTCAATAACTCTAAACTCAGATGGATCACAGGTACGCGATTTTATTCCAATGGAAAGTTTTACAAAAATTTCGGAAGAAATATTAACGGCTGATATTAAAAAATTTGAAATATTTAATGTTGGTTCAGAAGTCAGCATGACCATAATGCGCATGACTGAATTGGTTCAGGCTAGATGCAAAATTCTTCTGGGATTTATTCCGGCGGTGAACTCTAAGCCGTATGAGCCAAAAAAAAATATTGAAAATTTGACTTATAAATGCAGCAAGTTGAAAGATATAAATATACTTTTCGAAGATTGCAGAATCTCTGAAATAGATAATTTGATTACTTACTGCAAAGAGCAATTTTCATGAGTAAAGTAGGTGTACAGAGCCCTTCATTGGTTTCAATAATTATTCCAACATATAACCACGCAAAATATTTGAAAATAGCACTTGATTCAGTGGTTAGCCAAGACTATACAAATTGGGAGGCGGTAGTTATTAATAACTATTCCACTGACAATACAGAAGAGGTGGTTAGATCATTTTATGATGACCGAATTAAATTAGTAAATTATAAAAATAATGGGATTATTGGAGCCTCTAGGAATGTTGGGATTTCATTTAGTAAGGGTGAGTGGGTTGCATTTCTAGACTCGGATGATGTTTGGTGCCCTAAAAAATTATCGATATGCATGTCCTTTGTTGATGCGGATGTCGAACTGATTGCGCACGCTTTACATTGGATAGGTGATTTGGATAGGATTGTTCATCCAGGGCCTGCAAAAAGAGCCAAATTTAGCGGGTTGCTTTACCAAGGAAGCTGCTTGACTCCATCTGGGGTAATGGTTAGAAAGACGGAATTAGAAAAAGTGGGGCTTTTTACGGAGGATCCAGAGATAGTTGGCGCCGAGGATTACCACTTATGGTTGAAGTTAGCTCAAAATAAAATAAATATGAAATTTATTCTGGGGGTATATGGTCAATATAGAATACACAAGGGAAATGAAAGTAAAAATATAGAAAGATTATTAAATGCAAATCTAAAAATAATGACTGAATTTGAAATTGTTCAAAATGATAATTTTGGAGAAATAGCAAAAAAAAGACTAAGATACGCAACTATATATTACGGAGCAGCAAGAGGATTTCAGTTAAATAAACAATACAAAAAATCCTTAAAATATGTAGCAATATCATTTATAAAATGGCCATTCTTATATAAAAATTACATAGTTTTACTATTGGTGGCGTATGGAATTATATTCCAAAAATGAATAAAAAAATTCCAACCATAGATTTCGGAAGTATTTTATTAATAACAAATATTATTATTATAATTTCCACATATATAGCATATTTTTTTTCAAATGATTATCAATATATAAACTGGATAACAATTTTTCTTTCAACAATATTGGGATTGCAAACAATTGCAATTTTATTTTATGAGAAGGGGAGAAGAAACCCATTTGTAATTATTGTAGCTTATATAGTTACCGCTTTTTACTCTTTTAGAATTTTTACCTTGACCATATTTGAGTGGTCAAATGTATTTAGCAGGTATAGCTATAGTGTAGATGATACCAACTATGCGCTAGTATATATAATCATTGCGAATATTTTTTTATACGGCGGATTAATTTACCAAAAAAAACTGCCCTTTAATAGTGGCGCAATAGAAAAAAAGCCAGAAAGCCATGCGTTATACTACATTGTATTATTGAGTATTCTTACTTTATTCGACTACACAAAAAAATATTATTGGAATGAAGTTAATATACCGTCAGGACTTAATTTCTTATTAATTATATTGTCTTCTAAAGTTTTAATAATATTATCTATTGCTTATTTATTAAAATATAAAAATTATATTAGAAAAATTTATATTTATTTGGTAATTATATTAATATTATTGGAGACCGTGCTAAATACAATTTCAGGTAGTAGATCAGCAATCTTGGTGGTATTTAATGATTTGCTAATAACATTATTGGCATTACATAATTGTGTGCAAATACGGCGTAAAATTTTTATTCGGTTCCTTTGCATAAGCCCAATTATTATTGCATTATTATTTGGCTCTTTTGGGGTTGCAACATTTATTCGAGAAAATAATAATGGCGCTAACTCGTTGGAGTTAAGTCAGGCTATTCAAACTATCTCAAATATTAATACGCTTTCAATGGGTAATGACTTGTTGGCTAAAACATTTGATCGTGTTGGCTACTTTGACTATTCTGCTGAAATAATTGCAAATAGAGAACATTACATTGAAATATTCAATTTAGAGTTTTATGCAAAAAGTATCGTCGATAATATCTTAACACCCGGGTTTGATTTTTTTGATCAGCCAAGAGTGGAAAATGCGTTAATGTTTATATATGGAAATCTTGGTACGCCGTCGAAGATTGCCACTTATGAAAACTATCACTCTGATCAACTGGGAATTTACGGGGAATTTCATAACTTGTTTGGCTTTTTTTCATTTCCAATTTTGTTTGTTGTGGCGTTAGTCTTCAGGAGGCTATTTTTAGGTATAACGGGCTCTAAATTTAGCGACTTATTAAAAAAGATATTTATCTTGCACATATTTTTTATTACCTTTAATAGCTTCGGTATAGATTGGGTTTTGACTGAGGCTATTGTTCTATTGCTGGCTTTCTACATTTATGAGCGAATAGGCCGGAGTTTTAGGTATGGCTAATTTAATATCTATTATCTGTGCAACTATAGAGGAGCGCGAAACTGTTACCTCGTTCGTGAGATCGATCGAGTCATCTCTCGTAAAGGTAGCAGGTGATTTAGAGTGTGAATTGATTCTTGTTGATCAAAGGGAGGACGACGCTTTAGAGAATTTAGTGGTAACTATGAATGATTTGAGATTAGTGCGCATTCATTCAAAAGTAAGAGGCCTCTCTATTAATAGGAATATAGCTTTAGGTAATTGTTCGGGCGCCTGGGTGATGTGTAGTGATGCAGACTGTATTTTTGATGAAAATTATTTTTTTAATTTTTTGCTTGCGCTTGATCAATACCCAAACGCTTCAGCTTTTTTTGGGAAAATACTCGAAACTAGAGCTTCCCAAGATCTTTTTAGGAGCTGGCCCAAAAAGATTCAGAAAGTTTCATTTTTAAATAGGTGGACGCTATCCACATCTGTAAACGCAATCTGGAGAAGCACTGCTTATAGGCATGTTTATGATAATAACTTTGGTTTAGGTTCTTTATACCCATCCTGTGAAGATATTGATTTTTTTCTTAATAATAAATTTTCAAAAATCTATTATTTTCCTAGTTTAATAGTGCTTCATCCATATCAATCCTCATCGAGTATAAGTATCTCAAAAGCGGAATCTTATTCATTTGGTTTTGGCGCTCTTTGTAGGAAGCATATTTTCAGAATGGGACTTTTCTTTCTGGTTGCCTCTATTTTTAAAAAGATTGCCGATACCCTTTTGGGTAAAAATCCTCCAAGGTATCTTCTTCCAATTGTTTTATCGAGAATTGCTGGTTTTTTGGCCTATAAAAAGGGGAATTAATTGTTAAGTGTATCAATCGTGCTCTACCGGACAAATTTGGAGCAGCTCAAGAGGGCTATTTCTTGCGTCCTTGGAGCTGAATCAGTTAAAAAAGTTTATTTGATTGATAATTCTCCAACTGACATCCTGGCTTCTGTTGCCAATATGGCCGATCGAATAAAGTATTTGCACACTGGATCTAATATTGGTTTTGGTGCAGCTCACAATATTGCCCTAAAAGAGTCTGTGGATGTAAATGCAAGGTATCACTTGGTATTGAATGCAGATGTTTTTTTTGATTCCAAGATCCTCGAGCGCATCCTTAATCGAATGGAAGAAGATTCTAATATTGGGTTGTTAATGCCAAAGGTGCTTTATCCCAATGGTGACTTGCAGTATCTCTGTAAGCTTATACCAACACCCATGGGTAATCCCCCCATTTTTAACTTAAGCTAAAAGTAGAAGCTGGTACTGCAAGTGCTAGTTTTTGCTTTGGCGTAATTCCACCCAAGCCCATGTTCGGTCTTTCATGATTGTATGTCCACATCCAATCGGTAGCAAAGTCTTGAACTTCATCAATCGATTCAAAGAGGTATTGATTAAGCCAATCGTAACGTACGGTGCGGTTGTATCTTTCAATATATGCATTTTGTTGTGGCTTACCAGGTTGGATATAAGTCATCTCTATTTGATGTTTCGCAGCCCACTGCACAAGCACGCTACCCACAAGCTCGGGGCCATAGTACATGCAGAATGGTAGTCAGCCGCAGCAATTTAAGCCATGCTTGTGATTGCGAGATCATAAACAAGGAGTATTGCTATGGCTGACCACTTAAACAATAAACCCTATGGGGCATGGATTGCAATCGATATTGCCAAGGACTTTAATGCCGTGTTAAGCGAGACTAAAGAGGGTAAACGACAGCATTTTCGGATGGCTAATTCTGCATCTGACCATGACCGCTTCCTTTCTTATCTCAGAACTTTGCCTTCGCCTTGCATTATTGGGTTTGAGGCAACCGGCAATTACCACCGAGCATTAGGACATCGCTTGGTAGCGGCGGGGTTTGAAGTCTGTTTTATTTCCTCGGTAGCGAGTGCCCGGTATCGGGAGGTGATGTTCAACTCCTGGGATAAAAATGATCCCAAGGATGCCGCAGTACTTTTGGAGCTGCTTAAGCAAGGGATTACTCAACGTTATGTTGACCCATTAATTGCAGGGCATCATGATCTCCAGGAGTTATCTAAAACCTACTATCAAGTGACCTTGAGTCGCACGCGCCTGCAACACTCCATACTCACGCATTACCTGCCTTTATATTTTCCAGAGATGGGTAAATGGTGGAACAGTACCCGCTCGGCTTGGTGGATTAATTATCTTTTGCACTTCCCCATTCCTAGCGCAGTAACGAAGCACTCTCAAGCAGAATTTTGTCAGATTGCCAGCCCTGTCGTTGGCCGTAAGGTTAACAAGGCAGCCAAGCTCATTGAGCTTTATGAGACCGCTCGGCATAGCATTGGACTACCCGTTGAGGAAGATTCCTTGGCTTGCAAAACCTTTCAAATACAACTGCGACGCTATCAAGAGATTAATGATTGTCGTACGCAGCTAGAGCTGACAGCTCAGGCAGTATTGGCCGATAACCCAGATTCTGCCATCTTGCAAAGCGTGCCGGGGATTGGTCCGATTAATGCATTAACCATTTTGGCGGAAGGTGGCGATCTACGTCGCTTTAGCCATCATCGTCAGTTCTTAAAGTATTGCGGGTTTGATCTAGCGAAGAACCAATCAGGCAATTATCGTGGTCAAGAGCAAATCTCCAAACGGGGTAATGCGCGTCTGCGCTTGGCCCTGTGGATGTCAGTCAACCGTGCCATCCAGCAACCCGAGAACAGTTTCCAGCAAAAATATCTACGCTATATTAAAAGTGCACCTCAAGATAAGGATTTACAGCGCAAGGCGAGAACCGCGGTGGCAGCGAAGATGGCGCGCGTAGTGTACGGATTAGTGAAATCAAAACAGATGTATCAAGGTTACTATGAAAAAGCTTTACCCAGTGGATCGATCCCTCTCTGTAGGGCCGTAGAGGCCGCAAGGACCTCGTAGATAATGTTTGGACCTTCCACTGGGACCTCAGATTGTTTTAAGTAGGGTAAAGACCAAAACGTAAAGTGGCGGATCTTGTGTTCATTATGGTTAATCGGGACCCCTGATGTATTTGTGGAAGTGGCCGTTCGGGTAGAGGCAAGTAGTAAGTTTGATTTTTTAACTGCAAATTGCAGTTACGGGATGGCTTTGCCTATCGCTGGAAAAAGTTCTTGCATTTAGTACGTTGTCTGCTTGAATCCGCGTGGGTTTACCTCTTTGCGAAACAATATGCCCTAGTAAATGCGCGACATCATCACCTCTGATATTTTGCGCGGGATAAATTGCTAAGCACTCACGCGTGTGGTTATCT
>Ga0208259_1000153_pt1 | contig 26030 bp, 22 predicted proteins | sample CryBogCBH22May08_FD_184618 | JGI IMG/M metagenome (GOLD analysis project Ga0208259, IMG submission 184618) | Freshwater microbial communities from Crystal Bog, Wisconsin, USA - CBH22May08 (SPAdes) | ecosystem: Environmental > Aquatic > Freshwater > Lake | place: Crystal Bog, Wisconsin, USA... | reverse complement strand
GATGGATGCTTACAAGGGAATTTTAATAAGATTTGAAAAACTAACAATAACTTGGTGGAATATGCTGTGGCTAAGCGTTATAGCTATATTTCTAAAAAAAATTAAATGTTAAACAACTTCAATGTATTGTTTCCACTATTAGTTATAAATAATCGCCAAGTTCCATTATCATTTATTGTGGAAAATCCATTAGGTTGGTTACAATTACCTATATTTCCAAGATTTATTCCATTAGGTATTGTATTAAAGTTTGAACCAAAATCAAAACTTGTAAATGTCCCGTCCCAGAAGTTAGTTGTAAATCCATACCAATTAGTTCCATCTTTAAATATATACAAATCAGTAGGATAATTAAGGGAACCAATATTTCCCCAGTTTGTAACTGTAGGATTAATGTTAGTTAATGTGTTTCCCAAATCTATTTTTAAAATAAATGATGGGTCTCCATAATTGGGGTCGCCCCCAACAATAATAAGAACCCAATCTCCATTATTGTTTATTAATTGAATTCCTTGAGGTGTATTTGTAATGTTTCCATTGAAAGTTCCTAGATTTGTGGTTGTTGGGGTATTTAATAAACTGTTCCCAAAATTTAATCTTATTAATCCAGTTCCTAAGTGGTTTAGTATAAACCCATAATAATTGCCATTTTCATATCCATAATCCATGAATACGGGTATATTTAAGCTATTCCCAAGATTTCCAATATTGGTTCCTATTGGGGTTTTATTGGAACTTCCATTACAAAAATTCCAGTAATAACTGGAAGCCCCTGAACTAGTATTGGTAATAGTAACAGGACTATTCACACAAACAGTATCCGGAATATTGAAACCAATTGTTGGAGTTACCTGAGCAAGGCAAAAAGAATTGAATGAAACAATAAACAATAAAAGGGGAAAAAGGTATTTCTTGTTCAATTTGAAGAATTTTTACATTACAAATTAGCTTAAATCTATTCAATATTCCAAATAAAAATAAAATTTATACATTCAATTTACTAGCTTGAAACAAGTAAAAAACTACTCTAATATTATTAAACTACAATTTAATAATGTATACTTTTTACTTTACAATATCGCCCTCACCGATGCCCTACCTATATTTACTGTCTTACTTTCCCCTGCTTTTCTACCTTCATAATTAAAACTTATCTCCAAGCTATTCATCAATCTTTTGGTAAATTCTATATTCCACAGGTAGTTTTTCCCAGGCTGAAGTCCATTAAGCATTACATAACTTACCGTACTATTAGCAATTCCCAGATAGTTAATTGTATTACTAGAGAACTTTATATTGATACCGGCATTTTGAACTAAATTTAGTTTACTTTCTACGGATAAACTATTACTGATGGCTTGTACACCGCCATAAGTTGACTTGTTTTGATTGTTTGAATACTGATAGTATGTAATTATTCTCCATTTAGTATTAGTGGAATAAGTAATTCTGGGTTCGGAACTAAACCCTGTCAAACTATAGTTCCTATTATTAAAAGAAGGTGTACTGAGACTTTTATCGGAAAACTTCTGAATCATTTCGAACAGTACCTTTTGTTTAATATTAAACCTTCCTCTAAAAGTGTATTCGATAAACCTACTACTTTCTAATCCATAAGTGAGTAAGGCTTTATTATAACTGGAATTCCTTCCTGCATCAATTCCCCATGTACCATATCTATTTATAGATAACGTATTGTTCCAGCTATAATTATTTTGAATTATACTAGTGTCATTAAAAGCATTTTTAAAAGGATTGAATTGTAAATTCCCATCATACAAAGTCTTAGTTTGCGATTGTAAGGAAGATTGTAGACTCATCTTTCTGGCAAACTTCATTAAATTATTTCGAGCAATGGATTTAGTATATGGAGTTATTTGTAAGTTATATCCCAGTAACGTATAGTTCGATTTGGTATAATCATTCGTTGGGGTATAAACTCTTACGTAATTTGCCTGATCTACAAATTGGGCTATCTCAAACTCGTTCAATTGTTGTATACCGTCATGATTGTAATCGTTCCATACATATTGTCCTTTTCCGGAAGGAACTTGTACATATGATAAGTCTTTCTTTTGCTCCTGCCCATTACCTATTTCGTATACCATATTTCCCTTTACGGTACCTTCAACTTCATTAAAAATATATTCAGCTCTGCCAAGTATAGTGTTTTCTTTACTCCCTTTAGTTAACCCATATAATTGTTGTAATTCCCTATATGTAGCATTAATTCTCAACTGATGTTTCTTGTTTTTCATTAGTTCATAAGCAAATGTGTAATTACTACTTATGTCATTATTAAGAACCATATTTCCAATGGGAATTTTATTTGTTCTTTCTGTATAACTTAGGCTCCATTTGTTGGGCAATAAACTGTTGCTCTTTATTGATAGTGTATAGGTGGAAAATGCAAAACTATTCAGCGCCATACTATCAAAAGATCGATATTTTTGTTTGTTATTTTCCAAATAAAAGTTTCCGCCTATAGTTATATTATCTATTTCTTTAAAACTTTTTTGGATATCGATACTAGGTTTAAAATAGTCTCCTTTTAAATTTGGTGTTGTATTACTAGTATACTGTACAAATGACTGTACTTTCCATGATCCCAATACTTTAAATATTTTTAACTGCTGCATTATACCTTTATATCCATCACTGCGTATATAATCTTTAATGGTATATTCAGCAGCATTATTCTTTTCATCTCTCAATTGTATTCCAGTTGAAGTTAATTGCTCTGAGGAAGCAGCCGATACTAAATTTAGTCCCCAGTCTCTATAAAATTCTGATGATTTCAAAACTTCTATAGGTTTAAAATTGATATTTAAATATTCATAACTTGCAGCAATAGTATAATTGTATAAATGACTATTATTTTTATATTTATTACTATGGTTAAATGTTGCTTTACCAGCAAAACCATAATCATTTTGTTTGTCCTTTGAAGATAAAGTGTTTAAATCATATCTGCTTCCAGCCAGTTCGGTTATGAAATTTGTTTTTTTGTTTAGAAGGTAATCAGTTTTAATACTCAGTAATTGTTGCGATTTAGGGGTAACCAAAAAAATAGCGGCTTCATAATCACCCTGTGGAATACCATTGAAAGGAGCCACCCACTGATATACTTTTCCATTAGCAGCATTGTAGTAGGGTATATAGTTCCCTTTGTTGTTGCCTGCATACACAAAATTTAATGTATATCTAGCACTGTCTGGGTTTGTGGAATAAACGTATATTGAATCGTGAGTGCCATTATACAGCGTATCAATCTTTTTATACATTATCTGACTGGTAGTGAAACTATCTTTTGTACCAGCTGGATAAAAGGCATAAGAAACAGAATCACCCAGCTTATTCAAGAAACTCTTTTGGTTATTATCCAGCGTTTGATTGATAGGAGAGGAGGCTACATCATTATTGTTGTATGCTGCAATCGATACTTTTAGCTGCTTATTAATATCAATATTGTCTTCTGCAAAAGCTAGATAATTTAGATAATTTTTATCCGCATACTCAAACTCTACCTGTATTCTTTTGTCTTTAGTTATTAATCTTTTTGATGTAAAAGTTATTTCAGCAGTGTTGTAATTAATGGTATAATCCTGATCAATACCTCTCTGCAAAGTTTCTCCATCAATTGTTACTTTTTCGGTATTAGATAATATTACAAAAAAGAGTTCGTTATTAGCTCCTTGCAATTTGTATGGTCCCTGATTACCTTCAAGACCTAGGAATATATTACGATTAAATTTTCCTTTAGCTATACCTCCACCAATACTAACAGACTGCTTAGTACCTAAAGCTGTAATATTTTGTTGCTTGTAATATATACCTTGAGAACGTTTATAAAAATTTAGGAAATATGATTGTTTCTCTTTTATATCTACATCGCCAAGGTTAAGTTCCCAGTCTTTCTTTTTAAACTGAACCAATATTTTATCAAACTCGTTCAATTGTTTCGTATTTCCATCAGGTTGTATGGGTATATTATTATCGGTAATAGCTGCAGTAAGCTGAATGCTATCACCAATCAATCCATTTATTTGTAAGTTAAATTCTGAATTAAAAGTTGCATCCTGCGTATTCCCAAAACTCATGTTCCTGCCAACACTTCCTGAATAATTTATTTTTCTACCCCCAAAATATTCCTCTAAATTACTGGCTCCTTTATTTATAATAATTTTATTGCCTGCCAGAAATCTATTCTTAATACTATCATAATTGTACCGGTATACTACCTTGTTTAGTGTGTAAGGGATTACCCGGAAAGTAATAATTATACTATCATTACTCACTGCCTTTTTCCAGAAAATAGTAGCTTTTAAATAATCAACATAATAGAAGGATGTATCACAATTATAGATATAAACACTATTAGGCAAAATAGATAAACTATCTAGTTTATAGCTTCCATGAGCTACAATTTTTTTTAATCTAAACGTAGATTGTTGGCATTCACCTTTTAATACGGTCAACAAACCGATTATAAAAAATAGAATGAAAAATTTTCGCAACTTGCCCATTTAATCATTACAAGATTAATGAAAAATATTTTATTAAAAAGGGAATAAGAGATATGACCATTAAATATCAGAAATAGCTGTAAACAGAATAATATTTTATTATTGCTTTACAATATGCCGTACGTTAATAATTGCACATTAAAAGTCAAGGGTATTTGTTTTAAACATTAACGGTTCCCTTCTATATTATGAATTCCATTATCTTAATAACATAACTTTAGAGAAGTATAACAACAAATATTTCCTTAACTAACTTACACAATTTCTGAACAAGCGACTTTATTCTCTGAAATTGCTCAATTCTTTTCTGAACTTACGTTATTATTCTCTAAAATAGCATAAATGTTATTTGAACTACTTCCATAATTTACATTGTTGTCATGATTAATTATTAAACCTTAATGATACTTTTTTGTAATCCCAACAATATTTCCTTTTCAATCTCCCGGCATCAAATAGCATTCATAAATAATAAATAATTTAGTTCATAACATATTCAGTTGATTGTTTTTTGTATTCTCCTTCCTCCTGTCTCCATACTCCCAATTACACATTTTCACCTCAATGAAAGTATAACATTGAACAATTTAAGCTATGTAAACCTTTTGAAAACTTTAAAATCTAGTAGTTGGAGAAGGTTCTACTTCTGTTTATCTTCAAATCACGAAGAATACCAGATTTTGGACTGATAACTATACTGAAAGAATGGTAAATGCCAACAGGATTAATAGATATCGATAATTGCCAACAGTGCATTTCTCTTGAAACGAATGTACTTAATTGATTAAGACGTTTATTCGTTACATCATAGTAACCAGTAGCACCTACTTTCCACTTTGGTGTTAGACTAAAATCTCCATTAAAGTTAAATCCAGAATAGATAGTAGTTTGTACTCCACTATAATCACTAGTATAATTTTTAGAATAAGTAAGTGAATAAGACAAGGTTATAGACCAGGGTATGTTAAAGTCGGTATATTCTCCAGGATTTCCCTTTGTAAACTGAAGCTGACGCATTTGTTCGTCAGTAGTCATAAAAGGATCTTTTGTAATTCGATCTTTGTCTGCTTTACCATCTTTGGGTTTGCTCTTAAATTGAGTAGATAAAGCAATATTACCGCTCGTAATTCTTCCCAAGTTAAAGGCACCGCCTTCCCAGGCATATTGTTTTAATTCATAGCCATGACTATCTGTTTTATAAGGATCTAGTGTAGCACTTGTTGTAATGCTTACCTTTTCAAATAGATTTGTTCGGGCATATAAAGATATTTTGGATAATTTAAAGCTATCGGCCAATAAATTATACGAACCATTAAATCCAAATCCATCCAAAAGCTTAATCTTCTTTGTTACATTTCCGGTGTCAGAGGCTTTTTTGACTTTCATTTCTAAAAGGTTATCTAAACCAAAAGAAATATTACCGGACAAACCTTCTGAAAATCCTCCGGGAATAACCCCATCAAACTTGGAAAAGCGTATAGATCTATTAATATTGTTTTTATCTTTAAATAATACTGAATAGTAGTTTTTTGAGTTTAGATCTGGACGATAACTAAAACCTATAGTAGGTCGCATTTCATGTCGGATAGCAACAATCTTTTTTGAATGAGGAAAGATATAATTCCCAAATATTCTAGTACTTATACCTATTCCAAATGAAACGTCTCTTGCAGCAAAAAGACCTTTTTTAACTGTTGTATCCATTTTTCCATGAATAGAAGTATCTAAAGAATCAATATAGTTTGGATCCCATGTTCTAGTAATACTTTGTGCTAACCAGTTTTCTCGATAGGATACAGATGGCGCAAAAGTTATAGGACCCAATGATGGTAATGCAATAGATATTGGAATATTATGCGATACACCCCATTGAACAGTATCGAGTATTTTTTTTATTTTGAAGGCAGAATCATAAAAAGCTATTTGGTTTTGCAAATTTCCGCTATAACCTATCCCTATATTTTCGTACCATTTAGCTGCCCCTACTTTTTCTTTTTGCTGAAATGGATACTTAGTAGGTACATTCAAGGAAATATTTGGTAAGCTAAGATATACTAATCTTGTTTTGTTGTTTTGATTATGGTTTGCATTAACCGACATATTAGCAAAACCTTTCCAATCTTTAGTGTAACTTATGGTAGAACTTATTTGATTCTGATAATTCACAAATGGATTGTTTAATACCGTTTGATTATATTTCGTGCTGGAATAATTTACATTAGCTGCAAAAGTTGTACCAGGATGTGCTTTGTTATCTCGGTTATGATTCCATTGAATACTATAGCTCTTAATGGTTGTAAATTCATCCGCAGAGATAGCAGAATTATTAATAGTTGTTGTATGCTGAACGGTAACGTTCAAGGAACCTGTATAACGATATCTTTTAAGATATTTAGGCGAAACATTTAAAGACCACCCACCATAAGAATAAAAATTAGTTTTAAATATAACATCTGCATTATCACTCAATACTTTATAGAAACCTAGGCCTTCCAAACCAATTCCGTAGTCCTGACTTGTTACAAATTGAGGGGCAATTAATCCTGAATGTCTACCTTTTACTAACGGAAATATTCCAAATGGAAGACCAATTGGTAATGGGACACCCTCAAATTCGGGAAAAGCAGGTCCGGTGAAAGCCATTTTATTGGTAATCATTTTCATTTTCCTGGTTCGGATAGCAAAATGAGGTGTATCTAGATTACAGGTAGTAAAACGACCATGATAAGCATAGAATACATCTTTATCTACCTTCTTAAGTCGTTCGGCATTTACATATATTTCTCCTTCATTATAATAAGTATTCTTGGTAAGCCCCTTCATATTTTTCATATTAAAGGCAATGGTATCATTAATAGAAGTAGAACCTCCTTGTGATAAAGTAGGTCGGTTCATAGGATTATTGGTAGTATCGGTAACTCCGTATGCTTTTACGATTTGATTTTGAGAATTATACTTTATAGTAGCAGCAATTAGTTTTACATCTTTATAAGCAACATTAGAATTGCCATATAAAATAAACTCATTGGTACTTAAATTCATTACACCCGAATCCTTAGCTTCAAATTTTACAGGAGCATCAAGTGAATCCTTTGACATGTGAAGGGTATCTTTTGTAATTTTATTCACACTTGAACTGTCATACTTTGTTTTGTTAGTATCTATCTTTGTCGTATCCTGTTTAGGAGGAGCTACAGTTGCTATCTGAGCTTGGGTATTAACATTAATTAAACAGCTTAATAATAGCATAATAATACCAATCGGTATTTTCATGTTATTCGCTGGAAGAATTCTGTTTAATCTCATAAAGCGCAAAAATAGCGGCTAACTTGCTAAGGAATTGATAACAATATTTGGATTTAATAAACGATGAACAAGAAAACACTTATATACATTGCATTATTTGGCTTTACAATAGCCCTTTTCTCTTTCATACCAAAGACTATTGTAACCCAGAAGCATGCTTTAAAAAAGATAGTTATCGATGCGGGTCATGGTGGTAAAGACTTTGGTGCCACAGGCAAAATTTCCAACGAAAAGGATGTCTCCTTATCAGTAGCCCTCAAACTACAGGATCTGATGCAGGCACAGATGCCCGATGTGGAAATTTATATGACCCGCACAACCGACGTTTTTGATAACGTGAAAGAAAAAGCAAATAAAGCAAATGCAGCCGGTGGCGATTTGTTTGTTTGTATTCACTGTAATTCAAGTGAAGTATATCACCGTACTATTACCGGGTACAAAAAGGTTACTACCAAGAAGCATGGTAAAAAACGTACCGAAAAAGTACCTATTTACACCACCGTTAAAGTTCCTAGCGAAGTAAAAGGTACCGAAACCTACATATGGGGTATGAGTAAGAACGGTAGTAAAGCTAAGGCACTAAGCGAAAATGAGTCTATGTTCATGGATAGTTCATTAATTAATGAAATGAAAGACTTCGATCCGGAAGATCCTGCTAAAATGGTGCTTTATTCCTTAAAAACAAAGCAATATCTCGATAGAAGCTTCAATCTTGCCAATACTATTGAAGATGAGTTTGTTAAAGCAGGTAGAATAAGCCGTGGTGCAAAACAACGTAACGAAAAGGGTATCTGGGTACTTCAGGCGGTGGCTATGCCTGCCGTATTGGTAGAAACTGGCTTTATATCGAACCAAGAAGAAGAAAATTATCTGAATAGCCCTACTGGACAAACAGAAACTGCTCAGTGTATTGTAAATGCTATTAAACGCTATCGTTATACCTTAGAAAATAAAATATCACACAATACAGGAAATTAAATTGTCTTTTCATTGTAATAAAGTTCAGACAATTCAATTTGTCCGACCTTTTTTTATACAGTTTTCTGTTAGAAATTAATATGATTATATTTTATTAAGTAGTCATTCAAAATTAAACGGATAATAATTTTTAAAGTTTAGTTTCAATGAATTTCCTATTTCGTTTAATATCAGTTTTTTTGTAGAATACCTTATCAGTAGTTAATACCAATTTACTTAATAATAAGCCGACTAAAATAACCTAAAAACTTTATTCGAAAGGTCACTTCATTTAAGATTTTGTCTCATAGCCGACAGGCTCTGACCTCATCCCCGCCCGAACCTTCTCCTAAAATAGCTAGTGTTAGGACACAAAATATAGTCAAGTAAGTTTCGTATTATTCAAATGACAAAAATCGTTTAATTACATCCTGCATTTAAAAGTGCATTTGAAGATAAGAGAATTGCAAAAAGAGCTAGTGAGTTATTAGAGATATTGACTGATAAAAGAAATAGTAGCATAAATTTCATTAGTTCTGATGAAAGTGAAAGTCTTTCATTTTACAGACTATTGTCAAATGCCTCATTTTCTGAAACATCCTTAATTGAAAGTATATCCAATTACTGTACCTCATTTCGCAATAAACTAATTTTACAGCGTAGTCTGAATGTTTGCTTTTCGCTTTTCTTATGCGATAATTCTAACAATGATTTTTCTTCATTACTTAAATCTTTAAATGTTGATTTTCTTCCTACATATTAATAAACGTATTTTTATGCGTTTAATTTTACGAGACTACTTAAATAGAATTAGGGGATATAAAATAGCTAAAAAGAAATTTGAAATAGAGCTTGATAATGATATGACCAAAGCAATAGTTATTTTATGTGGAGTTGATCCAAATAAGGCTTCATATCTTAAAAAAAGGTACATTCAAAAAATAATATAGATTATCAAGGTTTCGAACACTTATGGCCTGCAAGGCGCGCCATTTTCAGTATACAATAAAAAAAGACTCAGTTTCATTAGAGAAACTGAGTCTTGTAGAAAAGAATAATGTAGATTCTTTAAACAGAATTATTTACCTGCAAAAAGATAAACAGTTATTTGTACATCATTATCTATATGACCAGGAGCAGCTGTTAAACCTAATAAAGTTCTGTCCAAAGTAAAAGTAGCATGACCAAAGAATTTAGAAATTTCTTCACCATCTTTTACAGCAGAAAAAGCAGAAGAAGTAGTAAAACTTACTTTAGCTTTTACACCTTTAATGGTCAATTCACCATCAATATTTGCTTTGCTTTCCGATACATATTTCACAGATTTAATGTCGAAAGTTGCAGTACTGAATTTTTCAACATCAAAAAAGTCTTTGCTCTTCAAATGTCCTTCCAATTGTGCACCAGCTTCATCGGTAATTTTTAAAGATGCAAGATCAATAACAAAAGAACCACCGGTTAATTTACCATTTTCAACAGTTACATTACCGCTCTTTAAAGAGAAATTACCTGGATGATAACCAGATTTTTTAGCTCCTGCAAACTCAATTTTAGACTGTTTTACATCTACTGAGTAAGTAGAAACTGGTTTGCTTCCTAAAAAAGAAAACATTACTAAACTAGATACTGATAAAGCAACAATGCTTAAAACTTTCTTCATAATTGTATATTTTTTATTTGTTATGGCAAATATAGCCTTCCAGTATAATAGGATTATTAAATTAATAACAATTATTGTCATGGAATTGTAAATATATGTATATACATGTATTTTATGGCTTATCAAGACCATTTTTTAGGAAGTTGTTTTCCAATTATGAGTGCATTTCATATTTTAATACAAAGATGATTGTACTAATCAACTACCTCGCAGCAGAGCTAACGAGGTATGGAATACATCTGTTTAGTTTACTCGAAGCAGAGCTTCGGGGAATTGAACCCATAGAGATTAAAGTAGGTTGCACTGGTAAAAATCCATAAACGAAAGCTTCGAAATTGCAGCATCATGAAATAGATGATAATTAATATACACAGCTTACTAAACAGAAACTACTGTTCTTCATTTAAAATATTAGCCAATTCCGTTTGCGTAGCAAGCTTTAAATCGTCCCAAAGATTAAAGTAACATTCCTTAAGGAAAGTATATTCCATTTCAAAAAGGGTAAAGGCCGATTCAGTACTCTTTAAATGTGTAGCTCGGCGACCTACCCCCATAAAACTCTTCTTTATTCCTTCCGGTTTCCGATAATGATATAGCCAGTTAAGTTCCCGCATTACAGGCAACATCAATTGGAATGGCTCAGGCATTACGGCCTGCTGCTGATCCAGTAGGGTATAGGTTTTCTGTGCAAAATCATTTAATGCAGCATCATTTTTAAATTCTCTTATATCGTTGGCTAAAAAATGATCATAAATCACGTCGGTAAGTGCATTGCCATACCGCCCTACAGCTTTGGACATTAGCTTTGCTGATGCTCGGGTAGCAGGATGATGATCCGTATAATGATCTATAAAACGATGGAGTTTTATCCCTTGCTGAATACCGACAGAATAAGTGTATTGTTGTTTTCCTTTTACATAATCGCTAATCATATTTCCGACAAGAATATCGGGGTGATGGAAAGATAAATATGCGTGTGCGAGATAATTCATTACAGCAATTGAGCGTTGAACATACAACATTTTAAGTAGATAGAATGCCATTCATCCTTTTTGCTCTTACATTTTTTACATTCTATCCTATAATAATACGTTTTAAGTTTTCATTATCAAACCTCTGTAAAGCTTATTGGCAAAGTGTTGTAGTTAAAAAAGATATTTTAATTGTAGTTTGTTTAACACCATTCATCCAGCAGTAAAATTTACTTTTTATGGTGGTCATAATTTGCGTGTGACAGCTATTTTAGCAAGATATGTTTGCATTGTCAAAAAATTAAATGACGATTAATTAATTATTAAAACAAACAATTATGAAACAGGTATTAAAATCATTTTGCGTTCTATCGCTAATCCTTATTTTATCAGCATCTGTAAGCTTTGCAGCCTCAAAACATAACAGAAGTAAAGGGGTAGATTATAGTATGTTATATACCAAAGAAAGTAGCTTGATAAATGGCGTATTAATCAATAATTACTTTGGTAAAGATGGCGAGTTTATTGGAAGTAGTTCCACACTCTCTTACAATCAATTAAGTGCGGTAGTAAAACAGACTATTGCAAATAAATATCTTCAAAACGGATACAGTATCAAAGAGTCTATTTCTTTTACGAATAAGGAAGATGAAACTACCTATTATTTAAAACTTACTGGGATAGGTAAATCGGTAATACTCCAAATTACCAATGGTAAATATATTAGTGTTCTTAAAGTATAATATAGTTTTGGTTTGGGTGTAAGTTGGCTGAAGAGATACTGAATATGAATATCAAATAAATTATTCAAAAAGTATTTATCTTCAGCCTTTTTGCTTCCATGTTTTCGTAAAATGCTGCCTGCGTTTTAGAGGTGGAATGTTAAAATTCAGGATTGTCCACAAATAGTACACTATTTATTAGACAGAGTTTAAATAGATTTTTCCTATAGTTTATTTAATTCAACCTTTGTGGCTATGGACACGCTAGAGAAACATTGGAATAATTTATATTTAGAAAACAATTCAGCGGAATTAAGTTGGACTCAGAACAAACCGGTGAATTCATTACAACTGATAGAACATATAAATCTTGCTAAAAACGCCTGTATTATAGATGTAGGGGGAGGGGATAGTTTATTGGTAGATTATTTACTGGACATGGGATATCAAAATATTACAGTACTGGATATCTCCGCTATTGCAATAGAAAAAGCTAAAAAGAGACTGAAAGAAAAAGCAAAATTGGTGAATTGGGTTGTATCCGATATTTTGAATTATAAACCTGATAGAAAGTTTGACCTCTGGCACGACAGGGCTACATTCCATTTTTTAACCCATCCTCAAAAGATAGAACTTTATAAACTCATTGTAAAAGTATCTGTTACAGGCTATTTGATTATAGGTACATTCTCGGATTATGGACCTAAAAAATGTAGTGGCCTGGCAGTAAAAGGCTATAGCGAATATGAATTGATGGCTATTATTCAAACTGAATTTATAAGACTTAAATGTATTAAGGAAGATCATGTAACACCACTTAAAATGAAGCAGAATTTTATATTCTGTTTATTCAAACGATTGATTATACAATAGCGTTATAGGCTTTAATTTGCATCTTAAAGGCAAATATGGCAAAGAACAACTTTGATCAGGACATAGAAAATTGCTTACAGGTTCTTCAGCGTGGAGGGGTGATATTGTACCCCACCGATACAGTATGGGGCTTAGGATGCGATGCTACCAATGCCGAAGCTGTTGAAAAAATATTTATCCTAAAGAAACGTCCTTCAAACAAAAGTTTAGTAGTATTGGTTGCCGACGAAAGAACCATTTTGCAACATACTGCTAGTGTAGACCTGGAAGTATTCAATTTTCTGGACAATACCAATCATCCAACTACTGTTATATACGAGCATGCGCTTGGAATAGCAGAAAATGCAATTGCAGAAGATGGGAGTGTGGCCATTAGATTGTGTAAAGATGATTTTTGCAAACACCTCATAAAAAGATTCCGCAAGCCTTTAGTCAGTACTTCGGCCAACTTTAGTGGAAATCCCGCTCCTTGTATTTATAAAGAGATTTCAATGGAATTAATACAAACAGTGGATTATACCGTGCAGCATAGGAGGGAGGATGAAACTAAACTGGCGCCTTCCCGGATTATTAAATGGTATGATGGGGAAGTGGTTTATATAAGATAATAATTGATAATGGATAATTATCAATCATCCATTATCAATTATCCATTAATTAAAGTCCTTTCAAAGCATCTTCTTTTTCCATTACTTCCTCAAACAGTTTCTCATATTGTTTATCCAGATCTGTAATGGTTTTTAATACAGTTTGATAAGCTTTTTCTGTTTCAGCAAACTTAACCTGATTAGAATAAATCTCTGGTTTACCAAGGTCTATTTCTATCTGTTGTTTATTGGAATTATTTTTATTTAAATCATCTTCCAGTCTTGATAATTTCTTTTGAAGATTCAGCAAATCACGTTTCATATCCCTTACCTGATTGGCATCATAAGCAGCTTTAGTTTCCTTTACTACCGTTACTGCAGGCTTTACGGGTTCTTGTTTCTTGTTATTTTCCTTTGGCCCTTTCTGGCTATCCATTCTCTTTTTCCACTCTATATATTCAGTATATCCACCTTTAAATTCCTTTATTTCATGGTCTACAATCTCCCATATTTTAGTAGCAGTCTTGGATATAAAATAACGGTCATGACTTACCAGCAAATAACTTCCTTCATATTTATTTAAAGCTTCAGCCAATAGTTCTACCGAGTGCATATCCAGGTGATTGGTAGGCTCATCCAATAGCATAAAGTTGCTTTTGCCAGCTATTACTTTCGCCAATGCTACTCTGGCTTTTTCACCTCCACTCAATACTTTTATTTTTTTATCTACATCATCACCACCAAATAAAAATCCGCCTAATAAAGCCCTTAATTCCTGATCGGTTTTGCCACTTCCACACTGCTGCATTTCTTCCAGAATATTATGTTGCAGATTCAAAGCTTCCAGCTGATGTTGCGCATAGAAGTTCTCTACCACATTATGCCCCCATATCCTTTCTCCCTCAAATGGTTCTGTATTGGCAACTATACGGAGCAGGGTAGACTTCCCTTTTCCATTAGCACCAATTAATGCAATTTTATCACCACGATTTATCTCTGCACTAGCTCCGCTTACAATGGTATTTTCACCAAATTTCTTGGTTACATTATTTAGAGTACAGATAATCTTACCAGGTACGGTATCTATTTTAAAATTAATCCTTATATCAGGTCTTTCTAGTTCTGTTTGTTCTATTTTATCTATTTTATCCAGACGTTTCATAGCACTCTGAGCCTGAGCAGCCTTGGAAGCTTTAGCTTTAAAACGCTCAATAAATCTTTCCTGTTGACGAATATAATCCTGTTGATTTTCGTAGGCTCTCTGTTGTATCGTAATACGTTGTTCTTTTTCTACTTCGTAATATTCATAGTTTCCAGAATAGAAATTAAGCTGTTGCTGATAAACTTCTACAACCTTATTCACCATTCTGTTTAAAAAGAATTTATCGTGACTTACAATTATCACACTGCCTTTATAGCTTAGTAGGTATTTTTCAAGCCACTCAATAGACGGTAAATCCAAGTGATTCGTAGGTTCATCTAGTAAAAGTACATCGGGCTGTTGAAGTATCATCTTAGCCAGCAGTACACGCATTCTCCAACCACCACTAAATTGTTTATAAGGTTTTTCGAAATCTTCTGTACTAAATCCTAATCCATGCAAAACTTCTTCGGTTTTATATTGAATATTGTAGCCATCAAGTACATCCATTTCGTGCAATAGATCGGAATACTTGTGCAACAATTCATCAGTTTGATGGATTTCAAGTTCCTTACCCATTTTATCTATTTCATGTTCTAGCTCCATTACTCTCTCAAAGGCTCCCATGGTTACCCTTAAGATTGTATCGTTGCTATCAAAACTCAATAAATCCTGGTGCAGATAACCTATAGAAGTTTCCTTACTCTTTTCTACAGTACCTGTAGAGGGCTTGTATTCGCCCACCAGTAATTTAAGAATAGTAGATTTTCCTGTACCATTATATCCTATTAAACCAATTCTTTCTCCCGGAAAAACGTGCCATGTTGCATCCTCTATGATAACTCTGGCACCAAATTCAAATGTTACATTTTGTAAACCAATCAGCATGTATAATAGTATTAAAGTTTGCAAATGTAATAGGTAGTCGCACAGAATTTGCTATACTTTTGTACATAAATGTTTAAATATGAAAAAGGTACTGGTTATTACGCTCTTTGCACTGGTTGCTTGCAAGAATGGAGAAAACAAATATCCAGCTAATGATAGCGCAACCTCTGTTGCATTAACTAAAGGATCTAATACAGATGCCCTTAGTGCTGGTATGTCTGTTTTAATGATAGACTATTATACTTTAAAAAACAGTTTTGTAAAAGAAGATACCATTGAGATTAAAAAAAATACAGTTAAGTTGTCTAATGATGCAACTTTAGTGCCTGTAAAACAAATAAAGGCTGATGCAACAATTATAGAAAATGCAAATGTATCTATACAAAGTATTATAGCTCAGATACAGGGATTAAACGGAGAATCTAAACTAGAAGATAAAAGAAAGGATTTTCAAACAATTAGCGAGCAGCTCTACGATTTATTAAGAATTATTCAGTACGATAAAGAAGTCGTATATCACTTTACCTGTACAAAGGCATTTAATGATAATGGAGCAAACTGGTTAGATAATTCTAACAAAGTTTCGAATCCTTATTTACCTAATCTTTCCCCTGCATGTGGAGATGTTCTAGATTCCTTGGATTTTAGGAAGAAATAAATACATTGCTTATGGGTAATTAACGAAAAAGGTGTTTCATATTTACTGAAACACCTTTTTCTATTATTTAATAACGGTATGCTAAAATAGTCCAAACAATGTACTATCAACTTTCGTTATTATGTGACCAAAGTCTTCTTCGTTTTCCGCAAACTTAATTTTATCGCAGTCAATAATCAACATAGGACCTTCTTTATAGGTGTCTATAAATTTATTGTACAATTCATTCAGTTTCTTTAGATAGTCCAAACGGATGTTTTCTTCATATTCTCTTCCTCTCTTTTGAATCTGAGATACTAACGTTGGTACAGATGCTTTAAGATAAATTAATAAATCAGGTGGTTCTACCATTAGTTTCAAGGTCTGGAAGAATTTGAAATAGTTATCAAAATCACGTTGACTCATCAAACCCATATCGTGAAGGTTTGGTGCAAATATGTGTGCATCTTCATATATAGTTCTATCCTGAATTACCGTTTCTGTACCATTTTTAATCTCTAAAAGTTGATTAAGACGGCTATTAAGAAAAAATATTTGCAAATTGAAACTCCATCTTGGCATATCATCATAAAAATCCATTAAATATGGATTATGATCTACATCTTCGAATTGGGGAATCCATTTGTAGTGTTTGCTTAACATTTCTGTCAGAGTGGTTTTCCCTGCACCTATATTGCCTGCAACAGCAATGTGTTTTGGTTTTCTCGACTTAGCCATGATGAGATGAATGTATGTTTGTTTATTAGTGTTTTGTTAGTTGTAATAACTTAGTATAAATCATGAATTAATATTAAGTCGCTTAATAATTCATGTTTATTACTTCACGAACCAAAAGTAAGGTTTTCGATGCGCTTTCACGAGCTTTTTCTGCTCCTTCCTTTATTACTTTGTTTAAATAAACCATATCCTGTTGAATATCAGCAGCTTTTTCTCTAATAGGTTGTATGAAATTAGCCATATCTTCAGCAAGCTGTTTTTTGAAATCTCCATAACGAATATTGCAATTATTGTAGTTTGCATTAAACTGATTATAAACTTCTTCAGTACTTACCAATTGCATTAAAGTAAATAGATTCTGGATATAATCTGGTTTTAGTGCATTGGGTTCAGTAGGGCCAGCATCCGTTTTTGCTTTCATTATTTTCTTTCTGATGCTTTCATCATCATCCGCAAGAAAAATAGTAGCAAGTTGATTTTCGCTTTTGCTCATTTTGCCATTGCCATCCAATCCCATTATTTTTACCAAATCGCTATTATAGTTAAATGCTTTAGGTAAAGGAAATACTTCACCATAACGATGATTGAAACGCTCAGCGAAATTACGAGCCATCTCTAGGTGTTGTTCCTGATCTTTTCCAACAGGTACATACAATGCTCTATGAATTAAAATATCAGCCGACATTAATACCGGGTAAGTCAATAAGCCTGCATTAATATTTTCTGGTTGCATTCTTACCTTGTCCTTAAAACTGGCTGTCTTTTCTAACTCGCCTTTGTATGCAAGCATATTCAAGTAGAGATATAATTCAGCAATTTCAGGTACATCACTCTGTACATATAATGCGGCTTTGTTTGTATCAAGACCACAGGCTATATTTTCAGCAATTACTCTATTTACACTATGTTCTAATGCTTTTGTATCGGGGTGGGTAGTAAGACTATGCCAGTTTGCAACAAAGAAAAAACAGTTATAATCATCCTGCATTTTTACATAGTTGCGAAGTGCTCCAAAATAATTGCCCAAATGAAGAAATCCCGTTGGACGTATACCACTTAATACAATTTCTTTACTCATGGCGGCGAAGTTAAAGGTTTGATATAATTATTTTATACCATCTTTTGATTCAATACATTATTTTCGGCAATCTAAACGTTAACTGTTTATTATATAGGAGTAGTTATTTGCTATTCTAAATTTGCAATATGATGAGAAAATTTATACTACTATTTCTATTTTTCTGTCCTTTGTTTTTATTGGCACAGAATCTCACTGGAATCTGGAGAGGTAACTTTTCACAAAAAGAGTTTAATCCAATCTCTGGAAATTTTACGGATGACAATTATAAATATGAAGTTCAAATTAATCAGAAATCTGATAATTCTTTAGATGGAGTAACTTATTCCTACAAAAAGACAGAGTTTTACGGTAAGGCTAGTCTTCATGGACTAGTTTCTCCAAAGAATAAAAATATTATTATTAAGGAAATTAAATTAATAGAACACCATTCAAACAACAGCAGTTCTTCTACTTGTTTAATGACTTGTTATTTTGATTATGTAAAAAGAGGAAAGCTGGAAATATTAACCGGTACCTATACGAGTATTAATGCCGATGGTACTAAAGTAAATAATTGTGGTGAAGGAACCGTTTATCTCGAAAAAGTAGAGGAAAGTGATTTTGATGAGGAAAGTTTTCTATCTAAAAAGAATCATAACAAATCTGCTAAAGCAAGTTCAAATACAAAATTTAACACAACAACTAAAAACAATAGTACTGCTAAAGTAAATAAAACCCCAGATACCAATACTAAAAAATCTGAAAATACAACGAATTTAAATGATTCTAAAAGCTCTATTGTAAAAAAAGATAATACGCATAAAAGTATTGATAATCAATTAAAAACAAATAAATTAAATAACTCATCTACAAAAGGTAGTTCTAAAGTAAATAACGATAAATCAGCTGTAGTATCTGCAAATAGCAAAACATTAAGTGAAAAAACAAAAGCAAGAATTGATTCAGCAGTTCAAGCTATTAAAGCGGGGAAATTAAAGCCTGGTGCAGAAACTTTTGTTTTGAAAAATAAGATTGATAATGAGATAGATACGTTCTATAAGTTCAAAATAGATACCACTATTTACGTTTATGATTCCCCAAATAATAAACATGCAAAAAAGAATAAACCGGACAGTAGTGCCAATTCCAACTTTAAAGTTTATCCTGAAGATTCTAAAATCCCTAATTTAGGAGAAATACAAATTCCCAAACCATTGATAGAAAGAGAAAATAAACTGGTTAATACAATTGATGTTGATGAGAAAGAGGTAAGAATTGATTTTTACGATAATGGTGAAATAGATAATGACACCATTTCTGTATATGATAATAATAGGATTTTAGTAAATGGCGGAAGGTTAAGCAATTCTCCTATAGCATTAAACCTTTCATTTTCTAATGAAATACCCAAACATGAAATTATTACAGTTGCAGAAAATTTAGGGGATATTCCTCCTAATACAGCATTGATGGTGGTTACTTTTGGTAAGAAAAGATATGAAGTATTTATTACTTCTGATGAACAAAGAAATGCTAAAGTGATTTTAAATTATAAACCGAAGCCCCAAAAAAAATAATAAAAAACTGTTGATAATCAGTTAGTTTATGTTGATACTATTGATTATTAAATGTTACTTACACACTACTTATTCACAGGCTTTAAATGAGTAGCATATTATACCCTTATTTCCTGTATGTTCGCAGACCCAAAAATATAATAGCGTGCGATTAAAATCATTGGAAATTAAAGGGTTCAAAAGCTTTGCAGACAAGACAATTGTTAGCTTCGACGAAGGTATAACCGGTATTATTGGCCCTAATGGTTGTGGAAAAAGTAACATCATCGATAGTATCCGTTGGGTAATTGGTGAGCAAAAGATTTCTTCTCTAAGAAGTGAAAACCTAGAAGCATTGGTATTTAATGGTTCTAAAACCAGAAGTGCAAGTGGTTTAGCAGAGGTTAGTCTGACTTTCGAGAATACTAAAAATTTATTACCTACCGAGTTTAGTACGGTTACGGTTACCCGTAAATTCTATAAAAACGGTGATAGTGAATATCGTTTAAACGATGTTCAGTGCAGAATGAAAGATATTCATAACCTGTTTATGGATACTGGTGTAAGTACCGACAGTTATGCCATTATAGAACTTGGAATGGTAGATGATATCATAAAAGATAAGGAAAATAGCCGTCGTAGAATGCTGGAACAAGCTGCGGGTATTACCATCTATAAAACCAGAAAGAAGGAAGCTAAGAATAAACTGGATGCTACCGAACAGGATTTAGCACGTATTGAGGATTTATTATTTGAAATAAATAACCAGTTAAAATCCCTTGAGAATCAGGCTAAAAAGGCTGAAAAGTATTACGAGCTTAAAAAGGAATACAAAGAAGTAGCTGTAGAATTAGCGAAAGCTGCTTTACAGGGTTTTCACCTTAATTATAATTCGTTGAACGAACAATTTGAACTGGAAACAAATAACCGTGTTCAGATTGAAGCAGAAGTAGCTACTGGTGAAGCAGAAGTAGAAAAAGAAAAAGTTGCTTTAATAGAAAAGGAAAGAATCTTACAATCGAAGACTACCGAGTTTAATAGTTTATTACAAAATCTGTCTCAAGCAGAGAACGAAAAAAGACTTAGTCAGCAGAGCCTGCAGTTTTTAAAAGAGAAAGAAACATCTATTACACAGTTTTTGTCTAAGGCCGATGGTCAGGTAAAGAGTACAGAAGATTCTATTAATTATACAAACATTCAGATTGTAGAAGAAGAATCAAAACTGAAAGAAATACATGCCGAAGTAGAGCAGGTAAAGGTAAATGCTGATTCTAAAAAGATTGTTGCCGACGAAAAGAGAAAGGCCGTAGATACTTTACGTACCGATTATTTTCAGATTCAACGCAAACAATTTGATTCTGAGAAAAAAGTAGCCGTTTCGGATACTTCTATTCAGAATTTAATCAGAACACAGACGCAGTTAACAGAAGAAAGAGACAATAGAATTGCTCAACTTGCTGGATTAGAGAAAGAGCTTACCGAAAAAGAGGAAGGACTGAATGCTAAGAAAGCAGAATTGGTTAGTCTGCAGGAACATCACCAAAAAACAAAAGATCAGATACTGAGTTCTCAATCCGAACTGGAAGCTTTACGCAATAAAATGGGTGAAGAAGGACGTAAACTGGATGCTAAAAAGAATGAATATGCTTTATTGAAAAGCCTTATCGATTCTATGGAAGGGTATCCTGACAGTGTGAAGTTCTTACATAAAAATCCCAACTGGAATCATTCTGCTCCAATATTGTCCGATATCATCTATGTACAAAAAGAGTACAGAGCTGCGATAGAAAATGTGTTGGATCAATACCTTAATTATTATGTAGTAAACGATTTATCGGAAGGTTTACAAGCGGTGAAGTTGCTGGATGACAATAAAAAAGGGAAGGCAAACTTCTTTTTACTGGATAAACTAACCGAAGTTTCTACCGATATTCCACAGCCTGCAAACACAATTAAGGCGCTTGATGTAATAGAAGTGGACGATAAATACAAGCATATTGCTGCTTATTTATTAAATAATGTATTTATTGCTGAGAATGATGAGGTGATACATCAATCATCTTCTAATGCTGTAATTCTGGATAAAAGCGGTAAGTATGTAAAGGGAAAATATACCCTTACCGGTGGAAGTGTTGGTTTGTTTGAAGGAAATAAAATTGGTAGAACCAAGAATTTAGAAAAGCTTAACGATGAAGTTATCCTGCTGGATGCGGTTGTAAAATCGATAAAAGCGGAAATTCAAATGAAGCACGAAGAGGTAGTAGGTTTTAATCAGCAATTGAAAGAGAACGTAATTAAGCAAACAGAGAACGAAATTTCTCAATTGACCAATCAATTGTTTGCTTGCAAGAATAAAATTGAGCATTTACAACAAGCTCAACAAAGTGGTTTAAACAGACTACAGGAAATTGAAACACGCTTAAATGCTGATCAGGAAGCTACAGCCGGTTCAAGAGAAGAGTTGAAAGAGCTGAATGAACAATTTGTAGCTGTTGCAAACAACTTAAAGAGTGTAGAAGAAGATTATAAACAGGCAGAACTGGAATATAATCAGTTTTATGCAAGTTTTAATGAACAAAACCTAACACTAACCCGTCAGCAAAGTAAGATTAGTGGTTTAAAACAAGAATTAAACTTTAAGAGCAATCAGTTAGTGGAATTACACAAACAGATTGAATTAAATACAGCACAACTATCGGAAGTTGCAAGCAATCTTGTTGAAAAACAAGGATCTCTGGAGCAATTAGGTAAGACTGTTGTTGATTTGTTACATACTAAAGAAACGGAAGAACTTGCTGTAAATCAATTAGATACAGAATATCACGTTTACCGTAATGCCTTACAGGAAAAAGAAACGGTATTGAGAGGCAAACAAAAGACTAAAGAACTTTGTGAGCACATATTAACCGAGATTAAGGATAAACTGAACGATCTTAAATTACAACTTGCCAGTATTAAAGAAAGATTGCAGATTGAGTTTAAGGTAGATATTGAAGAAGTATTGAAAGATGAGCGTACTTCGGAAATGACCGTTGAGGAGTTACAGACTATCAGCGATAAGATGAAGAAGAGGATGGAGAATCTGGGAGAAGTTAACCCTACAGCCATTGAAGCTTATCAGGAAATGAAGAAACGTTATGAGTTCATACTGGAACAAAAGAATGATCTTGTAGATGCGAAAGATAGTTTGATGCAAACAATTCAAGAAGTAGAAGCAAAAGCAAATCAGCAGTTCTTGGATACTTTTAATAAAGTAAGAGAGAACTTCCAGAAGGTGTTTAAAGCTTTGTTTACTGAAGAAGATACAGCTGATATGGTATTGGTAAATCCGGAGAATCTGGCTGATACTGGTATTGATATAGTTGCGAAGCCCAAGGGAAAACGTCCTTCGAGTATTTCTCAATTAAGTGGGGGAGAGAAGACGCTTACTGCAACTGCTTTACTGTTTGCAATCTACCTTATTAAACCTGCTCCGTTCTGTATTCTGGATGAGGTTGATGCTCCATTGGATGATGCTAACGTAGGTAAGTTTACCAATATGATTAAGAAGTTCAGCGAGAATTCTCAGTTCATTATTGTTACGCACAACAAACAAACCATGAGTACCGTAGATGTTATTTATGGGGTAACCATGCAAGAACCTGGTGTAAGTAAGCTGGTTCCGGTAGATTTCAGGAGTTTGAATTAAAGCAATAGTTACAAAGGCAATTCGTTACTATAATACAAAGTAATACAAATGTTGAAAGGGTTTAAGACGTTTTTCGACTTAAACCCTTTCAACATTTGTATCAACCCTTCAAATAAAAAAGGCCTCGTTTAGACGAGACCTTTTTATAGATTTGTAAAAGTAAACTAAGATTACTTAATTTCTACTTCAGCACCTGCTTCTTTAAGTTTAGTAGCAAGTTCTTCAGCTTCAGCTTTAGTTACACCCTCTTTAACTGCTTTAGGAGCGCCATCAACTAATTCTTTAGCTTCTTTCAAGCCTAAACCAGTTAAGTCTTTAACGATCTTAACAACAGTTAATTTGCTAGCACCACCGCTAACTAAAATAACGTCAAAAGCAGTTTTTTCTTCTACAGCTGCAGGACCACCACCGTCTCCGGCTGATACTACCACTGCAGCAGCAGCTGGTTCAATACCATAATCTGCTTTTAATACGTCTGCTAACTCTTGTACATCTTTTACTGTTAAGCTTACTAATTGTTCAGCTAATGCTTTAATGTCTGCCATAATATATAATTTTTAAAAAACCGCCTTCATTGCTAAGGCTCCGGCGGAGTGTTATGGAAAATATGTCTCCAATTAACCCTGGAGACTTTAGGTTTTTATTTTATAGTTTTAACTATGCTTCAGGAGCAGCTTCAGCAGCTGGTTCGTCAGGTGTAGTTTCAGCAACTGGTAGTGTTTCTGCTAATATTTCAGTAACTTGAGAAAATTCAGTAGGTGTAGCTACTTCTTCAGCAGCAACAACAACTGGTGCAATTCCATTAGCTAAATTCTCGTGGTGATGCAATAAAGCAGCAATTACACGTTTAGCAGGAGATTGTAACAATCCAATTACTTCACCAATCAATTCATTCTTAGACTTAATCTTAGTAAGACTTACTAAGGTTTCATCACCCACGAATACATCTCCGTTGATAAATGCAGCCTTTAATGTTGGTTTGGTTCCATTGTTTTCTTTTCTGAAAGAAGAAAGAATCAAAGCTGGTTCTTTAGGATTTTCAGAGAATAATAAAGCAGTAACTTGATGTAAAGATGAATATACACCCTCATATTTTTCAGCATCGATTGATTCTAATGCTTTTCTGATTAAAGTGTTTTTAGCAACTTTCACTTCCACTTGTTTATCAAAACAAGCTTTTCTTAATTTACCAATCTGAGCAACAGTTAATGTTTCAGTGTCGGTGATATAAAAATTGTTGTATTGACCAAATTTACCTTTCAATACTTCAATTACTTCATTTTTTTGTTCTTTTGTCATAACTAATATTTATGCAAACCCGGGTCATTTTCGTCAAAGACGAATCACCAGGATTTAGTTAATTAATGGTTTTGTATCTAAAGTAATACCAGGACTCATACTAGTTGCAATACTGATTCCTTTTACATAAGTACCCTTAGAGGCAGAAGGTTTCAATTTTACAATTGCATGAATAAGTTCTGTACTGTTAGCAGCTATCTTATCAGAAGTGAATGATACACGACCTATTGAAGCATGAACGATACCTGTCTTATCTACTTTAAAGGCAATTTTACCACCTTTAACTTCATTTATTGCTCCTGCAACATCATTAGTTACAGTACCAGTTTTAGGATTAGGCATTAAGTTACGTGGTCCTAATACTTTACCTAATTTACCAATTTTAGGCATTACTGATGGGGTAGCGATGATAACATCTACATCTACCCATCCGCCTTCAATTTTAGCAACAAACTCATCTAAACCTACATAGTCAGCACCAGCAGCTTTCGCTTCTTCCACCTTTTCGGGAGGACAAAGTACTAATACTCTTTTGGTTTTACCGGTTCCATGAGGCAATATCACTGTGCCACGTACTTGTTGGTCAGCTTTTTTGGGGTCTACACCCAATCTAATATGTAAATCTACTGAGCTATCAAACTTTGTACAGTTGATTTCTTTCAACAAGTTTGCAGCCTCCTTAAGGGAATAAAATTTATTCTTATCCACCTTAGCGTTTGCTATTTTTCTTTTTTTAGTTAATGCCATTGTACTACAATTTAAAGGTGAATATTAATTTTCCCAAGGGGCTTTTCCATCAACAGTTAATCCCATACTACGTGCAGTACCAGCTACCATTTTCATAGCGCTTTCTACTGTAAAACAGTTAAGATCAGGCATTTTATCTTTAGCGATAGCTTCTACCTGAGCCCAAGTTACTTTACCAACTTTAGAACGGTTACTTTCTTTACTTCCAGACTTAATACCTGCAGCTTCCATTAACTGGATAGGAGCTGGTGCTGTTTTGATAGCAAACTCAAACGTTTTGTCAGAGAAAACTGTAATAATAACTGGAACAATCTTTCCAATTTTGTCTTGAGTTCTTGCATTGAATTGTTTGCAAAACTCCATAATGTTCAAACCTTTTGAACCCAACGCTGGACCTACTGGAGGAGCTGGGTTGGCTTGACCGCCTTTTACCTGCAACTTAACGTAGCCTGTAATTTCTTTTGCCATTGTTTAAAATTTTATTGGTGATAACGTTCCGACAATTGCCGAAACTCCCAAGACCACATTTTACTGTGGACAAACTTTACTCTATCTAATTGAAAGAACTAAATTTGGGATCGCAAATGTATATGTAAAATTATTCTGACCAAATATTTTAGTAAAAAACTCATTAAAAGATATTGAAATCATGAAAATACTTCCCAAATTATTAT
>Ga0208259_1000152_pt1 | contig 26281 bp, 25 predicted proteins | sample CryBogCBH22May08_FD_184618 | JGI IMG/M metagenome (GOLD analysis project Ga0208259, IMG submission 184618) | Freshwater microbial communities from Crystal Bog, Wisconsin, USA - CBH22May08 (SPAdes) | ecosystem: Environmental > Aquatic > Freshwater > Lake | place: Crystal Bog, Wisconsin, USA... | reverse complement strand
CAGGCAGTCCACCTTAATCCTGATAAGACCAAAGCTAACCAAAAACCAAACGCAGAGGAGATAACTCGGAACAAAAAAGCCGCTTAAGATTTAACCGTCGAGGCGACAACTACTCTGAAAATTTCCGCTATTGATGATGGAAATCTAATCATGACTCGCCACTTTTGGGTATTAGTTCACCGCTATGCCGGTCTTTATATGGCTTTTTTCCTGCTGGTTGCCGGGCTTACCGGCAGTATTTTGGCTTTTTACAGCGAAATTGATGGCTGGCTCAACCCCCCTGAAAAAATAGCGCTGCAAACGCTATCCCGACTGGATGGGTTTGCCTTGCGTGAACGCGCCTTGGCCATTCAGCCATTAGGGCTAATTAATACGGTCAATTTCCACAATAAACCTGACGAAGCGTATAGCGTCAATTTTGTCCCACGCATTGATCCCGTGACTGGTGGGCCCTATCCATTGGCGTTTACCCGATTGTCACTCAACCCTTATAGCGGAGAGGAGATTGCCAGGGACAATCTTTCCGATGATATTTGGCCGGTCACCCGCAAAAATTTTATACCGCTGATTGTCCGGCTGCATTATCAATTGGCTTTGCCCGGATCAATTGGGACTTGGTTGTTTGGCATAGCCGCATTAGTGTGGACGCTAGATTGTTTTGTCAGCGCTTATCTGACTTTTCCGTTAAGTGTCCGTCATAGCCAACCGGGGGAAGGCACACGGCAAAAATCTTGGTGGCTGCGCTGGTGGCCTTCTTGGCAGGTGAAATGGCGGGGGTCAACTTTTAGGGTTAATTTTGACCTGCATCGCGCAGGCGGCTTGTGGGTGTGGTTAATGTTGCTGGTGCTGGCTTGGTCGAGTGTCGGCTTTAATCTGGGCGAACAGGTATACCAACCCGTAATGAAAGCCATTTTTGATATGCATGACCCTTTCGAGGAATTGCCTAAACTGGCGGCATCAAAACCAGAGCCAGCATTGGGCTGGCGGGATGCCTACCGGATGGCCCAGGAGCAAATGGCCGAGCAAGCCCGTAGCAACGATTTTAAAGTGCTAGAAGAAGAATCCTTACAATATGATGCAGAAAAAGGGGTGTTTTTTTATATTGTCCGCAGTGACAGGGATTTACGGGATAAATTTGGCAGTACGTGGCTGATTTTGGATGGCTCCACCGGCAAATTCTGCGGTGTGTCTATACCGACCGGACAAGCTATTGGCACGACTATCAATAGCTGGATTTTCAATTTGCATATGGCAATGATATGGGGCTTGCCCTATAAGATTTTTGAGTGTTGCGTTGGTATTGTTATTGCCATGCTATCCGTGACGGGCGTGTATATTTGGCTTAAAAAGCGTAAGGCCAGAACTTGGGCGCAACACCGCAGGAAAGCCCTGGCACATGAATCGACTTGAATTTTTGTTGCTCTTGCACGATTACTTCTAAACTAGGCAGCGGCCTGGTTTACAACAGCAATATCAATCGTTAAGGCTTGGTGTGTGATATGCCATACTGGCTGTGGCATATCACACACTTTACCAGCCCAATGATGAGTTTACCGGGTCTTTTGTAGGTGCTAGCACGGCAAAGTGTAGCTATTTGGCGATAAGAAAAAAAATGGCATAAATCATGCTTTTATTATGGCAATTTTCAAAATAGCCTGAAAAAATACCATGCCAAGCCGTAAGCATTTTGTTGACTTTTTGTTCCATAGCCATCGTGAGGAATTGTTGGCATTTGCTTGGCAACAGGCAGGTAGTGAAAACGCAGAGGATTTGGTGCAAGAAGCTTATCTGCGGATGATGCAGCACCCTAATCCTGAAGCGATTGAAAACCCTCGGGCGTTCCTCTATAAGATTACCCGTAATTTGGGCATTGACCAACATCGTCGGCAAGCCACCCAAGCGCGTACATATAATATGCACTATACGGAATGCGAAGCGGATTTGGAGGCTGTCGCCGATCAGCAATTAGTGCCTGAAGAGCATTTGTCAGCCATGCAAACGCTTGACCAATTGGACAGTTTGTTAATGGAATTGCCTGAACTGACCCGCTATGCCTTTGTGCTGTATCGGTTGGAAGGTTTTTCCCATAACGAAGTGGCTGAGCGGCTCGGCATCTCGGTGCGTAGCTCCGAACGGCGCACCGCGCAAGCCGTACACCACATCCTCAGTTCCATCGGACAGTCAGCCTAGGCCCCGCCACTCAGCTTGGTCAATTGACCAAAGTACTGGTTGAATCAGTTTGGCTGGCGGTTTTGATCTGTCAAACCGTTATAATCACAATTGCTGCAACCGTTGCCTATCCATCAAAAATTTTACGTTACCCAATGCCTTCTTCAGAATCCCACCGACCGTCTCCAGCCCAGCAAGAAGCTATTGCTTGGGTGGTCAAGTTGCGATCTGGCACTTGCACAACAGGCCAGCGGCGGCAATTTCTCGCATGGATGGCTAAAAATCCTGAAAATGCCAAATGTTATGCCTACGTTGATGCTCACTGGCGGAGCTTGGATCGGTTGAAAGGTTTGGATTTTCCTGTCCGGAGCGAAGCGTTGCGTTATCGGCCTAGGCGGCAACGCTGGCTAAGCTTGGCGATGGCGGCCAGTTTTTTGTTGGCAGCGGGGTTGACTGCTTTTACCCCCGATGGTTGGTTTGGCTGGGAAGCGCGTTATGCGACGGCACGGGGTCAACATGAAACCATCACGCTGGCCGATGACTCCCGCCTGGAATTGAACACTGACACCGAGGTGAAGGTACGCCTTAGCCATTGGCGGCGTTGTGTCGAACTGCTACATGGCGAGGCTTTTTTTAGTGTTGCCCATGAGCCAAGCAGAGAGTTTGCCGTGATGGCCGCCAATGGCCGGATTGTGGATATTGGTACCGCATTTGATGTGTATGTTCAAGCCGATAAAGTGTCGGTGACTGTGGCACAAGGCAAGGTGCGCGTGGAGGCCAATGACAGCCTTGAATTAGCGGAAAATCAAACGCTAGCGTATAACCGTAAGGGTAGCTTTATGCCCATCACAAACGGGAGTACCGCTAACTTGACAGCTTGGCGGCAAGGGCAATTGGTTTTTAATGACCGTAGGCTGGACGAAGTGCTTGCCGAACTGGGCCGTTACCACAATAAGCAGGTGTTTATAGCCGATGCATCATTAGGCAAACTCAAGGTCAGCGGGCGCTTTCATATCAATCAAGTGGACAGTGCGTTAGCTATTATTGCCTCAACCTTGCCGGTAAACATCCAACGGCCCGACCCCAGTAGGGTGGTGCTGAAAAGCCGCTAAGTTTTCAGTAGATTGTTAAAACTATCATAAATTAGTATTTTTTTGGCGGTTTTTTATTGCCATTCCGTTTCATAAGCCAAAGAGCTTAAGAAATGGAGAGCAATCATGAGGTTTTTACAACAGTCACTGTTTATGGCCGGATTGGTGGTGGTGTCAGCAGGAATCAAGGCTGCCGACACCCGGCACAGTTTTAACATTGCCGCGCAAGATTTGGGTTCCGCCCTGCAACAACTGGCGACTCAATCCGGTGCCGCCATTTTTTATGCTGCGGATAGTGTGTCAGGGCGTAAAGTTAAAGCCTTGGTTGGGCATTACACGCTAAATGCCGCGCTTACTGAACTGCTCTCAGGTTCTGGTTTGGTGTTCAGTTTATCCGCTGATGGTTCTGTCTCGGTAAGAAAACCCGCAGTGTTGCAGCCTACTGATGTCGGCCCAATAATGATGCCGAAAGTCAGGGTGGTTGCCAAGGGAATCGATAATCCCGATAGCTATAGTTACACCCACACCTCCACTGCCACCAAAACCGATACCCCGTTGATGGAAACGCCCGTCAATATCCAGATTATTCCCCAGCAGGTGATTAAAGACCAGTTATCCACTACTTTAGACCGTACATTACAGAACGTCAGTGGTGTGGTCTCGAATTCTTGGAGTGGCTATGGCGAAGAATCCATCACCATACGGGGATTTCAGACCAGTACGGTCTATGTGGATGGTTTCCGGTTGATCGAATACGGGGGCTTTGGTTTACGGAACATATCCAACGCCCAAAGTGTTGAAGTGATGAAAGGGGCTGCTGCGGCTTTGTACGGTGCCAATGAGCCGGGCGGTATTGTCAATATTGTCACTAAACAGCCGCAGGCCAAGCCTTACAATGCGGTGTCACAATCATTTGGTTCTTGGAACCACTATCTGACCAACGTTGACAGCACGGGTGCCATCAATGAATCCAAGAACCTGATGTATCGGGTCAATATCAACTACGACACCTCGGACTCCTGGCGGCAGATTGACCAAACCCAAAAACTGTTTGTTGCGCCCAGTTTTAAATGGCTGCTCAGCCCGCGCACGCAAATGCTGCTGAAATTTGAGTACACCAACAATCCCTACACCAACGACAATGCCCAAGTCATGCCCTATTTTAATGGTCATTTCGTGCCGATCAATACGGCAGAAAATTTGTTATACCCCTATCCTTTAAGCTATACCACGAACAGGGAGCGGACGATGTTTTCTTGGACGCATGAGTTCAACGACAACTGGCAGATTAAACACCAGCTGGTGACCAATTTTGTATCCAGCTCCGGCAACAGCGGAAACATCTCTAGCTTTTTTTACGGTGCCAATAACACTTTAATGGCCACCCAGTCGTCTTATGGCGCGCCGTTGAATACCGATGAGACCGATGCCACCAGTTTGGATTTGACCGGGCATTTTAATACTTATGGTGTCAAGCACACCTTGTTATTAGGTTCAGATTTTTATCATGTCTACAATTATGGCAATGCAATAGAAGCAACTGGCACGTCAACCATTAATGTGCAAAACCCCATCGGTTCGGTAATGCCCGTCTATCCCGACCCAAACAGTTTTATTAAGTATGCGTCGACCACCAACAGTTTAGGCATTTATGCCCAAGACCAAATGAAGCTGTTTAAGCGGCTTAATTTGATGATGGGCATGCGTTACCAGCATGTGGGCAATTATAACTGGAATCTCTATGGGCCAGGGTTTGGTGGTGATGGCGTGACCAAACAATGGGGTACGCCATTGGCCGACTTCGCTTTTACCCCGCGTTTGGGATTGCTTTGGGAAGCCACTCCTTGGTTGAGCTTGTTCACCCATTATTCAGGCGGCTTTGCCGCCAATACCGGTTTTGATTATTTGGGCAATCCGCTTAAGTCCAGTAATGCGGTCGACAAGGAGGCGGGCATCAAAACCCAATTTTATGAAGGCCGGTTGAAGGCATCCTTGTCGGTTTTTGATTTGACCAAAACCAACATACCGGTCTGCGACCCTAACCCGCAACATAACCCCTTGGGCTGTTTCGCATCGGTCAGTGTCCCACAAACCCTGATCGGTGCGGTCAACAGCAGCGGTGTGGAAGTCGATGTGCAAGGTGAGTTGATGCCGGGCTGGAATACAATCATCAACTATGCCTATGACAACGCACGGATCACTGAAAGCACCAATACTCCTGCCAATAGCAGCACTTATTTGGTGGGGCAACGTATGCCCAGCACGCCTTTTAATATGGGCAGTTTTTGGTCGACCTACAATTTTGACCAGACCGGCAACACCGGCTGGACTGTCGGCACCGGGGTCACTTTACGCGGTTCCTCGCTGGATGCCACCAATACCATACAAACGGCCGGTTATGGTATTTGGAATGCCATGGTCAAATATCAAATGCAGGTGGCGGGCTTCAAACTGACCGCACAATTAAACGCCGACAATCTCTTGGACAAGCAGTATTTGAACATCGCCAATTGGTCTTATGGTTCTTCCGGCAATGTTGTGCCGGTCTCTTTTAGCACCCCACGGGCTTTTATGGGCACGCTGCGGGTAGAATTTTAATGCCAGCCGCAATTTTTATGATGAAACGCCAATATATTGTTGCCATCCACCGTTGGGTGGGGCTGTTTATGGCCGTTTTTTTGATTATAGAAGGCCTTACCGGCAGCCTATTGGCTTTTAACCAGGAATTGGAAGCACTTATTAACCCAGAGTTTTTTGCAACCGCCCCCGCAGCTGATGCCCATCAGCTTGATTTGGCTTCGATCGCTGAGCGGGCAGAACAACAAGAACCCCAAATCCGTGTAGGCTATTTTTCGGTGACCCACAACCAGGCTCTTCTGCGTGTCGGCCCCCGACAGGATCCGGAAACGGGCAAGCCCTATGCAGTGGGGTTTGACCAGATGTTCCTTGACCCTTATAGCGGTAAGGAGTTGGGGCATAGGCGTTGGGGGGACATTGCCGAAGGGCGGGCCAATGTCATGCCTTTTCTTTACAAGCTGCATATGAACCTTGCCCTGAATGAAACGGGGGGCTGGATATTGGGTGTTATCGCCTTGGCTTGGACGTTAGATTGTTTTTACGCCATTTATCTGACCTTTCCTAAAACTTTTAGGCCTTTTTTTTCGCGTTGGCGGTTGGCTTGGCAAATCAAATGGCCAGCTTCTGTGTTACGGCTCAACTTCGATTTACACCGCGCTTCGGGCTTATGGTTCACGCCGCTTTTATTGGTGTTTGCTTGGTCCAGCGTCATGTTCAATATGTCTTCCGTCTACGAGTGGGTCACCTCGCACTTGTTCGCCTACGAATCCGAGATGGAATATATGACGGGCATGATGGGCAAACCTGCCATTGAGAAACCGTTGCTGAATTGGCATGAAGGCCTGGACAAATCCCGACAAATGATTAATGAAATTGCCGATAACCAGCACTTTACGGTGGGTGAGGCTATGGGGGCGGGTTATATCCCAGAAATCGGCGTTTATACCACCACTTTTAAGAGTGACAAAAACATCAGCGCCGATGGCTGGGGGGGCGTTGGCTTGTGGGTGGACGGCACTAGCGGGGAAAACAAGCATCTTTTTATGCCAGAGGGGCAGAAAACCGGCAACACCATCACGATGTGGTTAAGGGCATTGCATTTTGCCGATATTCATGGCTGGCTTTGGTATCGGATACTGGTATGCCTAACCGGCATAGTGATTGTGCTGCTGTCGGTCACGGGTATTTATATTTGGTATAAAAAGCGGATGGCGCGGTTGTCCATAATCAGATTTCAATAATTTCGCCTATAGGTAACCCACCCTAGACTACGATGGATATTGGGCTTTTGATTTGTAAATACCTCAAGAAGGCTGTAAAAATTAGACAGAACCATTCCGCTGAATTATTATAATTAATATTTTGTAATTCAACAGGAATGCTATTGATGAGAAGCACCATTACCGCCAGGGGGCAAACCGTTATACCCGCTAAAATCCGTCAGCAATTCCATTTGTCGCCATCTGATCGGCTTGAATGGATTGTCGACGAATCCGGTATCCACGTCAAGCCAGTTAAAAGCGATCCCATTGAAGCCTTTCGTGGGCGTGGCATCGGCGGCACGGTTGCCAGGCTCTTAGCTGAGCGTACGCAGGATCGAGGCCAAGAGTGAAGCGTTACCTTCTGGATACGTCAGCTTTGTTGACTCTGCGCGACAATGAGGCAGGCGCAGACCAAGTGGCTGAAATCCTTTATCTGGCGCAACAGGGCAAAGCGCAGTGCTTTGGCTGTTTTATGTCTTTGATGGAAATGCTGTATCGGGTTTGGAAGGATGAGAATGAGCAGGAGGGTCGGTTAGCTTATCAACAATGCTTGTCACTGCCCATTGAATGGGTGCATGAACACGAGGCGTTACTGGAAAAAGCCGCCGAAGTTAAGGCTTGCCATCCATTGTCATTAGCGGATGCTTGGATTGCCGCGGCGGCTATTTTACAAGGGGCGGCATTAGTGCATAAAGACCCGGAGTTTGCGGCGCTAGATTGCCGACAATTGGTGCTGCCTTATAAATTGGGCATCTAGCCGAGCGGGCTAATTTGCCCGTTTGAATGAAATATTCCAATGGTAGGGCTGAATCCTATAGGATTCATAGTAGGCAGGCTAAGGTTCAAGCAAAATAATGTCTATGCTTAGTCCGGCTGCTCTTTTTATAAGTTTTTTACTCTGTACATGACAAAAAATTAACAATTGCAATGACTTCTTTTTAAATCAATAAATTGCAAAAAACTCTGGCAAACTAATCTGATCGAATCGATTGGTTTTAATAAACTATCTCGCAGTAAATCAAGCCCCACTCTAAAAAGGCTTTTCGACAGACGGTGGTGCTTTTTCATTTTGATGGGTTCGACGTATTCGTGCTGCCATTCCCCTATACGGTGTGCCCAGCAAAAGGCGACCACAGCAACGACCAATAACCGTTTGATGCGGGTGCGGTCGGTGATGCGTGTTTCTTCGAGATTGAACCCGCGTCCTTTCATGCAGCTAAAAAACGTCTCAATCTGCCAACGTTTTCCATAGATTTCAATGGCATCGGGGCAAGCTTTGCTGGAGGCAACAATCAATAGTTCACCATCCGCCAAACGTAGCCCAGACAGATAAACATTCACCCCCGTCATGGTTTTGCCAGCAAGTAAAACGAGTGTCTCGCCCGCCTTAATAAACAGAAACAGTCGATTGGCTTGTACCGACTTACCGCGGCTATTCGGTACTTTGGCATCTTTTTTAATGCGGATGTGAAAATCGATTTGCTCAGATTTCAGCCAAGACAGCCAGGCTTCCCCAATAAATTCACGGTCTGCCAACAATCCTTGTAGCTGATCTTTGCCGAACGCTTTGATAAATCGCTTCATTAACGCTATCCGTTCTCGTGTGCTGGAATTGCCCCGCTTATTCAAAAGTAGCCAATACACCGGAATCGCCACGCCTTTATAAACCACGGCTAACACTAAGATATTGATGTTTTTCTTGCCCCATTTCCAGTTAGTCCTATCCATCGCCAAATAGTAAGGACTGTCAATAAGTCCAAACAGTGCCATCACAAACCACGCCACGCTGTCAAAGTTGATATGATGGCTGTGGATAAAACGCTGGACTCGTCGGTAACGTGATTCAGGCTGTCTGTCACTGGCAAAACCGAGGGCAATTTCTGTCAGGTTAATGTTCCGAGTCTTCAGTAGGCCTATTAACATTCCTACGAAACAGTCCATTTTGGCTTTGTTCCAGTTGAAATGTTGATTTAATTGCTTCGATAGTTCACTGATTTGATGCATTCCGTCGCTTTATTCGTAATAAAACCGATATTTTGCAACAATTTTAAAGAAATACATTTTTGTCATGTACAGAGAGTTTTTTATCAAAACTGACAAACTTGTCTGCCTGCAGGCTATCCGCTAGGTGGAGGGCGTCAGCAAAATCCAAGCCTTGTTTGTACCATTGCAGGGCATTTAAAACGATGCCGTTCTGCTCAATAGTAAAATTATCGGTGGCGACTATTTTTTGAAGGGTCGCCAAAATAATGGTGCGCTCTAACGCATAGCTGTAGCGAAGCACCCACTCCAACTCCAAAAGGACGGTTTTTGCAATAAAGACCGCCTGTTGTTGCAATAAGTCAGCCGCGAGTTGGGCTTGCTCCGGATCGTCATTAGTGACGATGCGGACAAGAACATTGGTGTCAATAGCTATCACGATCACGCCATTCAGCGTTAACCCCTTGCTGGATAGCCTCATCCATATCATCTAAACTTAAGGCCTTTCCCTGATAGCCAGTGCAGCCGAGCAAATCACTGACCGAGGTTTTGGGTAAAGCTCTATTAGTTTTTAACAAAATGCCTTGAGAGGTCATTTCAACTTCTAGCTCTTGACCTGTATGTAAATGATAGGCATCGCGTATGGCCTTGGGGATAATGACCTGTCCTTTGCTGGATAAACGGGTGGTTTGCATTACGTTGGCCCCTTAAGTAAAAAGTAAGATTATGGTAAGGCTGCCGGCACTTGTCAATCAGGTGATTACCTAATTACCCGATGCGCGATACGCCACCTTGCCGGCCCCACTTAACATATCAAACCGACTGGCACGGCTCAGCTAAGCCAACTGACTATTACCACCACTTATAGCGGCCACTCTGTTAATTAAGCCACGCACTTTTCTGGGTTAAATGTGCTTGGAATTTTAAGTAACTAACTGTTCCTTAATAGTATTACTGAATATCCTACGTAACAAAGCAGCTTTCCCCGATTTTAAAAACGTGGGGTTTTACATTTTTAAAACGTCTTAGTCAGTATGGCTGTGCAGCGACTTTATATATCAAGAATGCTTACAAAAAGATTGCAACTGATTTTCGGGTCGTTTTTTATCTGTGCTTGGGTTTGGGCTGATGAACCTGTGCTTGTGCAAACAAGTACGCTATCGGAACTTGCCATATATCCCGAATCTTCAGCTCCGGCAATGGTCATCAGCCTTAACGACACAGCCATCAGCTCTCAAATTGATGCACAAGTCTTGGATGTTTTGGTGCGCGTGGGTGATGATGTTAAGGCGGGTGTGGTTTTGGCGCGGTTGGCTTGCCAAGATTTTGAGCTGGAACACAGCCGCTTACAGGCCGAGCGCCAGGCCAACCAAGCGCGGCTGGAATTGGCACGCTGGCAGTTGCAGCAAACCGAGACGCTGGCGGAACAACAAACCATCCCGCAAGAGCAGGTGCAGGAAAAGCGTTCACAATTGGCGGTATTGCGCGGCGATCTTGCGGCTAATGAGTCCCGTTTGGCAATCTCTGCACGGCATATTGACCAATGTGTTGTCAAAGCGCCATTTGCCGGTGTAGTGACGGCACGCCTGATGGGTGTCGGGCAGTTTGCTCTGCGTAACACGCCATTGCTGAGGTTGTTGGATACTGACCATTCCGAAGTGTCCGCGCAAGTCGCCAGCCGCGAAACGCCCGCCGTGGCGAAGGCCCGAACACTGGTTTTTGAGCACAATGGCACGGCGTATCCGCTAAAACTAAGAGTGGTCTTGCCAACCATACTCACCGAAACAGGTAGCCAAGAAGTCCGTCTCGATTTTTCTGACCGTAAAGCAGGGCCGGGGGCGGCGGGCCGTTTGCTGTGGCGTAACCCTAACAGACATATCGGCACTGATTTGCTGGTGAAGCGGGATGGGCAGTTGGGTGTGTTCATTGTCACCAATAATGTGGCACATTTTCAAGCCTTACCGGATGCCCAGCAAGGCAGCCCCGCGATCATTGGCTTATCTCCCGACACGCCTATCGTGGTTTCTGGGCAGTACGGGCTTAATGACGGAGTCAAAGTCAGGGTAGAGGGCGCTTCTACCCAGCCAATTGACAAGGAACATCGATAAACCATGTGGCTGAAACGGCTTTACGATAACCACGTCCTTGCCAATCTGGCTTACCTGCTGGTAGTTATTCTGGGTACTTTGGCCTTTTTGCAACTGCCCAAGGAAAAAGCGCCTGATGACCATCAGCATATCATTGAAATCAGCTTGCTGTTGCCGGGTGCGTCGGCTGAGGATGTGGAACGCTTGTTGGTTGATCCTGTCGAGCGCCTATTGCGGGCCAAAATTAAAGATATCAATCATGTTTACAGCAATGCGCAAAGTGGCGTGACGATTGTCAATGTCTTGTTTAAAGATATTCCCCAATCGCTATATGAACGCAGGGCCCAGGAGTTGCGCCGTGAACTGCAGGCATTGGCGCAGACCCAATTGCCTAGAGAAGCGGTTCAGGATATTTATGAAGTTACCAGTTTGAATCCCGATTGGTACAAAGTGCTGGTCTATGGGCCGGGTGATGATGACAATTTCCGTCGTCAGGCACGGCAAGTGCAGCAAGACTTGCAACGATTGCCCGGTGTGTTGGCAGTGGACACTAAAGGCCTGGAAGACCCTGAGCTACACATTGTTTTCCATCCGGAACGTTTGGCTGGTTTGGGCATTAATCCAGCTGCCTTGGCGGATACCGTCAAAGCTTATTTTCGGGATATTGCTGTAGGCACGGTCAAGGTTAATGGTCGTGAATGGCTGGTTCGCGTGACCGGTACGGATAATGCGGTAGCCAATCTAGCGGCCTTGCCGATTATTGCCGCCAAAGGCACAGTTAGGCTTGGCGAGTTGGCGGATATCACCCGCACCAGTAAAAAAATAAAAATGGGCGCGCGCTTCCGTGGGCAACCTGCCATTGTGGTAATGCCTTTGAAACAAGCCGGGGCGAATGCATTGGATGTGATAGACAAAATTAAGGCCTATATTGATGCCCGTAATCAGTTGAGTTCAGCCACGGGGGTAAAATTGTTCTTGTTGATAGACACTTCCGATGCAATTCGTGATGCACTGGCAGTCATGGAACAACACGCTTGGTCAGGTATGGTGTTGGTGTGGACGGTCACTTGGCTTATGCTGGGCGCACGTTTATCGTTACTAACCACACTCGCAGTGCCATTTTCATTGGCAGGGGTGTTTATTGCCCTGCAAGTGACCGGACAATCCCTAAACCTTAGTGTGTTATTAGGAGTGGTTATCGTGCTGGGCATGTTGGTTGATGATGCTGTTGTAGTCATCGAGGCCATAGGCCAGTATTTGCGTCGTGGCCTTGTGCCACTGGAGGCCACCGTTGCCGCCTTGCGGGAAGTGTGGCTGCCGGTCACTACATCATCGTTGACCACCATCGCCAGTTTTATGCCGCTTATGTTAGTGGGGGGTGTTTTTGGCAGCATCATGGGTGTTGTGCCGCAAGTGGTCTGTTTGGCTTTGCTATTCAGCTTGGTACAGGCTTTATGGATTCTGCCCACCCATGCCGTGGTGATGGTCAAACCAGGTGGGGATTCAATATGGCGGGATCGGTTAAGACGGAATTTATTGAAATATTATATGCGGGGCTTGGTTAGTGTATTGCGTACCCCCCGGCGCTATCTGATGCTATTGTTGGCTATTTTTGCTTTGACCGGGACAGCACTGGCTTTGGGTTGGGTGCGTTTCAGTTTTTTCCCCGAAGAGCCCAGTCATGGTTTTTTTGTGACGCTGGAAATGCCTAATGGCACCACTTCCGAACACACTCTTGCCAAACTGGAAGAAATTGAACAACGTGTGACGGAAATTTTTAGACCCGGTGAGTTGCGGGCCAGTGCTGTAGAGAGCGGCGCAGTCCAGATAGATGGCAAATTTCTGTTTGGACATCAGTATGGCGATATGTGGTTCAATTTGAATGCCCAATCCGAACGGGATGCCGCAACCCTGATACCGCTGGTAAAACCTGTACTGCAAAGTATCCCAGGAACGGTGGGCATTTGGGTTGAAGGGGATTCGCCCAGCCATTTTGGCAAAGCCATCAATCTTATGCTGTCTGGCGCAGGCGGAGCGGAACTCAACGCGGCCTTGGCGGAAATAAAGACGCTGCTTAACGGCATTTCCGGGGTCCAAAATATTAAACTGGACACTGTTGCGGGCTTGCCCGAACTGCAATTGCATTTGGACAGTGCCGCCATCCAACGGGCAGGGCTGAATCCCGAGGTGGTGATACGCACGGTGCAACTACTGGCCGATGGTGAAAGTGTCGCCAGTTATATCGACCAAAACGAACCGGTCGGTGTCCGGGTGCGGGCACAGGAGGCCAACGCACACGATATTGCCGCATTATTGCGGCATACCGTAACCCGCACTGACGGGAGTGGCGTTCCCCTCAGCCAGCTGGTCATCGCCGAACAGCGCATAGGTCCCGCCACCATTAACCATACCGATTTTAAACGGGTGCTGGTGTTACAGGCCGACATAGACAAGAGCACAACGGATACTGTCGCCGTCAATAACCTGATTAAGCAGCGTTGGCAAGCGGTGCAAGGGCGTTACCCTAACATCTCGGTAAGTTTTAGTGGCGAAATTGAATCAGTAAACCAAGGCTTAAGCCAGCTTGGACAACAGTTTGTCTTAGGCATCGGGCTGATTTTTCTGATTGTCGGGGCGCAGTTCCAAAGTTATGGCTTACCTTTTCTGGTGTTGCTGAAAGTGCCGATGGCATTTTCCGGCGTAGTGTTGGGTTTATTGTTGTCACGCGAACCCATCAGCATTTATACCTTATACGGCGCAGTGGCCTTGGCCGGTATTGCAGTCAACTCGGCCATTTTGATCTTTTCTGCAGCACAAGACCGGTTAGACGCGGGCATGACTGTTGTCCATGCCACCCTTTATGCGGCCCGGAGAAGGTTGTTGCCAATCTTCATCACCTCATTGACCACCTTGGTAGGCTTGTTGCCTTTGGCATTGGCCGATGACAAATCGGCGACAATGTGGAAACCCGTGGCATCTGCCATTGTCTGGGGCGTGGCTTTTTCAACACTATTGACTTTGTTTATTGTGCCGTTGTTATTCCGCTTGGCAATGGGTTGGGCGATACGGGGCAAACAAGCTTTGAGATGAAACCGGACACAAAAAACCTTATAGTTGCAGTTGGGTCAATTGCCCTGACGCTGCTGTTTGCCAAACCCGGTCAAGCTGCGGACATTTTTTCAGTTTACCAACAGGCGGCACAAGAAGACCCGCAACTGGAAAGTGCCAAGGAAGCCTTGGCCGCTGTGCAAGAAACCAAAGCCCAGAGCCGCGCTGCGTTGTTTTTGCCCGAAGCCAGCTTGAGTGCCAATGTCAACCAAGACCGGCAAACCGTCCAATTTGGTGGGGCGGCACTGGGTGCAAATGGCACCAGCACTTTTATTTCAGGTGGTTATAGCCTGACATTAACCCAACCAATCCTGCATTATGACCGCATCATTGCCTGGCAGCAGGCTGACAAGCGCATCGCCCAGGCAGAAGCCGAATTTGCAGCCGCCGAAATAGCCCTGTTATTGCGCGTTGCCGAGCGCTATTTTGAGGTTCTGGCAGCCGCTGACAACTTGCGTTTTGCCAAAGCACAACAGGAGGTGCTGGCCCGTAGCCTTAAAGAAACCCAACAGCGGCAGGCGGTCGGTTATTTGGCAATGACCGATGTGCAGGAAGCCAAAGCCGGTTATGACCGTGCGCTTTCAGATGTTGTTGCTGCCGAGCGTCAACTTCGTGATAACCAAGAAGGCTTGCAGGAAATTACTGGGGATTTTTACACCCAGTTGGACGGTTTGCGTAATGACATTCCCTTGATCGCCCCCGATCCAGCCATTGAAGAGCGTTGGGTCAATCAGGCACTTAGCCAAAATTTAGGTTTGCGGGTCAGTGAACAATTGGTTGAAATTGCCAGAGCCGCTATTGACATCCAAAAGGCGGGGCATCTCCCTACCTTAGATGCCATAGGCAACCAGGCTTATGCTATCAGTGGCGGTCGTTTTGGTTCTGCTGAAATAGCAGACACTATTGTTGGCCTAAACTTAAATGTACCTATTTATCAAGGAGGCCGGGTCAATTCTAAAATCAGGGAAGCGGAACATCGCCATAACCAAGCCAAAGCGAATCTTAAACAGTTACAACGCACCGTACATCGGGCTGCCAGCCAAGCCTTTTTGGGCGTGGTTGCAGGCATCAGCCATGTTAAGGCCTTAGGGCAAACGTTAGCATCCAGCCAAACGGCACTGGCTGCCACCCAAGCCGGCTTTAGGGCGGGCCGCCGGACTGCTTTGGATGTCACCATCGCCGAACGTGAAAAACTTCGGGCCGAAAAAGATTATGCCCGGGCCCGTTATAATTATTTGCTGGATACGCTCAGGCTCAAGCAGGCAGTAGGGACTTTATCGCCGGAAGATTTGGCCCAGATCAATAATCTGTTGGCCCCGTCACCGATGGCTGACCAATAGACAAAAAACAGGTGGTCAGGTTAGTGGGCAATGCAGTGCCATTTTTGTAAATATGCCAGCAATTCAGCAGAATATGCTGTTCGGATAGGCTGTTCTGCTCCGTTCAAAGGAGACGAGGAAAAAGTGGCTATGCAGTTATGTGCAGAAACCGATAGTTGCCACTGTTTTATCCCCGATATGGCTAAAAGCACAAGCCAGCTGTTGCTCTAGGGGCGTGGGCCAGAATAACCACCCCATTGATTTTAGCGTGACTTAAGCCGGGTTCTGGGAAATCCGAGGCTAAAAATTAAAAGTGGGGTGAGGTTTTTCCGCTTTCAAACGTCTTATGATCTGAATGAAAATACTTTGGTTTTATGATAAACACATTCATCGGGTTTAATTGTGGACACACTAGAACATAGCATCAGGTTGGTGGCAAAACGCCAACCACCTAAAAATAAAAGCGCGATTGAAGAAACAAGCAAACCGGAAAGACCTAGATTTCCTTCGGCACGGTACTTCCAAATCCATTTCCAGCACATGGAGGCCCAGCTTGACCTTGCCAACCGCAATTTGGAAAGACTGCAACAACAACTTGCCGATTTGCAGACGCTTTTCAGTTCCAATAATGAACTTGGGCTCTCCAAAACTAAAAAATGAAGTTTTTTTTTGTTAAAGCAGCCCATCCAGAACCCATCCGATTACCCTTTGATGAGATGGCGATAGCGGACAATTGGCAACGTCCATTAGGAGTGACAATGGCTGTCGTATTGGCGGCTTTGTTGCATGGCTTGTTGTTCCTCTGGTATCTGAACCGTCCTGCCCCGCTGGCGTATACCGAGGCTATGGCATTGCCGATGATTGATATTGCCTTGACTGCCCGCCATATAGGCGCGCCTGCCAAAGCCTTTGCGCCGCCGGTTCCGCCTAAACCAGTCATTAAGCCACCGGAAAAAAAGCCCGTACCCAAGGTTAAACCGAAACCGCTTGTCAAGCCTAAAGAAAAGAGCGAGATCAAAAAGCCTTTGGTGAAACGCGAAGATAAACCGATGGCGACAGCCCCTGCAGCAACAGCAGCCAGCCCGTCCGCCACTACGGCTGCAATGACCACTGCACCAACCGTTAGCAACACCCAAAGCGGCGCGGAGGGTATCGATGTGCCCGCCAATGCCAATGCCAATTATTTAAGCAACCCCAAACCCGACTATCCTGAATTGGCGACACGCCGTCATTGGGAGGGCAGGGTGATTTTGCGGGTTTATGTCACCGCCGACGGGCGTTGTGGTGATTTATCCGTGTATCGGAGCAGCGGCCATGATGTCTTGGACGAGTCGGCAATGGCAGCTGTCAAACAATGGCGTTTTGTGCCGGGTAAACACGGAGATACGGCAATCGCCAGCTGGGTGAACGTACCCATTGAATTTGCTTTGGAGTGATTGGGCTTGGCTTTTGTTATTGGCACAAGCTGATGTTTTTTCGTCTCAAGCCTTTTGCTGGCCGCCTGGCTTTGTATTATAAAACTAATAATTTTGAGGAGAGTGTCTTTTGGAAATGTTGGAATCTAATATAGTCAACAGCACGCTATGCTTGTTGGGCTGTTTTTCGCTGGTGACTTGGAGCGTGATAGTGCTCAAAGCGGGTGAATTGGCTTGGAATACCTTTCGTAACCATCGTTTTATCAAGCAGTTTGCCAATAACGTTAGCCTTCAGCCAGTCGATTTGCAGATCAATTCCCAAGCGATGCGCATTTATCAAGTGGGGTTAAATACCTTGAGCCATCTGCGCGGACAGACTACTTTGCCCATTGACCAATACCAAGCCTGGCATAATTTGCTGGAGCGCAACCTACGCCAACAACTGCAAAAAGAAAAATCAAAAATGGAATCCGGTTTAGGTTGGTTGGCAAGTTTTGGCAGCACCTCCCCCTTTGTCGGGCTGTTCGGCACTGTGTGGGGTATTATGCATGCACTCAAGGATATCGGGGCAAAAGGCTCGGCCGGTCTGGATGTTGTTGCCGGCCCCATCGGGGAGGCTTTAATCGCCACGGCCTTGGGTATCGCGGTCGCTATTCCAGCTGTACTGGCCTACAATTTTTTCTTGCGCCAAAACCGTGCCACTTTAGCAACCCTTGACCATTTTGCCACTGATTTTCTGCACAGTTCGATGCAGGCGCATTTGCTGCAACAATACAAAGCCAGCGAGGATAGCCATGCAACTGCCTAGTGAAGATGAGGGTGAAATGAGCGATATCAACGTCACCCCTTTAGTGGATGTCATGTTGGTGCTCTTGGTGGTGTTCATTGTGACAGCGCCGCTATTGACCCAAGTGGTGCGCGTAAAATTGCCCAAAACAGAACAGACCGAACCGGCACCTGACCAACACATTGCCATTTTGAGCGTCAGTGCCGAAGGGCAGCCCCTTTTGGATGATCGCCCGGTCGCGTTGGAATCCTTGGAAACGGAACTGAAAGCCTTACAGGAAAAAGACCCGGAGATTAGCCTACAACTGCAAGCCGATAGGGCTGCGGTGTTTGATGCCGTCGCAAAAGTGATGGCCAGTGCCCAACGTTCGGGTATCGGTAAGCTATCATTTGTTACGGTGCAACAATAGCAAATACCGATAGTGGCTACATTGTAACTGTAAAGGCAGTTAGCGGACACTGAAGCCAACTAATGCTCATCCTTGATTGAAGGACTTGCTGTCGTAATGGGCCGTTACGGTTTAGCAACTACCCCTGATATTGAGCCATCTCCACCGTCTAAACGGTGCAGGGGGCAATTGTCAGCTGGCTGCGGTCACGGAACGTGTATATCACCTCATCGGCAAACACTGTTAGCGGGAAGCGGGCGGCTAACTTTTTCTTGGTGGAAGGCCAGTTGATGCCATATTGTATGCAAAACAGCTGCGCCTGTTCTTGCAGCTCTTCCGGGGCGCCTTGCCAAATCGAATCCAAGTTATATCTGATGGTTCCGTCAGGCAATCCGTCGATTAGCCGGGTTACCCTGTTCGCGCCACGGTCATCCGGCATGATGGGCTTTGTGGCCAAAAATACCAATGTTGCAGCGGTGTGGAGGTTGAGCGCGGGTAGCTGGTCAATTTTGAAGTGCCCGGCAAAGTTTTTAAGCAAGTAGTCGGCGATGGCTTGGTCTGTCTTGCCGTGGCTTCTGAGGAAATCGATGGTATTGTGGTTGGTTTGGGTGTTCATTGGTGAACTCCTTGCCCCTGTGGGCGGGTGGGGGCTGATGGTCCGGCGGGGTCTGTGGGAGTGTTGCAATATTCAGGCACATGGGCTGCCAGGAGGTGTACTGGGCGTTTATCGGCTGACCTTAAGTAGGCCTTTAGGGCAAATTCAAGACTGGCCAGCCGGGCATCAGCGTGGTTGAAGCCCGCATCTATGCGTTCAAGTTGCCGCTTGATGGACGCTTTGAGGGCTGCGTCGGTGATTTGATGGGTGGGGTTGCCGATTGCGGGCTTCGGTTGCCAGCTTGCAGCGGCAGCCTTAATGTGCCTGGACAGGCGGTTTGTTAGAGTGGGGTTTAGCCAGTTTGTCATCTGTGAATCCTCGGTGATTCAATTACTTACGTTAATATTTTACCAATTTTCATCCATCATTAAAAGGCTTGTAAATGATTTAAATCTATTTCATAACCATCTGATTTCCTTGTTAAGGTTGGTGATTAATAGTGCGGTCATCACATTGGCCGCACGGGTTTTTTGAAGCCGACAACTTTATGACGGCCGTCAAAACTGTTTTGGCCGCCTGTAGCTTGGCATCGGTCATGTAAGGGGTGTTTAAGGCTCGCTCGAGCGCGTCAAGGCTCTTGTCCACCAGGTCAGGCAAGCGATGTTCCAGACGCTGCCTGGCTTCCATGAGGGCGTTCTCTATGCGTTCAACGCCGGGGTAAACTTTCAGCCAAGCGTGGACATGGCTGGGGTTACAGCCGATTTCACGGCAGACTTGGGCGACCGTTTTTCCAGTAGCCAGCTCGGCCAGGATAATATCTTTGCGGAGTTCTGAAAGTTGTCTGTTTTTAACGTTTTTGTCCATTTTTCACGTCCTTTGTGTTGATGCTGTAAATACGCTTAATTTTCTTTGTAGCTGGTTCTGTTGGTTAGGTGCTTGCCAATGGCCGGCTTTTCTGCGAATCTTTGCCCGGACGTGTCTTTAGCTTAGTGTTTGTCCGATTGGCTTGTCCTTGTAGTGGGCTTAATTTGCAAGTCCACTACGACCAGAAGCCACAGATGGCAAGGGTTAAGATGTTTTTGTAGTGGACTGGTGGTTTTAAACCGCTTTCTCCTCCCTGTATAAACACTTAGTGTAAACAGACATTTTTTTATTCCAAAGTTGGCAATACAGTCCACTAGTCCACTCAAATACAGCTACAACGCAGAGCTGGCAAGGCTTTCAGGCTTAGTGGACTTGAAAATCAAGTCCACTAATATCCACTAAAGCCCACTACAAAATCTCAAACCGCCAAACGTTGCACCCATTGTGCAAGCCAGCTGACCTAATTGTCCTGCCATCCACAATGCGGCCGTCAAATTTACCAAGAAATATACCCATTTTATGCAGGTTCATGTCGGTCTTATGGCCAGCGAAGTGTGTTGACACCCATTTTCTGAACTCATGACAAGTTTCTGTAGCCTGCTGCAAGGTCAGCCCCTTATAGGCAAAGCAACTGCCCCACTGCGACACCAGTTCGGTGAACAAAGCCGTCTTTTCATCGCAGGTCGCCGGCGGCATTGCGTCGGCGATATCAATGTCCAGCAACCACTTGACCGGCCCGCCTATGGCGCGGGAAAATCTCTCGAAAGAGCCTATTGGCCGCAAGTCCACTTTGGGTTGTTCGTTATGGTAAGCCGCCAGAATGACCAAAAGGCACGTCAGTAACTCAAACCGTCGGCGGGTACAAATTTCAATAAACGTTTCATCAAATTGCCTGGCTTCAGGCCTTTCCATATGGGCATCCAACGCGATCTCGATGGTCCTGCGCGGTGTGTCCGAGAGATAACCAGGGTTATTGCCTGTGCCTGCCCAGAAAGTGTTTTCAGTGCTAAAGCGGCCAGAAGTGTTGCCGCCTAAAAGCCGGGCGCCATAATGAGTACTGGTGAGCATGGCGCACACGGCATCCCCACCAAAGCGGATACCGTCGCCCAGGTTGTCAAGCACTACTGCGGAGTGGCTTTCCCGTAAGACGGTGACGATGGACTTATCCATTTCCTCTTCGGACCTTTTGAAGGTCTGCAGGTAAGGTTGCTTGCCAATCCCCAGCCAAACGATACCGGACACAAGTTGCGTTTTACCGGTCGCCGGGGCATTGGCAGCAACCATGAAGAAGGGTACACAACCAAGCAGGGGGCGCTGGACAAGCGCCAACATCATGGCTACTGCAGCTGCCTTATGTATGTTGGTGACAAAAGGGAAATGCCGCATCACATCAAGCAGCGTCTCCAGAGCCTTCTCTGCTTCGGCACGGGTGGCCTGCCCTATCTTTTGCTCGTCAAGAAGGTAGTCATCGGCCAGATACAAACCCGTAGCAGCGTCATAACCGCGACGACAGACAATGCGCCCTTCGTTAAACAGCGGCCCGGTGCGTATGCCTTTGATGGTAGGCAGCCCAATATCTCCACGACTTAAAAACGCCACCCAGAACGCAGCATTGGGGCTGTAAGATGCCAAAGACGAACTGCCATCCCTTGATTGCTTTAATGCCTTAAAATTGACGAAGCGGCCTATCAGTACAGGCAGCAACTCTTTCTGAACGTCCTTCAATGCCCCGGCCTGTGTCGGTTGCACCAGGGATGGGCCATGCAGGAAAAGGTCTGGGCGGTCACCACTGGACAATATTGCATCAAGCAGTTTCATAACTTTTAACTGCTGGTCGTGGTCGAAGATGATGTCGATCTTTTTAAGTTCGACCACATAGCCGCCCGATGCAAAACTAAATAGCAGGTTGCGGTTGGCGTAGAATATGGCCTTGTCGCCTTTAGACGGTTCCAGAGGGTCAAGGCAATGCTGGCCGTCAAAGGATTCCGGCGAACGCAACACATCGATCACGTCGACAACGTCGCCGTTGACGAAATGGAGTTTATGCCCTACGGTAAAGACTATTTTTGGATAACCTGTCTTGGTCAGTCCGCCTCCCTCTTCAAGGATGGTGTCTTGATTTTCCAGGGTCTTGAGAATGGAGTCCACCAACTTATCAGGCATCTTGGCCGCTTTTAAGTCCTTGCCATGAGCGGCACGCCACTGCTTCGCGACGGCTTTTGCGTCAGTTGCCAAGGCATCCATTGCAACTTGCTGGTTCTTTGCAGCGGTGGTTTCTTCGAGCTCGGACGTGTTTATACCTAACAGGGATAACACGCCGCCTGGCTTATGGCTATTCGGCCATTTTTTACGTTTTAACCCCGGGCCAATACGGTTCGGGCCGCAAAAGTCGATGCGTTCTGGCGAGAAAACACTCATGTCAACCTTGGTGTGTTCGTCAAGCTTGATGCCGGGGTGCCGACGGCCTGCTTTGTCGATTTCAACAGTGCCGTAGCCCTTGCACCACGCCTGGGTTTTGAAGATACTGATAAACTTTTCGATCTCAAGGCCTGAATCGAACAAGAAGTAAAGCCGTTCGCCACCCGTCCGTTCCATCGGTTCAGGTTCGCCGTCCAAATAGATGCCCGCACTTGCGGAACCTCGCCCCAGAAAGGCAACACCCTTGAGGATTGGCATGATGGTGTAGAGGGTTGCAAGGGTTTCTTGAACAGGTGGGGCGACAATGCCTTTGGCACGGTCCAGGTCGAAGTAGCCCAAATGATGCCCGGCAGCCGGTAAGAAGTTTTCTAAGGTTCGGGCTATGCCGCCCGGCACTGGGTGATTTTTTAGGGCGATAGGGACAATGGCCGCGTCTCTACAGGCATCAGCCAAGCCGGTGACAATAAACTCATTAGGCTGTAGGCCATCGAGAAAATCGCCGAATTGCTCCAAGCCCTGCATGGTGACTGTTTGGAAAGTGCCGGTTGAAATGTTTCCAAACACTGTCTTACCGATCGTACCGTCGGCATTAACAAAGAAATCCTTACCCGCTATCTCTGGCAATGAACTCTTACCCAGGGTAAAAGAGAACTCCACATCCGCTGCATCTGCAAAAGAATGGGCACTATTTGTCTTTTTTGTAAAAAATTCCATTACAATTTTCCTTGTCGGCGTCATGCCAACTTTGAATTAAATATACCCTGTGGTTTCGGTTTAACAGGGCTTTTTTAGTGTCGTACTTGAAAAATTATCCGGCAAGCAGAGCTTGCAGATCGCTGACACGCCAAGCTAGGCGGCCATTGATGCGGATGGGGCGTATTGGCCCGGTTTCGAGACAGGCCCATTTACGTAGGGTTTGGGCTTTGCGGTTGAGGAAAGCAGCCGCTTGGGCGGTGGTGCAGAAGGGTGAGGCTGAAATTAACGCAGGTGAGCTGTTCATAGATAGTCCTTTCTAAATAATTGATGTCAGTAAATCGTCCTTGTGGCGCATCATCGCCGGTCAGATAGTGTCTTCTGAACAGTGTCAGAAGAGGTAGGCCTCTAGCCTGATTTAGATTTTATCTATTTTTTTATTGTTGTCAACAAATAAAAATTTTATGGATTGAAATATAATGGCATGCACCGTTAACCATCTGTATTGATGCGTTTTTATGTGTAGCCGGAATATAAAGCTGGGCGACAATGTCAGCGACCAGTGCCGGTAACGGGGCGGCATTTGCCTTATCGGCAAAAATACCAGCGGCTTTACGGGTAAAATCCAAGGCTATGCCTATGCCGCCTCTTGCCTATGCACCGATAGCTTAAGCCCGATTGCCCGGGTCACGGCCAACAAAGTTGTAATGGTCGGGTTGCCTTTGGGGGACAAGGCACGGTACAGGCTTTCGCGCTTCATGCCCGCCCGTTCGGCAACGGCGGCCATGCCCTGTGCTTCTGCGATATGGCGCAAAGCGGCCAACAGCGCTTCGCGGCCGCCGGGTTGGTCGGCCTCGTCAAGGGCGGTGGCCAGGTAGTCGTCGGCAAAGCCGGGGTCTGCCTGCAGCAGCTCTATCACGGTCTGGTCGTGTGGCCTTGATGCTTCATTCATGGTTTGTCCTCCGGTTCCAGTCTTGCCAATAACTCACAGCTTTGGCTATGTCGGATTGTTGTTTGCCCTTGTCGCCGCCGATCAGCAGCAGGAACACTGTTTTGCCCGCTTGGGCATAGTAAATGCGGTATCCTGGGCCGTGGTCTATCCGCAGCTCCCAGACACCGTCTTGCAGGGGTTTGCAGTCGCCAAAGTTGCCCGTTTTCATGCGTTGCACCCGAGTCAACACCCTGGCTTTGGCTTGTCGGTCTGCCAGTCCCATAAGCCATTCCTTAAAGGGAATACGGCCGTCTTCGGTGCAATAATCTTCAATCTGATACATTTGTGGATTATATGTTACAAACGGTTTGGCGCAAATGCTTTATTTGACAACCCGTAACACCTGCATATTGTCTGGATAGGTAAACTCAACGCCGGACTCTGCCAATATCCAGGCTTCGTATTTTCTGTGCCAGGTTGCCAAAAGCTCCAAGGGCCTGTTGATATAATGGCGTTCTGCGGTGGCATTAGGCGCATGGCCCATAATTTGCGCGACAACCCCGACAGGCATTTCCACCCATTCGGCCAGGCTGGCAAAGGTGCGGCGAAGGCCATGCAAACTGACATGGTCCAGGCCTGCGACAACCAATGCTTGGTTGTGGGCCTTTCTCGGTTCCGCCAATTTGCCGTCAGCTGATGAAGGGCTACTGAAAACCCACTGGTTTCTACGGGGCAGGGCCGCAATCAGCATAAACAGGTAAGGGGGCAGCGGAATCATACGCCCGCCCTCTTCAACCTTATCCTTTATCCAAAGGCTGTTCCATTTAAAATCAACATCCACCCAATTAAGTTCGGCCAACTCTTCCCGTCTCGCACCGGTCAACAGCAAACCCTGCAAGTAGGCACTGATGACCGGGTTGTTGAGGCTGCGGACAGCGTCAAACCAAGCGCAAAGCTGGGCGCGTTGCAAGACATCATTCAGTTTTGATTTCTGTTTAGGTATTTGTTTCCTTAATTCGTTATTTTCAATAACCCTTAGGTCGATCAGTGTGTTATAGGTCTTATGCTGTCCGCACCAACGCCAGAAAGCCCGAAACAAAACAAAGGCGTGGCGGGCGGAGTTGGGGCGGCACTGTGCTTCCTGCCTTTGCCAGTCGGTCAGGACTTCGGCGGTGATATCGACCATGCGCATTTGTAGTAAGGGATATAGCGCACCTTGAACGGTAAGGCCGGGGCCGCGCTTTTTTGCTTGGCCGCCGGGCCGCGAGACTTTACGGTGGTCATTGATATGGTGCAGCCCCCAACCGCCCTCATTTTGGGCAATGTATTCGTCCCAGACGGTTAAGGTAAGGATGGCGTTACGCATTGCCTCAACCTTCTCTTGCTCCCTTGCGGCCTCGTCTTGGGCGGTCAGCTCGGCCTTTTGCTGGCGGGGGTCACACCCTTGGTCAATCACTTTTTGTAAAGTCCTGGCTTCTTCCTGGGCTTTGCCGATCGTCCAGGTCTTTATGTCACCGATGGTCATGCGGATGGACTGGCCGTTAAGCTTGCCTTGGTAAATGTAAGATTTTGCACCTTGGGTGACACGCAAGCCAAGCCCTGGGGTTTTGCTGTCCCACAAAAAGGCTTGTTGTTTGTCGGAAGGGCAGGTGAAGCTGCTGACTCGGCCAGCCGTAAAAGGTACTTTTGACATGGGGGTTTCCGGTTGGCCACATCAATTCTGTGTAACCGCCATGTAACCAGATAGGGTCAATACCTGTCAATATTTCGGAATACACAAAAAATGTATAGATGACTTATTGTATTGTTTTATATTGATTTATAGCTATTTTATAAACACCTATCAACAGCAATAAACGGCTAGTTGTTGTGACTGTTAATCACTAGGTCGGCGGTTCGAACCCGTCCGGGGGAGCCAAGTAAATCAAAGCCTTATGAGTTTTTCATAAGGCTTTTTTTATGCAAAAATAAAAATTTCAATATTTGGGTGTACTTGTAGGTGTACTTAGAACCTGTTCAAAATCATCCCGGAAGCTTATAAAATAAGGGCATGAGAAAAAAATATCCCAGTGACATAAGCCGCGAGCAATTTGAGCAGATCAAAGAGCTTCTGGAATCTGCCCGCAAGAAAACCCGCCCGCGCACCGTCGACTTGTACGACGTGTTCTGCGCCGTCCTGTACCTGCCGGAAAGCGGTTGCCAGTGGCGGATGCTGCCCGGCGACTTCCCGAAATGGCGCACCGTCCACCACTATTTTGCCCTTTGGGGCGCAAGGCCCGAGGACGGGGAAAGCCTGCTGGAGCAGGCTTTAAAAAAACCGGGTTGGCGCGGCCCGGCGACAACAGGGGCGCAACGCCATGACGAATTTCTGCATCATTGATGCGCAAAGCGTCAAAAACACCGACTGCGCGCAAAACAAAGGCTACGATGCCGGAAAAAAAGCGTCCGGCATCAAGCGGCATATCGTGGTCGATTCCCAAGGGCTGCCCCACGCGATAGCCGTCACCACCGCCGACGTCACCGACCGGAAAGGGGCTCTCGAGGCCATCGGGTTGAACAGGGACAGCCTGTCGGCCGTGGTTTCGGTCCTGGTGGAT